>ENA-OQJG01000138-OQJG01000138.1-human-gut-metagenome-genome-assembly--contig:-NODE-138-length-12572-cov-4.967216_pt1 | contig 12572 bp, 19 predicted proteins | sample MGYA00242601_ERZ504767 | MGnify/ENA primary metagenome ERZ504767 (study PRJEB26092, sample SAMD00036362) | human gut metagenome | host: Homo sapiens | study: EMG produced TPA metagenomics assembly of... | reverse complement strand
GTTTTTGGTCAATGGTTTTGTAATATTTTTTCCTAGACCCGTAAAAAGCAGCGGCAAATGGGGTCATATTAAAAATCAAATCGGACATACGCAGCATATGATGTTACCGGTGATGGAATGAAAGATAAAAATCAGAATCAGAGCAGCCAATCAAACCGACAATGAAGCATATTCGTCACTTACTGTATCGGTTAATGGAAAAACAGCTTACAGATTAAAAAATACACGTTTTTATAATGTTATAGCAAATATTTATACATTGAAAAACGGACAGCCGTTTTTATATCTCTATGCACCAGCCGATAATGGTGACGGACCTGTATGTGCATTATTAAAATACACAAACGGAAAGTTCAGAAAAATCCTTGATTTCACTGAGATTATGGCAGGATACGGAAACCATCGCATAGGTGAAGTTACCAATTTAAATGGAAATAAGATTGTAATTACAGAGAGCATCGTTTCTTATTCTCTTGGTATCAATGCAATTAATTTCACCTACGAATATGTCAATGGAAAATTTGTTCCGACAAGCAGATATGGATCTTACAAAGAAATATATTCCGCAGATGGAAGCAGCCGACATTTCACAGTAAGCAGTGATCTTCCGGCGTATACCAGACCAGGTGCTACTGCGGTGAACACAACACTGAAAACCGGATCATTAACAAAAATCATTAAATGCGCACTCATAAACGGAAAGATGTATATTCAATTAGAATGCGATGGAGAAATCTACTGGATTAAAGCGTTGGAAAATCCACCGATTGCTGATAACGAAAGACAATTTATGGAAGTTAGATATGCAGGATGATATCATAAGAGGATGTCGGTTAATACCTACATTTCGACATCCCCAGTAGTAATTGAAAGATGAAATTTATTTTTTGCCGCAAAATGAAGATAGTTTAAACTTTTACAAAAAAATCATAGGTTTAATTCCCAAAAGCCACCAAGAGATTTTTCTTATCTCCTGGCAGCTTCTCTTCATTATATCATTAAATTATTGTACAACACTCATGCCTTCATCGATCCAGTTCTGAACCATCGCAGCACTTACTTTAAGATAGTGGGCTATTTTTCAGCTTTCATTCCATCCGCAGCCATGGATAATGCTGAGGCTTTTGCTTTTTTCAGCTCACCACTTTCAATACCTTCACTATAAATCTGTTCCATCTCACGGCACATGAATTCCACCCCTTTCTGTGTTTCCTTCAATTCGTATACTCTGTCAGCAAGTATCTTACTGTGCATATCTTCTGCATTCTTACAGTGAAGATCATGCATCAGTCTGCCTAATTCTGTATCCTCTTGTTTCTTAGAATTTACATAGATAATATGAGCTTCATCCTTAAAATTCTCACTGACTTCTTCGATTTTCCTGTCTATATGATAAATCGGAAGTCCGTATCCAAGTGCATCGTCTCTGGTGATAAAAATCACGTAGCTTTCCGGAAGGTCATCAAAATCCTGTCCTGGATTTAATGTGTTCATATCCATCAGACCACTATGATACCTTGCTCTTTTGGGAGATGCCCCTTCGTTGTCCTGTTGGATTTCTACATCCATCTGCTTGCCTTCAGAATCTCTGGCAACACAGTCCAGAATAGCTGAACGCCCCTGCAAATTCTTATAGTCTTTCTGCAGAACTTGATCAATCACTTTCAGATCCTTTTTATTCATAATTACCTGCAGAACATATTCTGTACATTCCCGTTTCTTGAATACATTCCGCATAAACACATCGCTCATGATGGTAAGGTCTTTTAAGATACCCTTGTATCTTTCGTAACGTGTTTCCAATTCTTCTGTTTTCACGATTTCTTCTTTCGCCACGTCCATTCTCGCCTCCATTCTTTGCTATGTCAGGATAGGTTCCTAAATGTCTCCTATCCCAATTTCATCTTAACATCAAAATCAGCTTTTCACAAGCCACTATTTTATCCTACACCACTTGAAAACAATAATTTCCAATCAGTTTCATCCAACTATTATATTTATTCTTTTCACACACCTTTCGGCAAATTTCATTTTCCATCAATACACAGAACATCTTATCATAATCAAATGCCCAAACAGCACCATTCACATGGTTTTTCCACTGCTTTCTGATCTATGCTCTTTAAGCGTGTGACCATTTTTTCAATTTCTCCATTTCCCAAGTTACCGATATTTTTGCAGATAAACCGAAAGAAATTCAACGTTGCATATTCGTCATGCCAATGGAACTCTTCTGGATTGTTTTTAATTTTACTGGCTCGTTGCTGTTCTTTGATTATCTGATCAGCTACACCTTTCATCGAATCTTCGTATCTCATATTACTCACCTACTCTTCCTCAACGCCCAGTGACGGTTTAAATCTTTTATCCTTTGCCTGCGGTACCACGATCTCATAAAAATAAAATCCTAAATACCCAAGTGCCTGCTTCTTCATTTTATAAAAAGAAGTCCTGCCTATTCCTAACTCCTGCTGTACTTCCACATCTGTCTTATTATAATGACTGCAAAAACAGGAATGAAGGATTTCACTGAGCATCACACCATTCGGTGCATAGAACTTCACCAAAGTCATTCCCCGATAGATCATGTCCGACAATCCATAAATAATCATCAGATTATTCATCTCCCGGTGCATCTTTGGCACATTCAGCTGGTTGTTATAAATGCTCAGATAACTCAATGCATATGCCATGTCTTCATTGATTTTCTCCTGGCATTCCATATCCAGTTCTTCTAACACAATCTGATTTTCCAAAATCAATTTCTGATAGCTTGTCATCAATTCTTTAATATCAGTATAATGTCTTTCGATTGTAACTTCCAGATAATCCTGTGCATGACTTGCCATCTGGAAGGTAATTTCTTTCATTGATTTAATTGCATAATCTCTGTCTGTCATCAGTTTCAAAATCTCCTTATCATCATCACACTAACTGGCGGTCTTTCAGACCAGTTCGCTTTCCCCATGATTTTGATGGGAAGCAATTACTTACTATAACTTGCAGAAGCGGATATCCAAAAGGCATTGTGGGAGCTGCCTTTGCTGACCGGAATCCCTCTTCTTATGTAAAACCTGCAGGAATATAAAGGGAAAGTGACTATCCCTGCCGGTTAATAATCCAAATAATATCGTCTATACCAATCTCTCCTTATGCTGTTTTTCTCTCCATAAACCATTTATCCACTTCGTAAAACAAGTGGCTTTCCTGCCCCTGTATCATACAGGTGTACATCATTCCTACACCGCCTGCCTTTCTGCTGGCGCATCGCTCGATTTTCAAAATTCTGTCAATGCTATACTTTCTTCCATCCTCCCATGTAAAAAATATGGGAACCAGCTGTCCGTCTTTCCGAAACTCTGCTACTACATCTACATATACTTTGTTCATGCCGACACCTCACTATAAAATCTCAATTGCTCTTGGCGATGCCGGGATTCTGCGGATATATCCATTTAACTCCAACTGCTTGATTCTGGAAAATGCTGATGATGTTGATTTCACCCCGATCAATTTTCCAAATTCCCGTACTGTCGGCGGATATCCATGCTCCTTCGTATAATCCAAAATACACTGATAACTTTCTTTCTGTTTTCTGGTTAATGCTTTTTTCAAATCTATCCCTCCAATTACCCATGAAAATAACTGTGTGGATGGATCGTGTGCGTACCAGCGTCTAAGTGGGATAAGACTTTATCCTGATACATTGCCGCTCGCTGTATACTGAAATAACCAAACCGTCGTCTGATCTCATCTACAGTACGATCCAGCTTCTCTAACTTTTCCTTTTTCTCCTGATTTCCAAATAAATCCAACTGCACGGGAATATCATCTAACACAAGATCCGCAGCTCGGATCCCCAGGCTTCTAATGGGATATTCCCATTTGTAATTATCTTTAAATAGCTGAAATGCTGCAGTTACAATCTCGTTTGTAATATTCGTTGGCTGTCGTAAATGTATCTGTCTGGAAAAACTATACAATCCATTATCTCGAACTGTAATTTCTACTGTTTTGCATTTAAATCCATGTTTCCGCAATCGTGCAGCTACACTTTCTGCCAATGCTATTTGAATGATCCATACATCCAGATCATTTTCCAGATCTCTCGGTGTTGTAGTGCTATTACCTATCGACTTTACTGGTACTTCATATCCTTCCTTGCAAACCGGATCTTCATCCCAGCCATTTGCGAAAGCCCATAATACATTTCCTATTTTTCCAAAATGACTCTCTAACAACTTTTCGTCTGATTCCGCAAGTTGCCCGATTGTCCGGATTCCAAGTTTTTGCAATTTCTTATTTGTCTGTCTTCCGACATAAAGCAAATCTGACGCTGGAAGCTGCCATATCCTGTCTTTATAATTTTCTCGATTAAACTCTGTGATTGCATCCGGCTTTTTATAATCTGAACCAAGTTTCGCATAAATCTTATTCCAGGAAATTCCAATACTTACCGTTACACCCAATTCGTATTTAATCCGATGGCTGATTTCTCTTGCAATCGTCATTCCGCTTCCTTTCAGATTTCTGCTGTCCGATACATCCAGCCAGGCTTCATCAATTCCATATGGCTCGATCTTGTCCGTATACTCCGAATAGATTTCTCTTGCCATCTTTGAAAATCTCAAATACAAATCCATCCGTGGTGGTACAAATATGATTTTCGGACAAATCTGTTTTGCCTGCCATAATGCCATTCCGGTCTTTACACCTTTTTGCTTTGCAATATAATTTGCTGTCAGCACAATCCCATGTCTGGCTTCCGGATCGCCACCGACTGCCAGCGGCATTCCGGCAAATTCCGGATGATGCAGCATTTCTACACTGGCATAAAAACAAGTTCATATCACTATGCAGGATCACACGCTCACTCAAACTTTTTACCTCCCAGCTGTTTCCTTCAACATGATGTCTTATCAATTCTGTATGTTTAGTATATATCGACATTCCGGAGATAGTCAGTAACATCTTGGTTGTATTTTCTCCATTTTGGAGATTATTGTTGATTTTATTTCTGACATACGGTATAATGCATATAGAAAATTCAAATAGAAATGAGGCGAACAAATGCGTGATTTCGGGGAAATATTAGCAGAAAATAGAAAAAAGAAAGGATACTCTCAATCAGATCTTGTAGACCTGCTTTCTCAGGAAGGTATTCAGGTCACTACAAAAGCAATCTCCAAATGGGAGACCAATGCACGAGAACCAGCTTTACATGTTTTCCTGACACTTTGCCAGTTACTTGATATCGAAGATATATATGAATCCTTCTTTGGAGAAAATCCATATAACATTATGAGTGGATTGAATGAAGAAGGCAGAAATAAATTGATTGAATTTGCTGATATTTTGAAAGCTTCTAAAAAGTTTTCTCCACTGTCTGCAAAGATTATCCCATTCCATCATCCTGTAGAAATTACCTGGGAACCAGTTTCTGCTGGTACTGGAAATTACCTGGAGGATTCTGTAAAAGAAACCTATGATGTAGGACACCTTGCTCCTGAGCAGACTGACTTTGGTGTACGGATTTCCGGTGACAGTATGGAGCCACTTTATCATACAGACGATGTTGCATGGATTCAGAAAAAAGATTCTCTTGCTAATGGTGAAATTGGAATCTTCTATCTCAACGGCAATACTTACATCAAGGAATTACACGATGAGCCAGATGGTGTTTATCTGATTTCTTTAAATCAAAAATATCGTCCTATCCAGGTTTTGGAATCTGACTCTTTTAAGATTTTTGGAAAAGTAATCGGGAAATGCAAAGGTGCAGAAATTCCGGGATTTCATTAGATTTCAACAGCAGGTTCATGATCCTGCTGATAACAATAAGCAAAGGAAGTGATTGAATGGCAATCAATAATACACTAAAAGATATTCGTGAAGAACGGAATCTCATTCAAGCAGATTTGGCTGAAGCCATAGGTTCCTGCAGCCAGACTATAGGCCGCATCGAACGTGGAGAACGTAATCCCTCTCTTGAGATTGCAATCCGGCTGGCACATTACCTGAAAGTGCCTGTAGAAGATATTTTTCAGGTTGAAGACTAGAAACACAACTGCCAGAAAACCGAGGAGTAAAATCCCCGGTTTTCCTTTTACTCAAAAATCAGTGTAATCCTTTTACGAAGTCCGCTGCGTTTTTCATATCTTCTTCATTCGGATGGTCTTTAGCAATACCTCCAACCAGTTTAAATGGTCCGAATGTGTCATACCCTTTACAGCCAAATTTTCCAACCACACTGGCATGTCTTTTATCCAAAATCTGCTCTATGGTTTTATAATTCGCACTCCCGCCATAAGTACAGATCAGAAATATCTTTTTGTCGTCCGGTAGATTCTTCTCTGCAAATTCCAATATCGACTGATGAAACTTTGAAAAATAGATTGCTGATGCAAACCCAATCATATCATAACTGCTCAGGTCTGCATCTGGCTGTTTCACAGCATCAATCAAATCCACCTGACATTCTTCTGCGATCCTCTTTACTAATTTTTCTGTATTTCCATGATGCACAGATGCGTATACTATCGCTGTTCTCATTTTTCTTCCTTTCTGTCTGCTCCGTCAATCAGGTCATAGCTCATATCCAAAAAGTCCAATATCTTCGCTTCACTGACTGAACCATCCAGTAAAATCGTGATCCAGTGCTGTTTATTCATATGGTATCCTGGTAAAAATCCATAAGTCTGAATAATCATGCTGGTCATTTCTGGATCGCACTTTACATCCATGATTTCAACCAGATCATTTCCCTCTAATCCCAGTTTCGATTTTTCAACCGTCATGATCACTGCATACCATTTCCCATTTTTATGTCGAAGTACTGCACTGTCCGATAGTTTACTCCATAAATATTCCGGCATTGTGCCATACTGTTTCTGCACATATTCAAAAATTTCTTCTTTCTTCACAATCTATTCAACTCCTGATTTTTCTGATATCCTGCCCATAATCATACCACATTTTCGTATCCCATACTACCTGCCAAATTCTTTTGCATTTTTCCGGTTCTCCTGACTTTAACTAATAGAGGGGTAAAACAGCAAGGACAGGAAGTGAGGATACACTTCCGGGAAATCCCAATTTAGGGTACCCTGCCCTAAATTGAAAAACGTTGAAAGCAACGATACTACTGTCCTCTCAGAAAGGAGAACCCGCCAATGGCTGAAAGAAAGAGAAACAAAGAAATCCATTTTTATGTCACCGAAGAAGAAAGGAAGCTTATACGCAGGAAGATGATAGAATCAAAAACCAAAAACATGGGAGCTTATCTGCGTAAGATGGCAATCGATGGTTACATCGTCAACACCGATACCACCCCACTGAAGAAACAGTATGAGGAAATGCACAAGATTGGTGTAAATATCAACCAGATTGCAAAAAAGATAAATACCACCGGAGATCTATATCCGGAAGAAATGCAAGAATTGAAAGAGATGGTGAAAGAATTATGGCGTATCTTAAGATCTTCCCCATTAAAGTAACAGACAAGAAAGCTCTGGACTACATCACAAATCCAGATAAAACAGAAGAAAAACTGTTAGTTTCCAGTTTTGGCTGTTCCCCGGAAACTGCAGATCTTGAATTTTCTATAACTAGAGAAATGGCAAAAAAGAATGGAATGGATAAAGGTGATAACCTGGCATTTCATCTGATCCAGTCGTTCAAACCTGGAGAAGTTGATGCCGAAACAGCCCATCGCTTAGGACAGCAATTCGCAGATGAAGTACTAAAAGGAAAATATGAGTATGTGATCAGCACCCACGTTGACAAAAATCATATTCACAATCACATCATCTTCAACGCTGCAAGCTTTGTTGATCATCACAAGTATGTTTCCAATAAGCGGAGCTACCATAAACTCTGCCGGATCAGTAATCGTATCTGCCATGAAAACGGACTTACCACCAGTATGCCAATCGGAGAAAAAGGCAAAAGCTATAAAGAGAACATGGAATATCATCGTGGCACCAGTTGGAAAGCCAAGCTACGTGTTGCGGTTGATAAGGCAATCTGGGTTTCCATCAACTATGAGGAATTTCTGCAAAAGATGCAGTTAGCCGGATATGAAATCCGCCAAGGAAAGCACCTGTCCTTCCGTGCACCAGAGCAGAAAAACTTCACTTATATGAAATCTCTCGGAAGCTATTATTCCGAAGAAAATGTTCGCATCCGCCTGGCAAAAAATCGTAGCAAAGTAAAAGCTCCAAAGCATCTGTCCAGAGAAGCCCGCCTGTATATCAATATCTCCACGTATGTTACAACCGGCAATCGAGAAGGATTTGAACGATGGGCAAAGCTCAATAATTTGAAAGAGGCGGCCCGCACCTTCAACTATCTTTCCGAAAATAACTTGCTGAATTATGACGATTTCAGGCAGCATGTATCTGACATTGAAGCTTCTGTGAAAGTTGCCGACCAAAGAATAGCACAAATCAACAGTGAACTGAGCACGCAGAAAGTCATTCAGAAACACTGTGATTCTTATCGGCTTTGCCGTAAAGTAATTGAAGATTGTAAATCTGCTAAAAATCCAAAAGCATACCGCACCAAACATCAGGCAGAATACCAGCTCCACGATTCACTAAAAAAAGAGCTTCAGGATCTCGGCGTTACCAAAATCCCAAGCCCTAATAAAGTCCAAAAGCTGATTGAAAATCTTGAATCTGAACAGGCTGCTACTGTCCGGGAAAAACAGGAATTGCAGAAAAAGCAGAAAACCTTGGAAATCATTCAGCAAAATTTCTCTGTGCTGCTCGATGCTCCGGAAATCAATTCAGACTTACTTCCGGCAAAACGGGAATCCGTTTCTGTCACAAGAGGTCAATAAGATTGCACTGCAACTCACTCATTTTCTTCCCAAGGTTTCAGACCCATTTCCTCCCAGGTGACACCTTACGGTGCACCTCCGGAGGTATAACCGGCAATAAAGAAAAATCTGTCATCTTGCAAGATTTCTTCTTTAGCCAGATTATCTCTTGTTTCTTTTTTCTGTCTTGCTCGCCTCTGCTGCTTCTTTTGTTTCGCAAAAGCTGCTTTTCCCTGATATGCTTTCGTGTACTCCATACAGTAGAACGCAGCCTGCCGGTCTGCGGCAAGCTGCGCTCCCGCAGCGATGTTTCCATCGGCCAGTCCTCCCCGCATCAGGTTCAGCACCGCACGGAGCACGACGGGAAAGAGTGTTGCTTTTTCCCCCTTATCGCCTTGTTGTAGCAGGAACAGTCCTCTTCCTTCGTTGAATACCGCACGCCTCCATCTATCGCCCTGTCAAAAGGTGCCGGCAGATCCATCCCAATCTGCCAGCTGTCAAATAATCTGGTATTTGCCATACGTTTCTGTTTCCTCCAATCTTTTATTTCCTACAATCCCTTGTAATTCTTTCGGCCGCTTCTTTGAAAAATCTCTCTTCCAGGTTCCTTACCGTACAATACAATTCGGGTAAAAGGTATTTGGGTTCTCCACTTTTCCACATTCCAATCCATTATATAAATATATTCGATCAAAGGTTGTTCTTGTCTTCCCTCCTTTTGCCAGCCTGAACATAAAAAAGACACCAAAAAACAATTCTTTAGCTTTTTGATGTCTTTTCTGTCTTTTCAGGCTGATGCCCGAATCAATATTACAGAAGTCCGAACAGACTTCTCCTGTACTTTTCGCACAATCTACTTTCAAATCCCGGACCTCTCCAGAATGAAATTTCTTATTCAGGATATTTCCCAAATAAAACTATTTACGCAATTATCATAGCACTGTATTTTGTTTGCGTCAACATTTCAATCACAATATATAGATAATATCTGTTGATTAGATGCAAATTTCTGTGCTAAATAATTCATTCAAGTTATGCTGTATCATTGCTCTGTTTTTCAACCGAAGCTTTCAATTTCTGAAAAGTCTCTTCGCTGATTGCATGTTCTATCCGACAGGCATCCCTTTCTGCGGTTTCCCGATCAACCCCGACAGCTACAAGCTGCTCCGTAAAGAACTGATGCCGTTCATAAATTTTCTCAGCAACCTCCCGCCCGTCTTCGGTCAGATGGAGATATCCATCTTCATCCACGGTCAGAAAACCGCCATTCTTTAACACACCTACTGCATGGCTGATACTCGGTTTACTAAATCCCATGTGTCGGGCAAGGTCAACGGAGCGAACCATGCCTTTTCCTTTTGCAATACAAGGACTGCTTCCAAATAATCCTCGCCCGACGCATAAATCTTCATTGCCGCCTCCTTTACTGTGCCAGTTTCCAGCCGATAGCTTCCTGCCTTTCGGATACGAAGTCCGCATACAGACCCTTCTGCTGGATCAGTTCTGCATGAGTGCCGCGCTGAACGATATGGGAATCATCCAATACCAATATCTGATCCGCACCCCGGACGGTTTTCAGGCGGTGGGCGATCATAATAATAGTCTTGTCGTGCGTCAATTCCGCAATCGCCCGCTGCAATTCTTCTTCATTTTCCGGGTCAACGCTGCTTGTGGCTTCATCCAGAATGATAATCGGGGCGTCTTTCAATATGGCGCGGGCAATGGAAATACGCTGCTTCTCACCACCGGACAGGGTTCCTCCGCCTTCCCCGATCACCGTATCATACCCGTCGGTCAGGGCGGAAATAAATTCATGGCAGCAAGCCTTTTTCGCCGCCTCTACCACCTGTTCGTGCGTGGCATCCGGGCAGCCGAATTTGATGTTGTTCTCAATCGAATCAGCAAACAGATACACGTTCTGAAATACCATGCCGATATTCTTCATCAGGCTGTCCAGTTTAAAATCCCGGACATCTTTGCCGCCAACCGTAATTCTCCCGGCGTCTACATCCCAAAATCGGGCAATCAGGTTGCACATAGTCGTCTTGCCAGAACCGGACGGGCCGACAATGGCAGTGGTCGTTCCGGCAGGGATCGTAAAGCTGACATGATCCAGAATTTTTCGGTCTGCATAGGAAAAGTCCACATTATCAAATATAATTTCCGAGGATGCCGGAACCACATCTGCGCCCTTTTCATCCATGACCGGCGTATCGTCAATAGAGTTTGCCGTATCCATAGAAGCCGCCAGCATTTGCAGCAGGGAGGCCATGTTTCCGGCGTTTTCCAGATCATTGAACACCATAAAGGAAGCGATCACCAAAATCACGCCATAGGCCAATGACAGGGAACCGTTCAGCCAGAAGTAAATGGAGGCCAGGAGCAGCAAAACACTGAACACCCGGACAACAACCTGTTTCAGGGCATCATAGGGGACACTGGCTTTTGTCAGTTTCAAATTGTCCCGGCAGCTTGCCTTGATTGCGCTGTCAATGGACTGTGTGCTGTCCTTCTCCATACCGAAGGCTTTCACGATCCCCATCCCCTGGATATACTCCAGGACGGATTCCACAAGGCTTTCCTGTGTATGCTGCCGCACTCCGCTTAAGCGCTCAGATTTGCGGAGCGCCAGTTCCGCCGCTGCAAGATAAAGCAGGACGCCGACTGCGGCAATCAGACCGATCCGCCAGTCAAAAACCACCAAAACGATGACAAGCGCCACCGAATTGAAAAATCCGCCCAACACAGATACCAGCACACGCGCCGCCGAATTTTCCACATCCCCTAACGTGGTGGTAACGATAGCGGTAATGTTCCCGATACTGTTCTTGTTAAAATATCCCATCGGGATGTAACGCAGCCGGTCTCCGATGTGGATACGCTTTTCCGCCACCATACAGTAGCCGGTTTCCGTCTGCTCCATCGTGGAGAAATAGGTCGTGATGATCCTTCCAACCAGGGAAACAGCCATGATGCCCAAAGAAATCCAGATAAACCGGCTGTCCCGGTTATCGGATACCAACGCCTCCACCACGATAAAGAGGGCGGCAAACTGTAAAGCCGCAAACAGGCCGGAGAGGAACGCAAACAGCAGGGATTTTTTCAGCAGTCCCTCTTTGCTACCAGCAAACGCAAAAATTTTTTTCAATGTTCCATACATTTGACAACACCCCCTTACATATGATCCTTTGCGCCGATATGCGCCTGCCACATATCCCGGTAAAGGGGACAGGTTTCCAGTAACTTATCATGCGTTCCCCGGGCATGGATAGTTCCATCCTTGACCACCACAATATTGTCCGCACCGATAATGGTAGACAGGCGATGGGCAATCACGATCAGCGTTTTACCCACTGTCAGGGCAGAGATTGCTTTCTGCACAACTGCCTCATTCTCTGGATCGATATATGCTGTCGCCTCGTCCAAAATGACCACAGGGGCGTCCTTCAGCATGGCGCGGGCAATGGCGATTCTCTGTCGCTCACCGCCGGAAAGATGGGAACCGGCGCTGCCGACAACGGTATCATACCCTTGATCCAACTTGCGGATAAAGGTGTTACAGCCACTTTGTTTGCTGCCTGCTCCACCTCCGCATCTGTGGCTCCGGCCTGCCCATGCGGATATTTTCCCGGATGCTGCGGTTAAACAGGTAATTATCCTGCGATACATAGGAAATCTGGGCGACAAGTTTCAGACAGCGGTATCTCCTTCAGTTCATGGCCGCCCAGGGTAATACTACCAGACGTAACAT
>ENA-OQJG01000136-OQJG01000136.1-human-gut-metagenome-genome-assembly--contig:-NODE-136-length-12675-cov-2.859739_pt1 | contig 12675 bp, 12 predicted proteins | sample MGYA00242601_ERZ504767 | MGnify/ENA primary metagenome ERZ504767 (study PRJEB26092, sample SAMD00036362) | human gut metagenome | host: Homo sapiens | study: EMG produced TPA metagenomics assembly of... | reverse complement strand
TAAAAAAGTACTTGAAGGTGCCCTTGGGGCACCTTTTTATAATGCAGGTAAATGATGAATCAGGTCAGTGGATTCTACAGACCGAAAGCATCAAATAGCAGCACGTAGTTTCAGTTTGAAGGAGAACAACATGAAAGGTATTATATTAGCGGGAGGTTCAGGCACACGTCTTTACCCACTCACAATGGTAACATCAAAGCAGTTACTTCCAATTTATGACAAGCCAATGATCTACTATCCTATGTCAGTGCTTATGAATGCCGGCATCAGAGATATCCTGATCATTTCAACACCACAGGATACACCAAGATTTAAGGAGCTCTTAGGAGACGGACATCAGTTTGGTGTCAACCTCACCTACGAGGTACAGCCAAGCCCGGACGGACTTGCACAGGCATTCGTTATCGGTGAGAAATTCATCGGGGATGACACAGTAGCCATGGTTCTCGGAGACAACATCTTCGCAGGACACGGACTCAACAAGAGACTCAAGGCCGCAGTTGAAAATGCCAAGAGCGGTAAGGGCGCCACAGTATTCGGCTACTATGTAGATGACCCTGAGAGATTCGGTATTGTAGAGTTTGATAAGGAAGGAAAGGCTATTTCAATCGAGGAAAAACCTGAGCATCCAAAGAGCAATTACTGTGTCACAGGTCTTTACTTCTACGATAACAATGTAGTAGAGTATGCAAAGAACCTTAAGCCATCAGCCAGAGGAGAGCTTGAGATAACAGACTTAAACAGAATCTATCTTGAGAAAAAAGCCCTCAATGTAGAGCTTTTGGGACAGGGCTTCACATGGCTTGACACAGGAACACATGAGAGCCTTGTAGATGCTACAAACTTTGTCAAGACAGTTGAGACACATCAGCACCGTAAGATAGCATGTCTTGAGGAAATCGCTTACTTAAACGGCTGGATTACAAAGGATGAAGTATTAAAGACATATGAGCTAGTAAAGAAGAATCAGTACGGACAGTACTTAAAGGACGTACTTGATGGAAAATACCGCGAGCAGTTATATTAAGGAGGAAATCAAAATGACAATTATCGTAACAGGTGGAGCAGGATTTATCGGAAGCAACTTCGTATTTCACATGCTTAACAAATATCCGGATTACCGTATCGTATGCTTAGACTGTCTCACATATGCAGGAAATCTCTCAACACTTGAGCCTGTAATGGACAATCCAAACTTCCGTTTCGTAAAGGAGAGCATCACAGACCGTGATGCCGTATACAAATTATTTGAGGAAGAGCATCCTGATATGGTTGTAAACTTCGCAGCAGAGTCACACGTTGACCGTTCAATCGAGAACCCACAGGTATTCCTTGATACAAATATCATCGGAACATCAGTGCTTATGGACGCATGCCGCAAGTATGGTATTAAAAGATATCACCAGGTATCAACAGATGAGGTATACGGAGATCTGCCACTTGACCGCCCTGACCTTTTCTTCCATGAGGATACACCAATCCATACATCAAGCCCATATTCATCATCAAAGGCAGCAGCAGACTTACTCGTGCTTGCTTACCACCGCACATATGGACTTCCTGTAACAATCAGCCGTTGCTCAAACAACTACGGACCATACCATTTCCCGGAGAAGCTTATCCCACTTATGATTGCAAATGCGCTTAATGACAAGCCACTCCCGGTATACGGAACAGGCGAGAACGTACGTGACTGGCTTTATGTAGAGGATCACTGCAAGGCAATCGACCTTATCATCCACAACGGACGTGTAGGAGAGGTTTACAATGTAGGTGGACATAATGAGAAGACAAACCTTGAAATCGTAAAGATTATCTGCAAGGAGCTCAATAAGCCGGAGAGCCTTATCACATTCGTAGGAGACCGTAAGGGCCATGATATGCGTTACGCAATCGACCCTACAAAGATCCACAACGAGCTCGGATGGCTCCCAGAGACCAAGTTTGAGGACGGCATCAAGAAGACAATCAAATGGTACCTTGATAACCGTGAGTGGTGGGAGACAATCATCAGCGGAGAGTACCAGAACTATTACGAGAAGATGTACGCGAATAGATAACTGCTATTCGTAAACCTTGAAGAATCGAAATGCGTGTTGTAAGCTCGCTTACATAAGCGCATTTTGATTCTTTGAGGCTCTAGAATAGAGCAGGAACAACGTATATAAGCAATCTTAGCTGCGTAAGCAGCGGGAAAGCATGCCAAAGCATGCGGGATTGCGCATATATGTTGGGCCTGTTTACGAATATTTGTATAAAGGAGACCCAAAATGAAAGTATTTGTTACAGGAGTTGCAGGTCAGCTCGGACACGACGTAATGAACGACCTGGCAGCACGCGGTTACGAAGGAATCGGAACAGATATAGCACCACAGTATAGCGGAGCAGACGATGGCACAGCAGTTACAACTTTGCCATATGTCTCACTCGATATCACAGACCGTGATGCAGTGGAAAAAACAATCACAGAGCTTAAGCCTGACGTAGTAGTACACTGTGCAGCATGGACAGCTGTGGATCTGGCCGAGGATGATGATAAAAAAGCAAAGGTGCATGCAATCAACGCAGACGGCACACAGAATATTGCAGATGCCTGCAAGAAGATAGATGCCAAGATGGTATATATCAGCACAGATTATGTATTTGACGGACAGGGCACCACACCATGGCAGCCTGACTGCAAGGACTATGCACCACTCAATGTATATGGACAGACAAAGCTTGACGGAGAGCTTGCAGTGGCAAATACACTTGAGAAGTACTTTATAGTGCGTATAGCATGGGTATTTGGTGTAAACGGCAAGAACTTCATCAAGACAATGCTAAATGTCGGCAAGACACACGATAAGCTTACAGTAGTAAGTGACCAGATTGGTACACCGACATATACACTCGACCTTTCAAGATTGCTCGTAGATATGATAGAGACTGATAAATACGGTTACTATCACGCTACAAACGAGGGCGGATATATAAGCTGGTATGATTTTACAAAGGAAATCTTTAAGCAGGCAGTGGAGCTTGGTCATACAGAGTATTCTGAGGACAGACTCACAGTAGTACCTGTTACTACAGCAGAGTATGGTGTGTCAAAGGCAGCACGTCCGTTTAACAGCAGACTGGACAAGAGCAAGCTCGTGGAGAATGGATTTAAGCCACTCCCTACATGGCAGGATGCGCTGCACAGATATCTGCAGGAGATAGAATTTTAGTGAACTAAGAAGCACAGAAGCTACGAAGTAGCGAGGTTGAGTTAGATGTTGGGATGTTCACGTAATACAAGAAAGGACATAGAAATCATGGGACAGATTAAAGTACAGAAAAATGTAGGTGGAATCGAAGGACTTTGCATCATCGAGCCTACAGTGCATGGAGACAACCGTGGATACTTTATGGAGACATACAATTCAAAGGATATGCAGGAAGCCGGCATTGACAGAGTGTTCGTACAGGATAATCAGTCATGCTCCACAAAGGGAGTGCTCCGCGGACTACATTTCCAGAAGGAATACCCACAGGCAAAGCTTGTGCGTGCAGTAAAAGGCTCAGTATTTGATGTGGCTGTAGACTTAAGAAGCGATTCAAAGACATACGGCAAGTGGTTCGGAGTAGAGCTCACAGAGGAGAACAAGAAGCAGTTCCTTATTCCGGAGGGCTTTGCACACGGATTTTTAGTACTCTCAGATGTAGCAGAGTTCTGCTACAAGGTAACAGATTTCTGGCACCTTGGAGATGAGAGCGGCCTTGCATGGAATGATCCTGCAATCGGCATCGAGTGGCCACAGCTTGTCGGAGAGTATCCGGGAAGCGCTGACGGAAGCGGATACACACTTGAGGATGGCACACCAATCAACTTGAGTGATAAGGATCAGAAGTGGGAGACACTGGAAAACACATTTAAATTTTAAAAAAAATTATTAATTTTGTTATAATCATTGTTAAAATATTGAAAAAATCAAAATCATTTGTTAAAATAGATAAGTACTATGTATTTATAGATAGAAGGAGAAACAAATGAAGAAAAAGAAAAAGGCTACAAAATGGATAATATTTGCAAGGGTATTATTGGTTTTACAGCTTATTGCTAGTGCTATGATATTTGCTATGGCTGTAAAAACAAAAATGTTACCTGCAAAGTATATCATGTTTGCAGCCGGGGGTTTATTAATTATGGAGTTCCTGGTGTTTGCACTTGTTCACTTAGGACAAAACATAATGAAACCAAAAGCGTCGGGCTATTTTAAGCGAGGATTGGGAACATTTATATCTATACTGGTTATCATATGTAGCTTATATGGCACGTCTGTGCTTAGCAAGGTGATGGGCACACTTAATGATATGACCGGAAATAAAAATGTCATGGAGGATAAGATTGTTGTCTATGTTATGAAGGATGATCCCGCTGAGACTATTGATGATGCCAAGGATTATACCTTTGCATATACTGATTCATATGGATATGAAGAGACAAAGGAAACAATAGATGATATTAATAAAAAACAGACAGTACAATCAATACAAAGCCATATGCGTCTGCAATAGAGATGGTGGATGCCCTTTATTCGGGTGAGGTAAAGGCGATGATACTCAATACCTCATATGTATCTGTTATCACAGATACAGAGGGGTATGAAGATTTTGAAACAAAGACAAAGGTATTGTATGCTTATACTAAGACATATGAGGTTGAGAAGACAGAAAAGGATGTTCAGGTGACAAAGGAGCCGTTCGTTGTATATATCAGTGGATCAGATACCAGAAGCAAGAAACTTGCAAAGAGCCGAAGCGATGTAAATATTCTGGCTTTTGTCAATCCTGAGAGTAGACAGGTGTTATTGTTAAATACACCTAGAGATTACTATGTTGAAACGTCGGTATCTCATGGGACAAAGGATAAACTGACACATTGTGGATTGTATGGTATAGATTGTTCAATGAAGACATTGGCTTCAGTATATGATCTGGATACAATCAACTACTATGCTCAGATTAATTTCACAGGTTTTGAGACTCTTATAGACCAAATAGGTGGAGTTACTGTGAATTCTGAACAGGCATTTAGTTCATCTATGGATTCTTACAAGTTTTCAAAGGGTCCAAATGAATTAAACGGAGAGGAAGCATTGGCATATGCCCGTGAGAGGCATAATCTTCCGGACGGAGATAATGGCAGGGGACGCCATCAGATGGATCTTATTTCAGCAGTAATAGATAAGATGACAAACAGTACGGCATTATTGACCAACTACTCCGGTATTCTTGACAGTCTTGAGGGAATGATTTCCATGGATTTTAAAAGCTCAGATATTTCATCTCTTATCAATATGCAGCTGTCAGAGGGAGGAAGCTGGAATATTAAGTCATTTGCAGTAACTGGTCAGGGTACCAAGAAAACAACATATTCTATGCCTATTCAGAAAGTTTATGTTACTATTCCGGATGAGAGCAGCGTAGAGCATGCTAAACAGTTGATACAGAAGGTTATGAATGGTGAAACAATTACAGATGATGACCTGAAGTAATTAAATAGGTCGATTTTAAAGGCTACAGTTGAGCGGAGACGCATAAACTGTAGCTTTTATTAAATTTTTGTTATAATTTTTTGAAATGTGGCAATTATATATCAAATATGGTAAAATATCATTTATGGACAAAAATAAATCGATTTCAACACAGAAAATTAACAGATGGGATGTAGGATACTTTATATTATATGGTATTGTGCTGGCAAAATGTGTATACGAGACTACTATGTTCTCGCAGCAGGTGCTGGTAGGAACCTTTAAGCTTTTTCTTGCAGCGATGGTTTTGTATACAGGAGCCAAGGTCCTTTTTTCCGGATATTACAGCAGAAAAGAGCAGCTTGCAATTGCCGTAGTTGTTCTTATATTTGGAATAGTAGGCTTACAAACCGGTTATTATGAACTGCTGCAGCCGGTACTACTTATTGCCGGGGCAAAAAATGTGAGGTTTGACAATATACTAAAGGTATATACGGCGGTGGTATCGGTCATGCTTATAGTGGCAGCTATAGCTAGTCAGACAGGTGTGATAGCGGATGTGATAGGCTATTCACCGAGAAATGCAGCGGCGGCCAGACATTCATACGGCATTATATATCCGACGGACTTTGCGGCACATGTATTTTACCTGATATTGGCGGTAAGCTGCCTTGGTATATGGCAGAGGGTTTGGGAAACGAAAAATACAGATATCCGGCAGGGCTCAGATGGCTAATCGTAATTGTGGCAGGTGTATTTATATATATAAAAGCAGGAGCCTTTACGGGAACAGTGTGCCTGACAGGATTCCTGGTTCTGACAGGCCTGATTTATCTGCTTGAGAGGAAAAATCTGGCACGCAGGGTGTGTGAGATATTTAAATATTTGCCGATAGTGTGGGCGGGTCTGTTTTTGGCGCTGAGCTATTTTTATAGCGCGAGCAATGCTGTAATGGTTAAAATAGACACTGTACTATCTCAAAGGCTGATGGTGAGCCACAAAGTGTGGAGTGAGTATAGCATCAAGGCATTTGGACAGTTTATAGAGGAACAGGGCTGGGGAGGCATTGCAGACCCGACCGGGATAGACCCTGCAAAGTATTTCTTTATAGATGATATGTATCTTAGAATGCTGTTTGAGTATGGAATAATAGTATTTGCTGTAGTGCTTATATTATTAATAGTTATAGGTCATAGGGCAATAGGGGCAAAGCAATATGTGCTTTTTGCAGCAATAGTCATGATTGGAGTGCACTCCTTCATGGAGCATCATCTGCTCGAGGTGGCATATGATCCGTTCCTGCTTGTACTGCTTGCCGGTATAGATACTGCTGATGAGGAAAAATCCGGGAGAAAGATATGAACTCAAAAAAATGGATAATCCAGTACCTCGAGGTACTTCTTGATATAATTGTGATGTTTACATCTTATCTGATTGCAAACTGGTACAAGTTCGGTTTCTTTAGAACGGGACTTATAAACCATACAGAGCACTATCTTACACTATTTCTGGTGGAGCTGGTGGCATATGTGGTGGTACATTTTGTGGCATTTGCAGATGATAATCTGATAAACCGAAAGCTCTTTCCTGAAATATACAATGTCCTGAAGATGTATGTATATGTGGGCGCAATCACCGTCGGCTGCGTATATTTTACAAAAACAAGTGAATATTTCTCCAGAGGGCAGATGGGTATGACCTTTATACTGAGTACTATATTCACTGTGATAGTCAGACAGCTGCTGAAAAGACTGGTGACAAAGGAATATCACCGCTCGGGGGCCAATGAGAAAATCATGCTTGTCACCACATCAGACCAGGTGGAGCGAGTAGATAAAAAGAATAAAGACTACAAGAAACTAGGGATTTTCGTATATCAAACATAGCGATACTGGACTGTGATATGGTCGGTGAGATAGTGGACAAGATAGAGGTCGTGGCAACCGCCGATAATCTGCTTCAGGTGATATCAACAGCAGAGATAGACTCAGTGTTTGTGCATCTGCCGGACAACTATCCGTTTAAGCAGAGAGAGTTTGTTACAGTACTCAATGAGATGGGTAAGACAGTGCACCTGAATGTCAACGAGTATGAGGCCAAGGTCGGTGAGCACTATATGGATTTCCTTGGAAAATACGCAGTGGTCACATGGAAGAATAAGACATACCGTGTAAGGCATCTGCTTATTAAAAAGCTGATAGATCTGCTGTTTGGCGTGGCAGGAAGCATACTTATAGTGCCTGTGTGGTTTGTAGCATTTATGGGCAAAATAGTCACAGGCGACCATGGACCGGTGCTCATATCGCTTGTCAGAGTCGGCAAAAACGGACGAAGATTTTATTACTATAAATTCCGCACCATGTATATGGATGCGAGGGATAGATATGATAAATGGCTACTGGATGGAAAGAAGGGGAAAGATCCGAGATTTACACCGGTTGGAAGAATGCTTAGGGCATTAAGACTTGAAAATCTGCCGTCAGCCTGGAATGTGCTGTGGGGGAGACATGAGCATGGTGGGAAATCCGGCTCCATCACTGCCGGAGTTTATAGAATACTCTGCATTTCACAGAAAAAGTCTATCTGTAAAGCCTGGAATCATAGGCTTCTGGCAGGTATACAGCAGGGAACACAGGCTGCTTACCGAGGAGGAGCAAAGCGAGTACGATCAGGAATATATACTGAACTGGACTGTAGGTCTTGATCTGAGGATTATTTTCAGGGCAGTATGTCCTCTGTGCAGGTCTGTGTCAAAGAGAGAGCTTGTCATGCCGGCACAGCTGGTTGATGAGATGAGATGCTTGAGCGAGCTAGTGAAGGATAGAGAGCCTTTAAGCTATGACATACAGGCATATCAGACCATTCAAGGCAGCGGAAAGCCGGTATACAGATTTATAAAGCGTCTGGTGGATATTGTTGCCTCACTGCTTGGACTTATAGTACTGTCACCGGTATTTATCATACTCGCTGTGATAATCAGAATGAGTGATGGCGGCAGCGTGTTCTATGGGCACACAAGAGTCGGATATAAGGGAAAGAAAATATCTGTATATAAGTTCAGGAGCATGAAGACGAACGCAGGTGATCTGGAAAAGATACTGACACCTGAACAGCTTGAGCAGTATGTAAAGGAATTCAAGATAGACAATGATCCTCGAATCACAAAAATAGGAGGCTTCCTGCGAAAGACCAGCCTTGATGAGCTGCCACAGCTAATCAACATACTTAAGGGCGAGCTCTCCATAGTGGGACCGCGTCCAATCGTGGAGAAGGAAACCGAGATATACGGTAAGGACATCGCAAAGCTTCTGAGCGTAAAGCCGGGACTGACAGGCTACTGGCAGGCATATGCCAGAAACAATGCCACCTATGAGAGCGGAGAGCGCCAGAGGATGGAGATGTACTATGTGGAGCACTGCTCGCTTTGGATGGATATAAAGATACTTTTCAGAACCGTTTTCTCTGTGATCAGGGAGGATGGAGCACAATAATCAGAACATATGTGAGAAATATAATGAAGAAATTGGATTTAAATAGTATAACAATAAGTCTCATAATACCTACTCTCAACGCAGCAGAGTATATGCCCGGTCTGATAGATATACTGGGCAGGCAGACACGTAAGCCCGATGAGATAATAGTGATAGACTCAGAATCCGAGGATGCCACAGTGCGCATGGCAGAGAAGGCAGGCTTTAGGACACTAAAGGTCAAGAGAAGCGAATTTGATCATGGTGGCACGAGAAACTATGCTGTAGCCATGTCAAAGGGTGATATAGTGATGTTTTTGTCGCAGGATGCGCTGCCTTCAGATGAACACTATGTTGAAAATATGCTGGCAGGCTTTGAAAACGAAGAAGTCGTTATGATATCAGCCAGACAGCTCCCGAGAAGGGATGCTAAGCCTGACGAGGCATTAGTCAGGGAGTTTAATTATCCGGCAGGAGGCTTTGTCAGAAGCAAAGAGGATATACCACGACTTGGAATAAAGGCATATTTCTTCTCAGATGTATGCTCAGCCTACAGACGTGATTTCTTTGAAGACATAGGCGGCTTTGAAAGCCCACTGCTCACAAATGAGGATATGCTGATGGCAGCCAGGGCACTTAGGGCAGGATACAAGATAGGCTATTGTGCCACAGCGCAGGTGTATCACTCACACAACTATACATTTAAGCAGCAGTACAAGCGCAACTTTGATGTAGCGGTCTTTATGGAGACCTATAAGGATGAGATAAAGTGTGACGGTACCACAGGTGAGGGCATCAGGATGGTGCTTTTCATAGAAAAACAGCTCTTAAAGCAGTTCAAGATAGGGGCAGCAGTGCACTGCATATTTGACAGTGCGGCAAAGTTTCTGGGCAACAGGGCCGGAAGAAAGTGGAAGAGGAAGAATGCATAGCACAGACAAGATAGCCATTCTAATGGCTACATACAATGGGGAAAAATATATATGTCAGCAGATAGACTCTATCCTGTCGCAGACCTGCAAGGACTGGGAACTATATATACACGATGATGGCTCTACGGACAACACGATAGCTGCTGTAGAAAGCTATGTGGAAAAATACCCTGATAAGATACATCTGATAGACGGCAAATCAACAGGTGGAGCAAAGTACAACTTCTTCTATCTGTTTAGTCAGGTGGAAGCGCCATACTATATGACCTGCGATCAGGACGATGTATGGCTGGAAAAGAAGATAGAGCTGACCTATGATAAGATGCTGGCTATTGAAAAAACAGATGGTAAAGAGCTTAAATCCGGACTTCCATGTCTGGTGTACACGGAGCTATGCGTGGTAGATAGTGAGCTGAATACAATAGCGGACACGATGAGCGAATACCAGAGTCTTGACTGCCACAAGCGTACGATCAACCAGTTTATATTGCAGAATTCTGTGACAGGCTGTACAATGATGGTAAACATGGCTTTAAGAGATAAGATGCTTCACATCACTGATATAGACAACACTATAATGCATGACTGGTGGGCAGCACTTGTAGCCGCACAGTTTGGAAAAACAGCATTCATAGATGAGCCAACGATATTGTACAGACAGCATGGAGACAACAGCCTGGGAGCGCTTGGGATAAATAAGCTCTCATATATTGTGCGCCGTGTCTGGCAGAAAAAACAGATACAGGAGAGCATGAGGCTGGGACGGCTTCAGGCGAGAGAATTTGCAAAGACATATAATCTGCCAACTGACAGTCTGGCAGTAAGGTATGCGGCACTGGAAGGCAAATCCAGACGCGTGAGACAACGGTTTTATAAGGAAAATGATATGTATAAGACCGGGACCATGAGACGGCTGGGACAGGCTGTGTGGGGATGATTTTTTTGGTTAGGAGTAAAAATGAATATAACGGTTATAGTTAGCAAAGCATTAAATAAAGAAAATTGGAAAAAAGGTGTTAATTATTTAAATAAGTATGGAGTTAAAGGATTTATTAGAAAATTAAAACATTTATCACCGGATACAGATTATAATAAATGGTTTTTGGAACAAAGAGTTTCTGATAAATTAATTTTTGGAACAGGCGAATTATAAATTTGAATATGAACCTGAAATTAGTATAACTATTCCACTGTATAATACCAAAAGAGAATTTTTAAAAGATATCATGGATTCTATAGTCGGACAATCATATCAGAAATGGGAGTTATGTCTGGCTGATGGAAGCAAAACAGATGATGTGGAAAAATATTTAAGAGAACATTATTTGAGTGATTCAAGAATAAAATATAAACGTTTGAATAAAAATCTGGGAATTGCAGGAAATACTAATACAGCATTGAATATGGCATCAGGTGAATTTATTATGTTGGCTGATCATGATGATGTTCTGGAAAAAGATGCTCTATTTGAAATAGTGAGTTTACTCAATAAGAATAGAAAATTGGATATTGTATATACAGATGAGGATTTAACTAATAAAAACGGAACAAAATATTTGTCACCACGATTTAAACCTGATTTTAATATAAATTTTTTACGTAGTATAAATTATATTTGTCATATTTTCCTCGTTAGAAAAACAATACTTGATAAGGTCGGCGGTTTTAGAACGGAGTTTGATGGTGCACAGGACTGGGATTTAATTTTACGATGCTGTGAACAGACGGAATATATAGGACATGTGCCTAAAATTTTATATCATTGGAGAGCTCATGAAGGCTCTACAGCGGGAAATCCGGCAAGTAAGAAATATGCTATAGCTGCAGGAAGAAAAGCAGTAGAAGAACATTATAAAAGACTTGGATTGGAAGCAAAGATAGAGGATACAGGAATATTTGTCATGTTTAGAACTGATTTTGTAGTTCAAAATAATCCAAAGATTTCTATTATAAATTTGTAATAAGGATCAAAAAGATACGTTAAATAAATGTATAGATTCGATATTAAATAAATCGACATACAATAATTATGAGATAATAATTGTCGAAAATAATAGCACTGAAGGTGAAACCTTTCAATATTATAATGAAATTCAAAAAAAGACAGATAAAGTAAGGGTAGTGTATTTTGATGGAGAGTTTAATTATTCGAAAGTGAATAATTTTGGCGTGCAGTATGCAACCGGTGAATATATACTTTTTCTTAATAATGACACAGAGGTAATTACGGAAAAATGGCTGGAAAAAATGGTTGGATATTGTCAGCTACAAAAGACAGGAATTGTAGGGGCAAAGCTATTGTATCCGGATGATAGTGTACAGCATTGTGGTGTAGTAATCGGAGTAGGTGGCTTTGCAGGGCATATTCTTACTTTGTCGGATAGAAATGAAGTGGGATATTTTGGAAAACTTCAGGCTGTTCAAAATGTAAGTGCTGTTACCGGTGCCTGTCTGATGATTAAAAGGTCGGTATTTGAACAGGTCGAAGGTTTTGATGAAGGTTTTAAGGTGGCGCTTAATGATATTGATTTGTGTTTAAAGGTTAGAAAATCAGGCTATGATGTAATAATTCACCCGGGTGTAGAATTGTATCATTATGAATCAAAAAGCAGGGGGCTGGAGGAAACACCTGAAAAGCATGAGCGGTTTAAACGTGAAATATCACGGTTCAGGGATAGATGGAAAAAAAGACTTTTAATCAAGCGGCTTATGTCAATGAATATAAGAAAAAGTTCTATAAACAGTATGCGTTTCGTTTCAGTCTGAAAAAAG
>ENA-OQJG01000134-OQJG01000134.1-human-gut-metagenome-genome-assembly--contig:-NODE-134-length-12730-cov-2.173689_pt1 | contig 12730 bp, 15 predicted proteins | sample MGYA00242601_ERZ504767 | MGnify/ENA primary metagenome ERZ504767 (study PRJEB26092, sample SAMD00036362) | human gut metagenome | host: Homo sapiens | study: EMG produced TPA metagenomics assembly of... | reverse complement strand
GATTGATGCAAGATGGATGGATCATATCGATGATATGGATCAGCTGCGTCAGGGAATCGGTCTTCAGGCTTATGGACAGAGAGATCCACTGGTAGAGTACAAGATGACAGGATATGAGATGTTCGGTGAAATGACAAATGCAATCGCTGAAAACACGATCCGTACATTATTCCACATTAAGGTTGAGCAGAAAGTGGAGAGAGAAGAGGTTGCAAAAGTAACCGGAACAAACAAAGATGACAGCGCAGTCCGTGCACCGAAAAAACGCGAGGAGAAGAAGATTTATCCAAACGATCCATGCCCATGCGGAAGTGGAAAGAAGTACAAACAGTGCTGTGGAAGAAAGATTAAATAATCTGTAACTGTTCAGAGCCAAGCAAAATTTCAATAAAACAGGTGTAAAATGCTTGCATTTTTAAGACTGTTTTTTGAAATTTTATTTGGCGGATACGCCACACCGACGAAATGCGTAGCATTTTTGGAGGCTGACTCTGAACAGTTGCAATAAATTTATATTTGCATGTTTTTGAGCGGCAAAAATAACACATAAAGGAGTATATTGCAATTATGGATTCCAATCTTATTGTCCTTACCGATCAGGACGGAAATTCTGTCCGTTTTGAGCTTCTGGATATCGTAGAATACAAGGAGGATGAGTACGCCGTTCTCTATCCGGCCGACGGCGGCGATGACGAACCGGTACACATTCTGCGCATCATTTCCGAGAATCTCGATGTCAACGAAGCCGAGTTCGAAGGCCTCGATGACGATGAACTGATCGACACCATTTATCAGATCTTCCGCGAGCGCAACGATCTGGACGACTGATTCTGCCACGCAAAAAGAGCAGCATTTTTACCTTTCACACGCCGGTAAAATGCTGCTCTTTCTTTATTCTAATTTTTCCTCTTTCTGAGGGGCATTACAATTTATACTGCATAAAATTCCCATTGTGCACAAATCCAAAATCTGTATACAACTTAACGCCCATATCCGATGCCGTAATCTGTATTGTTCCGCATCCATATTCTTTTGCATCTTCTATCACACGGGACAGCAATTCTTTTGCAATACCTCTTCTTCGATACGCCGGATCTGTAAACATACTGGACAGTAATCCAATTCTGCCGCTCGGGCATCCAAAGTATGGAGGTTTTTCTACAAATGACATTCCACTTGTTGCGATGATGCTCTCTCCGTCAACAGCAATCCAAGATACAAAAGTACCATCCGCCATATGACGTTCATAGTAATCTTTTAACGCAGGTGCTAAATCAATTTCTTCTTTTGCCCCCTCTTCGCGAAGCTGATGGATTCTCATCTGAATGAAAAAATCCAGTTCCTTTTGGGTAAGTCTTTTATATTCGATTGCCATTTTTATTTCCTTCTGCTTATTTTCTCACATCCAGCACCTGCACATACGGGTCGTCCTTTGTGCATGGTTTCCAGTCGTCTTTTCCCTCTGCGTTCGGGTTTCCGGTTTTCATGAAATTGGTCCAGTCGTCCATCATTTCTTTGCTGAGGGCATAGTCGCCTTCGGTTTTCGGGCGCCAGCTTCGGCCCAGGGTTCCGAACATGTACCAGAGTTCGGAGGAATGGAACGCTCCGGCGTCGTCACCTAACAGGGCACGGGTGAAGTAGTAAACGTAAGCCGGTTTTCTTCCGAGTTTTTCCAGCGCAATGCTCCAGTTGATGCATCCCTTATAGATGCCGCCGTGCTCGCCTTTTTCTTTCATCTCCGGGAACACGCCGATGTCGTCTGCGGTTGATCCGAGCATATATGGGATGTCCTTGATTTTTCCTTCGGTTACGGCATCGTTATAGCCGCAGGTCAGCAGATGATTGTCGATGTTCGGTACGAAGCTCAGCATTCTCGATGGATTTACGCGGCCAAACTCCTCCTGCAGCTCCACAATTTTCTCAGCCGGAATCGCACGCAGTTCTTCCAGCGATTTTGCTCCGCTAAGCTCTATAAATTCCTGGCCGATGGTTTCTGCCTCGGAAAGCGGCATATCGCGGTTCAGTCCGGTGTCGTAGCCGCCGGCGCTCTGGAAAATGGCTTTGCTGATCCAGTTTTCAGTCAGCGGAGAACTGACGAGTGTCTGTACGCTCATGCATCCCGCGGACTGGCCGAATACGGTGATATTTTCCGGGTCGCCGCCGAATGCTGCGATATTTTCTTTTACCCATTTCAGTGCTGCGATCTGGTCGAGAATCGCGTAGTTTCCGCTTCTTCCGACACCGCTCTCCTCGGACAGCCACGGATGTGCCAGAAATCCGAAAGCACCGAGACGGTAATTGATCGTAACGAGAATCACGCCGCGTTCGCAGTAAGCAGATCCATCAAATTCGGATTCGTGGCTGAAGCCGTGCATAAACGCGCCGCCGTGAATCCAGAAAGCAACCGGCAGTTTTTCATCCACTGTATTTGCCGGTGTCCAGATATTTAAGTACAGACAGTCCTCACTCTGCTTCATGCCGAATTCCGGGTCGAGATAAAACTCTTTTCCATAGAAGGAGTCCGGCTCATGCTCGGTCTGCGGGCAGACGCATCCGAAATGATCCGCCTTATAAACGCCCTCCCAGCACGCCGGCTCTTCCGGCGGGCAGAATCGTTTTTCGCCTACCGGCGGCTTTGCGTACGGAACGCCGCGGAATACCGTGTAGCCGTCTTTTTGCACACCATGAATCTGTCCATATTTTGTTTTTGTCTCTGTAATTGCCATAAGTAAAAATCCCCTTTCCATTTCTTATAACTGTGATAAAAACCCTCATACAGATTTAGTATAGCAAATCTTTTTCTTCGCTTCTATATGCACAATTCCAAATAATGGCACCCAGTTTTGTAACTATTGATTATTGGTTATGCAGACATTTAAAAATCCTCTTGATTTATTAGCACACAGAAATAATAATATTTTGTATATAAGATTGACTTATTATCACTGACAAAAACCTTTCATGACTGATCTGGTTTACTTTGACCGGTTTTGGTGCTACACTTTTCTTTGCTTCAAAACGACATATTTCATAGTGAGGAGGAGTATTTAGTATGAAAGCCATTTTAACAGATCTTCTGGCAATCATCGGCGTTGTGCTGAATGGTCTGCCGCAGGGTCTTCTTGCTCTGACGTTTGGATTTGCATCGGTTCCGACGGCGCTGGCATTCTTTGTTGGTGCGGTGGGCAATACGATTACACAGAGTGTCGCACCAATTTCCTTCCAGGCGGAGACGATCACTTACGCCGGAACGGCTGGAAAAGACCGTTCGGAACGCTGTACGATGATTTTTATCGGCGGTGTGATTATGGCTCTGATCGGAGTGTTTGGACTGCTGACAAAATCGTAAACTTTGTAGGTGAGGATGTTGCCTATGGAATGATGGCCGGTGTCGGTATCATTCTGGTAAAGGCCGCGATCGATATGATCAAGAGTGATGCCATTTCCGGCGGTGTTTCCCTGGCCGCAGCACTGATCACCTATTACTTTACCAAAGACAGTGCCAATACCCTGGTTTATACCATCGTCATTTCCGTTGTAGCATCCTGCATTGCCAATACATTTTTCAACAAAGAGAAATCCAGCATTGTCGTAGAGGATGATAAATTTGTCCGCCAGAAATTTACAATCAATGCCAACGTAATTCTCGGCGCACTCGGTATGGTCTGCCTGAACATTGGTTCCAACATTTCCTTCGGCGGAATTACCGCAGGAATGGCAACCGGTGGAAATTACAACGTCGATAACCTGACCGTGATTTCTTCCCTGGCCGATATGTTTTCTTCCTTTTTCGGAGGAGCCCCGGTTGAGGCAATCATTTCCGCAACTGCCAATGCACCGCACGCTGTATGGGCTGGTGTCATCATGATGGTTGTGATCGGTGTAATTCTGCTTCTGAAACTGCTTCCGAAAATCGGAAAATTTGTTCCGTCTTCTTCGATCGCAGGTTTCCTGTTTGTACTCGGTATCTTCAAAACCGTTGTACTGGATGCGCCGTCTGCCTTCGCTGTCAATGCAGCCGTCGGCGGAACCACAATGGTTGTCACTGCAGTAACAAACCCGTTCCTCGGAATGCTGGCCGGTGTTGCTGCAAAACTGCTTGGATTATAAATTCAGTAACATAAGAGGAAAATCGTATGAAAGAATACAGCATGGAGCTCTGCGGAGTGAAAAGAACACTTCCATTTATCCCGATCAGTGAGGAGATGGCGTTTGCAAGCTTTGTTGTCCTTGGTGACACCGAGCTGGTAAGTGCATGTGCGCCGGAGCTGGCCGCAAAAATCGGAGAAGTCGATGCCATTGTCACCGCAGAAGCGAAAGGTATTGCCCTAGCGTATGAAGTAAGCAAAGAGCTGGGCCATAAAGAATTTATCGTTGCACGAAAAAGCACAAAATCCTACATGAAAGATGTGGTTTCCGCATCCGTTCATTCGATTACAACAGCGGGTGAGCAGCATCTTTATCTGGATGGAAAAGACGCAGATAAAATCCGCGGCAAACGTGTCTGCCTGCTGGATGATGTCATTTCCACCGGCGAGTCCCTGCACGCACTGGAATGCCTGACGGCGAATGCCAGTGCAGAGGTTGTAAAAAAAGCAGCGATCCTTGCTGAGGGCGATGCTGCTGATCGAAAAGATATTGTATTTCTGCAGAAGCTTCCGTTATTCAAAAAGACGGGCGACGGAGAGTACGAAGTCATCGAATAATTGCCAATCCTTCTAATGCATATAGAGAATAGAAAAACGGTGCAGTTCTGAATTTCTGCCATGAATTCAGAACTGCACCGTTTCTTTTTAAAAGAGACGCAGAAGCATCATATACGAAATGGTTCCAAGAAGGATGGAGACGAGGGTCTGGTGTTTCCATTTGTAGGTGATAAAAACGACCGCTGCTGCGAGCAGTTTCGGTACTGCGGCAGAGATACCGCCGGTGGGAATATCTTTCATACAGTAAATGATCAGTACCGCCATGATGGCAGACGGCAGTGCCCGGCCGAGTCGTTCGAGTGATGCGGGCATTTTACGGCTGCCGGAAAATGCAAGAAACGGGAGTGCACGGAGTCCGAAGGTGATCAGAGCGGAGACAGCGACAGCGTGTGCTTCTCTGCTTTTTCCCATTGGTCAATGAAGATAATGAGAAACAGGGCTGTCATACAGAAATCAAGGCCCGTCAGGTCAAATGGAATGATCTGGCCTAAAATGCCGCCAAGAACCGAACCAACTATCCAATAGCAGCGGCTGAACAGAGCGACGAGGAACATGGTGTCCTCTTTTTCTTTTTTCGGAAGATCTAAGGTACAGTTTACGGCGTATGTCTCATCGGTCATCGTGTGAATCATGTACAGCTTGCGGCGCCCCATCTGTTTGAATTCCTTCAGGAAGGTAATGCTGTAAAAACTCTGGCGGCTGTTCATCAGAAGTGCAGTGAGCGCAATGGTGATGAGGGAAGCCCGCTAGAAAGAAACGTAATCAGAACGAACTGGAACGCGCCCGTATAGACCGTCAGACTTACCAGCAGTGAATCATACCAGGGAAAGCCGGCGGATGCCATCATCATGCCGTAGGCCATGCTGACGAAAACGTAGCTGCAGAAAATCGGGATGGATTTTACGAAAGCAGTTTTTAAGGTAGTGGAAGAAAATCGTTTCATAGATAAAATATCCTCACGTAAAAATAAATTTTAAAAATTAAAATTTATCATACTATCTAAAAGAAACGGATGACCTTCATCACCCGTTTCTCTCATTCTGCTCCAATCAACACATTCTTCCCCGCAAATGCAAACCCATAATGCCGGATCCTTTCCTGCGGCACGCCGAGGGCCACCAGTTCTGCGTCGTATTTTTTATCCACGATCTGTTTTAAAGCCTCCTGCACCGCATCTTCCAGTGTCTCCTTTTTTACCCGGCTGCAGACTTTAAATTCAATAATAATCGCCGGATCTTTTTCTCTATTCTTCGGAATCATCATCACATCATACCGTCCAAATCCACTTTCCCGATTCGACCGGATCTGATAACACTCTGCGCGTTCTGCCATCAGTCCCAGTACGAAGCCATGATAGAATCGTTCCGGCTCCAGGCTTTCACTGTTCTCCCCGCCGACATCAAAATGGCTGAAGGTCGCAAGGGACACTTTATTCATATAATAATTCATCGCTTCCAGATCGCCCTGCATCAGTGCTTTTACAAAACTGCTGTACCCCGCTTCCGATGCTTCAAACCATCCGCGGAACATATCATCAAACATGCTCACCGTTTCCAGATTGGTGATACGGAGCTGATACCACGGCTTCAAAGTAATTCCGCGATACTCCACCTCTTCCGCTTTCAGATAACCGCTCGCGAGCAGCAGACTCCAGATTGCATTTTCATTGTAATCCAGCTGTTCAAACACCATCTGCTCATCAAAGTTCACCGTGACTGCCTGTCCGTTCAGTAGATCTTCCATATACTCTTTGATTTCCGGCGAGGCGGTGCGGATCAGCTTTCCTGCCAGACCATTCGAACTCGTATCTGCCCAGTACGGGCGCAGTTTCTTTTCTTTTAAATAATTGGTAATCGACCATGGATTGTAGATATCGCGGTGTCCGCCAAAGATAAATCCATCATACCACTGCTTCACAACTTCCTTTTTGTCTCCCATTCCGAACTCGTCCAGAGATGCAAAAACTTCCTTTTCGGTAAATCCAAAACAGTCCGCATACAGATCCGATGTCGTCGTCACCACACGCAGATTATTTAAGTCAGAAAAAATACTTTCTTTCGAAACCCTCGTGATTCCGGTCATCATCGCACGTTCCAGATAAGGATTCGTTTAAACGTCGCATTAAACAGACTCCGCACAAACGTTGTAAATTCCGCCCAGTAGCCATGGACATACGCTTCCTGCATCGGCGTGTCGTACTCATCCAACAGAATAATCACTCTTCTGCCGTAATACCGCGCCAGATACATACTCATATTATTGAGCGCCGCTGCGGCCTCCGCATCACCCATATGCAGATTGACCTCGTTGTATGCTTTCTTCTCATTTCCGCTCAGCAGATCCCCGTCCAGAAGGTACCGGTTTTCTTCATACACTCTCGCAATCTGCTGTTTGATCTGGATTTTCGCTTCCGAAAGCTGATCTGCTTTCACGGCTGCAAAACTCAAAAAGATCACCGGATATGTTCCCTGCAGTTCCCGATATTTTTCTTCTTCCCAAACGCCAAGTCCTTCAAACAGATCGCCCCGGACGGCATATTTATTAGAGAAAAAGCAGTTCAGCATGCTCATATTCAGTGTCTTGCCAAAGCGGCGGGGGCGGGTGATCAAGGTGATTTCATCCCCGTTTTCCCACCAGTCCTTGATGAAGTGAGATTTATCCACAAAGAAATAATGGTTTTCCCTTAAGGATGCAAAATTCTGTTTTCCTATACTGATTACTTTTTCCATCCATCACACCTGCTTTCGGAATTTGTCCTTTTCTCGATTATACACTATCCTTTCCTGAATTCCAATCTTAAAACATCCCATTCGCCGCAAACGTAAAAAACAACAACGCCAGAAACAGCACTTCCAGCACCGCTCCCAGAATGGTAATGATCTTTCCCGTCTTCTCTTTCCAGATTTTTTTCATCCCCAGATACAATAGAATTCCGATCACCGCGCCAAGCGTATTATCGATCACATCCGTAATATCACTCGCGCCGATCGCAAAAATATACTGCGTCATCTCAAAAAACAGGCTCAGTCCCGATGCAAGGAGAATGCGGTTCTGGATTTCGCTGTCCGGATAGAAGGCTGAGATGCAGAGGCCGAACGGCAGAAAGACCAGCATATTTTCGATAATTTCACTAATCTGCACTTTCCCGTTCACCACAACCGACGCCGCATACGGAACCAGATTAATCCCCCGCAGGTGCGGAATTTCTTCCGGGCGCAGAGCGAATTTGAATAAAATGCACCAGACAAGCAGCGCCAGGTAAATGCCGAATACCACCAGAAATGCTTTTGATTTTTTCTTATTTGCCAGAAATCCCATCTTGGTTTTCCCCCTCTGAATCAGATTTTTGTATACGTCTGATTCTATCAGAACATTCTTAGGATTCCTCTTCCCTTTTCCAAAGAAATCCCAACGGATTTCCTAAGTTTTTCTTAATGCCACCGGAAAAATCCGCACAGCGTAAAAAGCGGCTCTCCGGAATCTTCCGAAAAGCCGCTTTTCCAACGTTTCTATTTTATTTGAAAACTCTTATTTCTTAATCTCATATCCGCAGTACTGCATCACAAGCTCGCAGAACATTGCGTTTGCCCAGGAGAACCACTCTCTGGTGTAAACGGTCGGGTCATCTACGAAGACACCTTCGTGCATGAGGCCTGTGCCGCCATCGGTTGCCATCAGTTCCTGAATCATCTGATGTTTCTCTTCTTTTGTCGGTGCGGTCAGCCCCTCGATGGCTTTGGAGATATGCCATACGTAGCGGACCGGTGTGTGCGGGCTTCCGATACCGGAAAGCTTCGTTCCTGCATAATAGAACGGGTTTGCCTCGCTTAAGATCAGCTTTCTTGTGTTGTCAGCCACTTCCTGGCTCTTTGGCTCATAGCCCAGATAGCTCATAGCCAGAAGGCTCGGTACATTGGCATCATCCATCAGATTGTACTGGCCAAAACCATCTACTTCGTATGCATAAACATCGCCCAGTCCCCAGATATGAGTCGTACCATACGTTTCAATCGCATCTTTTACGGTCTTTGCCATTTCTTCTGCTTTCTTTGCAATCTCCTCTTTACCGCCGACAAAATCTGCGATCTCTTTCAGGTAGTTCAGAACAACAACCGCAAACATATTGGACGGAATCAGATATCCGTAACGGCAGGAGTCGTCGCTTGGACGGAAACCGGACCAGATCAGGCCAATGCCGGATTTTACCTGCGCACCTTTTCCGTCGCGGGAAAGCGTATCGGTGTAGGAGCAGTTTTTACGGATGAAGCTGTACGGGGATTTCTCCTCGTGATTCATTTCGGTCTCAAATACAGTCAGGATTTTGTCAACACCCTCCCAGAAAACCTCGTCAAACTGATCGGTTCTTCCGGTATTCTTCCAGAACAGGTAGGAGAACTGCAGCGGATAGCAGAGGGAATCGATCTCATACTTTCTCTCCCAGATCCACGGTCCCATATCGGTCTCGTCCTTCTCCCAGCAGTTGCCGTTCGGTCCTTCGTTGAAGGCGTTTGCGTATGGATCGATGTTGATGCACATAAACTGGCGGCGGATCAGGCCCGCGATCAGGTCAGCCAGCTCCGGGTCGTTCTGTGCCGGCACCAGGTAAGGGCGCAGCTGTGCTACCGAGTCACGCAGCCACATGGCCGGGATATCTCCGGTGATGACGTAGGTGCTGCCGTCCTCCATTTTCTTTACGGTTGTGTCGAGGGTATTGGAGTAGCATCGTTCAAACATATCAACGATTTCCGGCTCGTCTTTCAGTTTTTCTCTCAGGCTTAAAATCAGCTCCTGAATGGACTTTGGTAAGGTCTCTTTCATTCTTTTTTCATCCTTTCGCTCAATTTTTCTCATTTCCCGTTATTCTACAACAGGGCATCTCCGCAATCGAAAATGCCCTGTTGTAGTTCTTATAAAATTAATGTATCAGACTTATTTCTGTGCGTCAATCTGTTTCTGAGCTTCTTCGCGGATGGTCTCCCAGCCTGCGGTCTCAAGCTCTGCATCGATTGTTTTTACAAGCTCTCTCGGATCCTGTGCGCCGGTGAATAACTCAGAATAGTATTTCTCATATACGGCACGGCAGTTTGCAAGCTCTGTTTCGATGTTGGAGGTATCCAGGTTGAATCCAAGCATCTCAGACGGAGTTGCTTTCTCGTTCAGCTCTTCTACTTCATCCCACTGGTTGAAGTCAACATCGTCTGTCTGAGTTACGTTGAAGAAAGTACCCTGGGTATATCCGGCCATACCCCAGTCAGTGGTCAGGCGGTGTACCTTATTGTCATCGGTGTACTCGAAGTCTTTTCCTTCTGCTCCATAGTAGAACCAGTCACGTACTTTGGAATCCGTATTTACCAGGTTCAGAAGCTGAAGTGCTTTGTCCGGGTGCTTGCATCCGGAGTAAATACCATTGATGGAACCACGTACAGTTGTGTTGGAAACGACTGTGTTGCCATACTGTACTGCTGAACAATTGGCGATACCATTGTTCGGACCCCATGTTGTTTTTGCAGCGCCGCTCCATCCCTGTGCAACAAAGAACATTGCGTATTTGCTGGAATCATCTGCTGTCGGAGCGTCTCCGTTGATGATGCCCTCCTGATACATTTTACGAACGATATCCAGGTTGGAAAGGATTTCTTCGTCATCCAGCGGATTGACAACGGTCTTGCTGTCATCGCCGTATTTAACGCCGATTGCCGGAAGTCCGGAGCTTAAATCATCGTAGTTCAGGTTCAGCAGGAAGTTTGCACCATTTTTGGACATGAAGTACGGAGATCCGCCTTCGCCCTCTTTTACTGTCTTCAGAGCATCGTACAGAGTATTGAAATCTGTTACAGAATTTACATCAATGTTATATTTGTCTGCAATATCCTGATCCCATACAAAGTACTCGGAAAGGGAGCTGTCTTTGTAGGTCGGTACGCCGTAGATTTTTCCATTTACTTCTACTGCTTTCCAGTAATCTTCCGGAATCATGTCATACAGCTCGGAAGCGTTGTCTTTGAGCAGATCTGTAATGTCCATCAGTGCGCCGGTGTTCACCTCAGAAGAGTAACGGTTCTGGTCGGTGAACAGGATATCGAAATACTCGCCGGAGTTTGTGATAACGCTTCTTCTGTTATCCCAGTCACCCCACGGAACGATCTCCATGTCTACATTAACGCCGATTTTCTCCTCCAGATATGGGTTGATCTGTGCAAGCCACTCATCATAATCCTTCGGCATTCCGTTACCAACCTGAATCCATTTCAGTGTAACAACTTCATCTTTTGCATCACTCTTTGAAGAGCTGCTGCTTCCGTTGCTGCTTCCGCAGCCTGCCAGCATGCCACCGGCCATAACAGCAGAAAGTGCAAGAGCTAAAAACTGTTTCTTTTTCATTGTAGCATCCTCCTGATATAAAATATAGAATGTTGAAATTATCCTTAACCGAAGCCTTTTGCTTCAGTATGAGATCCATAAAGGTAAATGGTCGATCAGCCTTTTACCGCACCGGCAGTAATACCACCTACAATATGCTTCTGCATCACAACAAAGAAGATAAGACTCGGTATCATGGACATTACGATTCCGGGAAGTGCATGCTCCCAGTCTGCTGTCTGTGCGGAAAACTGCATGTACAGTGCATTCTGGATATTCATTGCCACTGTGTTTCCGCCAACGATCAGCTGGTTGGTGATGATATCATTCCAGGTTGCCAGTGCATCCAAAACAACGACCGTCGTGAGGATCGGTTTCAGAAGCGGAAGTACAATGCTGAAATAGGTGCGGATCTTACCTGCGCCGTCAATACATGCACACTCTTCCAGATCGATAGGAACATTTTTTACAAATCCATGGATCATGTATACTGCCAGAGGCATACATAAGCCCACACTTACCAGAATATATCCGGTTCTTGTTCCAGTCAGTTTCACGTTGGAAACCAGTCTTGTCAAGGTGATCATGTAAGACTGGAACGGAACCATCATCGGCATGATGATCAGAACAAAGCATATTTTGCTGAGTCTGCTTTTTGTTCTTGCGAGCTTATAGGCTGCCATCGGCGCCATGAGCACTACCAGGATGACAGTGCAGAATGTATAGAGCAGTGTGTTAAAGATCAGAGACGGGAAACCGAATTTCGTCCAGGTCTCCATATACATCTTCAGGCTCCATGACTTGGGCAGAGCCAGAAAGTCCTGCAGCATATCATTATAGGGTTTAAATGAGTTTATAAAGATCAATACCAGCGGCATCAGCCAGAAGATCGCACATACAAAAATAATGATCGTCAGTGCATTCACCTGCCGCAGGTTCTTTGGTTTCTTCTTCATTATGCCTCAACCTCCTTACTCTTGGTAATCTTCATCTGAATTGCTGTAATGATCAGAACAAATACTACAAATACAAGAGATTTGGCAGTAGCAAGACCATATTTGCTGTTAACAAAAGCTTCCTTATAAATATTATACGCAACGGAAACAGTTGAATTCGCAGGTCCGCCCTTTGTAAATACCATGATAATATCGAATAACTTAAACGCAAATGTCATTGATGTCAGCATACAGATCGAGATCGCAGGCATGATCATCGGAATTGTGATCTTGCGGAATACCTGGAAAGAGGTTGCTCCGTCGATTCTTGCCGCTTCCAGAAGCTCTCCCGGAACTGCAATGATTCCTGCGATATAATTGACCATGTAAAAACCAAGATTCTGCCATACTGCCATGACAACAACTACATAAAAAGCAAGCTTCGGTGTTCCAAGCCAGCTCCAGTTAAAGAATTCCCATCCTGTAACACTGTAAAGAGCCTCAAAGCCAGGTCCCAGGATAAATTTCCAGATCAGACTGATCGCTGTCAGACTGATGATATAAGGAATATAATAAAAAGCACGACCAAGACTGTTCACTTTGTTCTCACGTGCCATTACGACAGCGACTGTGAGAGAAACAATGTTTACGATAACAACATAAAATACTGCAAATTTAAGAGTAAATCTAACACCTTTCCAGAAAAGCGGGTCAGCAGTAAAGATCTTC
>ENA-OQJG01000132-OQJG01000132.1-human-gut-metagenome-genome-assembly--contig:-NODE-132-length-12924-cov-3.273345_pt1 | contig 12924 bp, 17 predicted proteins | sample MGYA00242601_ERZ504767 | MGnify/ENA primary metagenome ERZ504767 (study PRJEB26092, sample SAMD00036362) | human gut metagenome | host: Homo sapiens | study: EMG produced TPA metagenomics assembly of... | reverse complement strand
TTATCTCAATGTTCAAAAAAAGCATAGAAGATTTAAACAAATTGGGAAGGTTTGACTTATCGTTGCTTTGGACGAAAAGTATGGATACATATCTTAATTTGCCAAATGCAAATAGTAAGTATAAATAAGGCTTAGTTATTTGGACATAGAAGGAAAAGAGAATTTAGAATAAACGAAGGAGATTGAGACAATGCAGTCAATATCAAGTTATATTAATCCTAATACAAGAGGACTTACATCTAATTACAAAAATACAGCTATTAAAGATAAGGAAACCTATAATGAGGCGATGTCGCAGCACTTACTAAATCCGGTAGAAGATTTGGTTCAAGTGTTAAAAACACCTATAAAATTGGCGAAGAGTTCGTCACTTAGCAGACAGAATAATTCTGTTAATATTGCGGAAGGGCAAAGAATCCGTGTTAATGGAGGTCATGTGCTTACGGTTACGGCGCATGGAGTAGAGGTTTCTGGTGGAGATAATCCGTATGATACACAATCATATGTAAAAGCACAGAGAATGGCAGATGCATTGGCATCCATGCTGCGAAATGCAGGTGGGACAATGACTACTGTAGCACATTCAAAGGAGGAATATGCCCGGTATACAGAGGGAATTACGGATGTTATGTCTTATCTGGGTATAGACACTTCCAAAGATTTTACGGTCAATGGTATGAAATATAGCAAAAATAAAGATGGCTGGTATGAGTCAGAAGCGAATAGTGAGGCGCAGGCGGCATATGAACAGTTAAAAGCGAATAACAGAACCTATCAGTTTGCAGATGAAAAGACCAAAAAGCAGATTGCTTATATTAGCGATTATTACCTTCAAACAGTGCCGGAGAGTGTAAAAGCGGCGTGGCAGGAAACTTTAGAAGAAACGGGGGTTAATCCATTTCAGACGGATGTAACCAGTACATTAACGCAGTTATCTGTAGAGCAGGATTTTCTGACAGGTGGTGATGACAATATTTTTGGTGAAACGAAAGAAAGTTGTTTAGCAGCTATCGACAAAGTATTGGAGAGAATAGAAAATCCGTTGGCAGCGGTTACAGAGGAAAGGGCAGCATATCTGCAGCAGGAAAAAGAATTTTATACCGTGTTGGCATCTAAAATAAGAGAATAAAATGCCGGGAGGAATTTAAAAAATGATTGGAAGTATAGGAGCGGAGAGCCGTTATTCAACAGGTTATAACAACCTAAAACCAAATCGGAACCAGAATAAGTGGGCTGACACTTTGGCTCAGACGGTGGATAAGGAGGATATTAGCAGTAGAGCGGATATCAATCGTGCTAAGAAAAGTACAGTGATGGATTCTTATCTGGCACTGTCAGGAAAAACGATAAATACTTTGAAACAGGAATATTCAGAGTACGAATCCGAAAATTATAGAATCGTACCCGATAATGAAGCTGAATGTTTTGATATATACAATAAAGACGGGGAGCGTTTGGGGGCATTTTCCTATTCTGATATAAAAATAAGACAGGATGAAACAACAGGAAAGCAGTTTTTGATTTCTGAGCATGGAACGATGAGTTACGATGCCCTGGTATTAGATGATGAATTAAAAGATGCATTGCAGAATGTAATGGATAAAGATTCGCTGGATGTGGAGACTTTGCAGGGATTTACATTAAATACACATTCAGGTACCGGCATCCAGTATTTAGTAAAAGACGGTGAAGAAGGCAGAGGTGGCAAGGTTCTTCTGCAAAATGAAGCGGATCGGAAGAGGTATGAAGAATTAGCGGAGATGTATTTTGACAAATACCCTAATTTAATTGAGAGTCGGGAAGAAGGTTTTATCTGGGCTGATTTAGAGATTAGAGGAATGGCAAAACAGACAGATCAGGGAATTATATCCATAGGAGCTGATGGAATGTCATACAGTGACAATGAAAATTATAAAAACAATTGGAGTGTCCGGTTTTCTGGTTCTATGTATGAAAAGCTGTATGAATGGCTTCAGAATAACAAGGATAGCATGGAGGAAATCCATAAATTTTCTACATGGCAAAAGGTTTTTGACGAAATTGGTGGAACGTATGAAAGAGTCTGGTCGAAAGAAGAACTGGATCAGGGATATTTGAATAATTGAAAGAGGTGACAATATGAAAATATTTAATTACATGAATAATACGAATTCAATAATGGAAAAAAATACTGATAAAGTACAGAAAGGAAATAGTCAGACAAACGAAAAACATACAGTGGGGCAATCAGTGAAGCTTTCGATTTCTAATGAGGGATTGGAGTATTATCGTAATCGTATACAGCAGAGTGGACAGGAAAAATATGATGATGTGGTTCAAAGAAAGGAACTGTTAGCGAGTAAAAAAATCAGTGATATTGATTATAGTTATGAAATTCAAAAGAAGGCAGCACAGCAGAATCAAAATGTTGATACAGGAAAAAGTGCCTTAAATATTACTGACAAGGCAAATAATTATGTTAAAGCATACGCAGAATTATATGATGAAATTGTGAAGGGCTATGAAAATGGAACCAGAGAAATATATGTAGCTGATGAAAATGGACCTCGTAAGCTTACAAAGGATGAAGAGTTAAGCAATTTAGATGCTGCATATAAAAAAACAGTGGATGACTTTGTGACAATGGAGACAACCAATCAGCATGCCCGTGGAATTATTGGTGAAGAAATGAATAAAATTTCAAAAATTACCACAAGGTCAACTTTGGCATCGGCTTACATTGAGGAGCAAAAAACCAGGGGAAAGGACGAAATCCCAGAAAATTTAACTGAGAAAATGTATGGTGCAATTACCTCATTTAAGGAGAAATATACAATGATTCAGCCTAATAGAGAGCAGTTATTGATGAGCATTAAGATTTGATGATGTTAGTACTATGATTTACAAATAAAAATAGTAATTACATATCATATTGAGGCTGAGAGAAATTAAATATCCAAGTCGTTCAATATAATAGAAATTATTTTAAGTTTCAATAACAGGGAGGTAGGATTATGGCAATTACAGGTATCAATAACAGCAGTTACACATCGTATTATGCTTCAAATTATAAGAATACTGTAAAAAAAACAGATAGTGAAAAGGATAGTACAAATACAAAAGATGGCAACGTGACAACAAGTACAGTTGAATTAAAAACATCACGTCCCGGTGTGACAAAAACAGAGCAGATTAAGACAGGGTATAGTAATGTAAATGATTATTCAAAATACTTGCAAGGAAAATACCATTATATGAATATAGGGCTGACTTCAATGCAGGGTATTCCGACAACGGTATCTGTTTCAAGTGCATTTTTACAAAAGTGCATGAATGATCCGGAAAAAGCAAAGTATCTGGAGGAAAACTTAGCAGCCATTCCGGATTGTACAAAAGATACGATTAATGGATGTTTGGGCACTGTGACAAATCAGAGTTATATGATTGATGCAAACGGAAATATTATAGAGACAGCATCTTGTACAAATGATCCAGATGGGAAAATAGCGAAAGAGAATGCTGAACGAAAAGCAAAAGAGAACAGAGAAAAAGAGGAAAAAGTAAAAGAGAAAAGAGCTGCTAAAAAAGCAGAGGAAGAAAAAGCTGCAAAGAAACGTGCAGAAAAATCGGCAGAAGGAAAAGAAACGGGTGATTATACCTTATCCGTAACTGGTAATGATGTAAAAAGTATGACACAGAGCCTTGTAGCAGAATCTGTGAGTATTTCTGCACCTGATAGATCAAGTTTTGATATTAAGGCATAAGAGGGTTCGGTAAAAGGAAAATATCAAATTGGTGCATTGGATGGCATCACCAGAGAGTAGAGTGGCAGAAAGTCAGTAGATATAAATCGTTTTATTGGTTCATTGAGCAATGACAGTGATGTAGATTACCTGAAAATAGATGCAGGTTCTTTGACATCGAGCAAGATAGATAAAGAAGTATAGAAAGTGTGGACTAACTTAAGGAGGTTGCTATGAAAGTTCAAGGAAATAGGTATATTAATAATCCAGAGATGATAAAAAATAAGGTTGAGAAGAAAACAACTGTTCCTCAGAATATTATTTCGGAGGATGATGTGAAAATCAGTGATTCAGCAAGAAAGTTAGTTGAGACTGCTCGTAATAAGGTATCGGATTTTCATACAATGCATTTTTCATCTATTAATGGAGAGATAAGAGAGATACCAGCAGAATATAAATGTGAAAATTTATTCAAATTAGATTTGAAAGCAACTTCCATTTCTGGAGAACAAAATGCGTTTGAAGGCTGTTCGGAAAATCAATCAGAGGTTTTTGAAAAATGGCTGGACGAAAATGCTTCTGAATATTTGACAGAAGATGAAATGAAAGATTTAAAAGAGAAGATTAATGCAATGACAGCAGATGTAGATTTTTTGAATGCTCAGGAGGGATATAGAGGAACTTCCTATGAATCTGTATTTTTGTTAAGTGCAAGTGAAGCGGGGCTAAGAAAAGTAAATGAAATGTATGTTCCAGAGCAATTACAAGCAGGTTTTTCAGACATGATTGACGAATATGTTCATTTTAATGATTCAGCACGTAATTCCATCATGGAGAGAATGACACCAGATTACATGGTTGTTGGAATTGGAAGCAAAACAGAATCTTATAAGTACAAGTCAGAAATAATCTCAGATGAGACAGCTTTTTATACAAATGAGAAGAAAGAGATAAGTGGTATCTGCAATCAGTTTTTAAATGGTAAAACAGATCAAAAATTATTTTGTAATGAGATGAAAGACCGTTTAAATGATTACTATGGAAGCAGGTATGAATTAAGGAATCAGCCAGAAGCTGTTGAAGGCAGAGTAAATAATATGCTGGACAAATTGCAGCATATGTTTGGCGTTTAATGTTGAAAAAGGGTTTGGAGACTAGCTATGAAGACAGTAACAGATGTAAACACAGTAAACCAGCAAATCAAAATGCCAATCCAAAATGTAAAGGGATCGGAGAATTAACCTTACTGGATTTTTTGGAACAGGCAGAAGGAAAGAATCAGAATCTTGCAGACAAGCAGATTGCACTGGCAGGAGGCGGAACATTAAAATTCACTATTTTAACATCAGGTGGTTATGGTGTTCAAATTCAGAGTCAGGGCGTGAATGTATTGTTAAATACCGGTGCCGGCTGGGGATACGAAATGACTCCGGTAGAACTTACAAAAAAAGATGAATTCTATTCCATTTACTGGAAGGAATATAATGCCGTAAAGAATGGTATGAATTCTGAATTAAAAGAACTACCGGATTATCTGGAGAAAAGACCAGTTTTTGAAGCGAAAGCCTAATGATAATAATGCAATTCAAATAAAAAGGAGTATTGATATATGCAGATTAGTTCCAACTATTCTATGAATGGTGTGCCATATGAAAACAGACGCAGACAGAATGATATTCCTCAATTTAGTACAGAACATACCGAACAGGAAAATGAGAGTATAAATCCATATATGGCAGATGTGGATTTTAACGAAAAAGCATTTGATATGATTGGTCCGAATGCTCCGCAGGAGGTAAAAGATGCATGGATGGAAGCAGCAAAGGAAGTAAATGCGAATGGTATGGGAATAAAGAAAAACGGAATGTTGAGCCATATATCACAGATGATGGTACAAAGGCTGAATAAGCAGATGAAGGGTGAGGTCGATGTGGATAACATCGACATTTTGGGAAACACAACAGAATCTGCAATTCAGGCAACGAAACAGGCTTTATATAATTTAGACCATCCACTGGAATATGTCCCTAAAAGCATAGAAGTTCAGAGGGCTTGTATGAAAGAAAGAGAATTCTATGTTGCGTTTCTGGAAAGATTGGAAAAGTTATAATTGACTGGAACAGAAACGGAAAATGACAACGATGAGACATATATATAATTATTTAGGAGGGACATAAATGGCAGGTATAAATGTGAATGGTATAGGAAGAAATCCGTATGCTGACAGTTACTTAACTACTGCAAAAAACAGAAGTAATACTACATCAAAAAGATACTTTTGTAAATGCGGTGAAGAAAGTAGAGGAAAGTAAAAATTCAGCGGATACAAGTAATGTGATGTATCCGGGAGATGTGACGATTGATTATCCACCTCGGATAAACAATGCTGTAAACAATAGCGTGGTTTCTGAAAAATCAAAAGATGAGATGTCACTGGATGAGTATAAACAATGGGTTATGAATCAAATATCCCAATTTCCCGTAAGCGGATGGGTTCGTTCCACATTTTCTTCAGGGTCGATTGTGATTAAGGAAGAAGCTTTTGAAAGAATGAAAAATGATCCTGAATATGAGAACTATGTTTTGAACAGAGTTCGTTCAGCATATTCCGTTCAAGGCTTGCCGGTAGGATCAAATAATGTTAGTTTTGATGTTATTGGAGCGTCACCAGAAGAATGTTACGGTTATGCAGGTCCAGTAGGAAAGAGTGGATCAGAAACAGCGAATGACGGAGAATCTTGGTGGGAGAAGCGCCACGAAAGAATGGAAGAACTTATGAAACAACAGGAAAAGGAAGCAGTAAAAAGAGCACAGGCAAGACGAAAAGCTGTACAAAACGAATATCTAAATAGCCAGTTGGCGGCGGCAGCATATGAGAAAAGCAGTATTATTTTACCGGATAATCCTGTTATACTGTAGGCTCATCTTTTGACAGGAAAGCATAAGAATACAGGTAAGATATTTTTCGGGAGGAAGGATAAGAAATGGAAATAAACAGTAATCATTCTACATATGGGGCGGCATTTCGTCAAAAACCGATTTTTTTCATGTCTGGAAAGGAAACAGTGGCATTTTTTGAAGGAAACTGAAGAAAAATATGACACTTCAGGAAGATACCTGTACACTTGGTAGCAATGACACTTATCGCAGACAGCATACCACCTATGAGGTTTCGGACAAGAAGAAGGGAAGTACGTTTCTGGATCTGGATTTTCTGATCAAGGACGAAACCAGCAGTCTGAAAGGAAATCTCAGTGATAAAAAGGATGTGGATTTCTATAACTTTTCCATTCCATTTAATCGAACCATACAGAATTATTTTGGGGTTCAAATATACATGGACATGCCGGAAGGCTGTGATTATGACCTCACCTTATATGATGAATATGGCAATCAGGTCGGAAAGGCAGAATGGGACGGGGAAGGACGTAAAACACTGACCATCCCGAACTGGGATACAAATACCAATAAATATTGTATCAAAATAGAAAACAAAAATGGGGAAGAAGTTTCTCCACATGATTATTATAAAATCAGTTTCAAGGTTACGGAAAATAAAGAACAGGAAAAGACCGATGCCATAAGGGAGGCATTCGGGAACCTTCACGGTGCATACAGCCGGAAAGATGAAAATTGGAGGGAATACCTCGACAAATATAATGAAGTCCTGATGGATACAGAGAAAAATTATACAAAAGAAATGGAGAAACTCCACCAGAAGCAGTTTGAAAGTCTGCCGGAAGAAAAACAATACAAAGGCGGGCGCACAGTGGATGAATTGTTGCAGGACATGGCAGAAGGAAAGACACTGGATGATGCGGAAACGGAGTATGTGAAGATTTTTGCAAACCTGAAAGATTTTGAGAAAGCACAGCAGAAGGCGGAACTGAAAAATGATTTTTCCGAGGATTTTGTAAAGGATCTGGAAAGCAAAGGGATCTCCCGTGATGAGCTGGAGGGAATGCAGATAAAAATTGAAAGCAATGGGAATGTAACAGTGAGCGGTATCGAAGATAAGGAAGTCCGGGAGCAGGTTCAGAAACTGGTAGAGGAAAAGTACAGTGACCGGATGTATCAGTATTACACAGGAATTGCTGACAGTGTGGGAAATCTGACGTCCAATACCTGGCAGTATGCCACGGATGTGCAGGAAGTCAGGCGTTACTTAAAAGGAGTTACGGGAGAAGATATTTCTCTGGAGAACCTTTACCTGACACCAGACGGAAAGATTGGCGGGCTGCCGGAAAAAGCCGCTAATCTGATCAACAAAACAAAGGACAACGCCAAGATAGAGCGGATAAAGGATGCATTGATAAATATTATAGGACATAACAGGACAAGCGGTGATCTGGGGATTCCCGATTTTACTTCGGAGTTTCAATTCAGCAATGGCGCTTTCTCTGTGGCAGACAGTGGTTTTACGGTGGATATGGCGGCATTGGATAGAAGGCTGACGCCACAACCGCATGATAACATGTATTCGGATATGTATGCGTATAGTTTCAGGAAAGTATTATGATTATGAAAAGTAATTATACACAAGGAGAATGAACAGATGGTAATAACCCGCACAGTAGAGATGCATGCGCAGCTTGTGGGATATGATTTTAAGAAAAAAGGTTTACCCACTGATAAAAATATTGCAGTAGAAAATAGTAAAGTTTCCAATGATTATTTCTGGAAAACAAATAAATATACGGATCAGGATGTGTTTGGAAGAACACTGGATCTGACGGCACTTATCAATAAGCCGGACGGATATTTAAAGGGAAGTTTATCGGATACGGAGGATGTGGACTATTACGAATTCAATATTACAGAGTACCGGGCATTAAGTTTCGCGAAGGATACCTATAATAAGGATATTACGATCATTTTAGATCATATACCGGAAGGCTGTGATTATGAGATGGTTTTGTATGATGAGGAAGGCAATCAGGTCGGCATTGGGAAAGAGAATGGAAATGGCGGTCTTAGTATTACCATACCGAACTGGAATTCGGACAACAGAGGTTATACCGTGAAGGTACAGGCAAAGAACGGTTCGACGGTAAACCCGGATGCCGAATATCATCTTTCTTTCCAGACAACGCAGGCGGATAAAAGCCATGGAGCTTATCAGGAAATGGCAGAGGTTCAGAAGTATGCAGGGACAGTCAGGAAGCAGATGCAGGAAGGCTTAACCGATACTGAGGAAATGCGTGCAATTAAGGAAATCCGGCAGAAGTATAAAGCCTGTTATACGGAGCAGATGGAGAAATTGCATAAGGAACAGGCAGAAGAAATCATGCAGGGTGAGGCAGTGCCGGATGATGAGCAGATTCATAATTTACTGGAAAAAAAAGCGGCAGGAGGAGAACTGACGGAACAGGAAAATGCACTTTTAAATATCTTTTGTACTGCAGCAGAGCTGGATAGTGCGAATGCAAGTGCAAAAATGAATACCACAGTAAAAGACAGGATATTTGCAGATTTGCAAGAAGCGGGAATTGATATTTCAGATTCCATGTTTTCCATAAAAATTGGGGCGGATGGTCAGGTAAGTGTCGATGGCATTAATGATAATGCAATGAAACAGAAGATAGAGGATGTTTTGTCAAAGTATTCGGATGATCTGATGGATATTTATTTTTCTATGGATTCGGAAATACAGGCATTGTCCGATAAAGAAAAGTATCTGTTACAAGCTGCGGTGGATGTGGAAAAATTTTTATATAAGGCAACTGGCGGCAGCGTATCGCTTGGAGACCTTTCCGTGGAAAATGCAACGATACATGGTCTGCCGAAAACACTGGATGACCTGTTAAATAATCCGGGCGATAACCTGACCTATCAGGATTATGCAAGCGATATCCGGGAAATTTTAGCATATAACCGGACACAGCACAAAGATATTATGTCTGAGTTGAATGTACAGTTTGTCATAGCAGACGGTACAATTCAGATAAAAAAATAAAGCAAAGGTAATGAAATGAATAATCAATTTATACAAGGAGTAACATTCGATTGGGATAGAATTGATAACGATAGTTATTTAAAGAGAATTGAGGCTTTTGGGGGTGTTAAAAAACTTGATTTCAACAAACCGGTTACTTTTTTTGTCGGAGAAAATGGCAGTGGTAAATCCACTTTATTGGAGGCACTTGCCGTAGCACATGGTTTTAATCCTGAGGGTGGAACAAAGAATTATGTTTTTTCTACGCATGATACACATTCAGAATTATGTGATGCGATAAGAATTTCAAAAGGCTATCGGAAGGAAAAATGGGGATATTTTCTTAGAGCCGAAAGTTTTTATAATGTTGCAACGCAGGAAGAAGAATATGCAGATTTTGCGCATCCTTCTGCTAAATATCATGAAAGGTCACATGGAGAGAGTTTTCTCGCGTTAGCGCAGAACAATTTGCAGCCAAATGGTCTGTATCTTTTTGATGAACCGGAAGCTGCATTATCACCTCAGAGACAGCTTACATTGTTAATACAAATATATAGATGTGCAAAAGAGGGAGCACAATTTTTTATAGTTACACATTCGCCTATTCTGTTAGGCATACCAGATGCAGATATCTATTGTTTTGATAATGGAAGCATACATTTATGTGAATATGAAGAAACAGAGAGTTATCAAGTGACAGAAATGTTTATAAACAATAGGCAGATGTTGCTGGATAAATTGTTGATAGAGTAAAGAAACAATGTGTTAGGGCACAAATATGATAAAAACCAAAAACTATTTCAGAAATGTTGACTTCTTTAATTGAGGAGTATCGTTTTAATAAAATACTCTTTCAAAATATTTAGAAATAACTGAAGAAACAGTAGATGGAGCAGCAAAAGGAAATGTGGAATGTTTGCCAGATGATCCTGCATTGCGTGGAAAAATACTCAGCAAAGTAGGATTTCTGTATTTTGGAGCGATTGAAGATAAGGATAAGCAATTAAGCGGTTTTTTGGAAGTGCTTGTTTCCTATCATGGCATATCCAAGCTAACGATAGCAAAAATGGCTGATGTTGAGGAACAGGATATTGACAGGCTTTTAGCCAATCCGCCAGAAAAAGTTGAAATCGAAGTAAAATATAAAATTGCTGTGACTGTTATGGAACTGCGATTTTGGCTAAAGGATTGTGAGTTACCAATATAATCATGTGGTGCTTGGGAAACTGGTGGAATAACAGGAAATGTAATTAGAATAAAGAAAGATAGAAGGCGAGTAGCGGATTGGTGTCTGCTGCTCACTTTTCGTTTATGGGGATATGTCGCAATACGACTTTTGAAGTGTTGTATTGCAATCTGTTTTCGGGTATTTCTCGTTGGTATCATTACCATAAAAGCGAGGTGAATTCCATGAAAGCAGAGAAGAAGGAAATCAATATACAGATTGGAAAAAGGTTGCAAACCGCCAGAGAAAACAGTGGATATACGCAGGAAGTTTTTGCAGAGACGCTGGATGTAGGGGTAGAGCATTATCGCAAAATCGAAAGTGGTGTCTATGGCTTACAGCCAGAGAAAATGCTGATCTTGTATGAGAAGTACAGGATTGAGCCGACTTATCTGGTTACGGGGGATACAAATCATAAGGTTGATATTGAACTGTTCCTTGCAAACTGTAGCAGGGAGGAACGGGATGCATTTATAGACCGTATGCTTGCGTATATGAGAAAGCTGATGACAGGCCGTTAAAGCAGTACAGTCTCCGGGATGTATATTTGATCAATATATTTTGAGAAGGAGACGATATATGAGGGTAGCAATCTGCGATGATAATCAGCAGGACATTGAAAGGATCAGACGCTATACACTGCGTATGATCGACTATGCGGTGGAGTATGTGTTTTATACCAGACCGGAAGAATTATTGAGGGAATGTGCAGATGCGGAGCAAAAAGCCGGATATGTACATTCTTGATATTGAGATGCCTGGAATGGACGGACTTGCGGTGGCAAAACAGATCCGTGAGACAGATTCCAAAGCATTGCTGGTGTTTCTTACCAGCTATACCAAATACATGCCAAGTGTATTTGAAGTTGTCACATTTGATTTTATTCCAAAACCAATCTCAGAAGAAAGGCTCCGTGTGCTGTTTGAGAAGGCAGGAACCTATCTGAATCTGACCAATCAGAGTTTTTCATTTAGTTACCGCAGGGTGCGGTACAGTCTGAAGTTTGACGAAATCCTGTATCTGGAAAAGCGGGGGCGTCAGGCGATAATCCACACAAAGAAAATGAAATATCAGTCCAACATGAATTTGAATGAAATATGGGAGAAACTGGATGAGCGCATGTTTGCAGCCGTTCATGGCTCTTTTATCGTTAATTTGAAACATGTTCATTCCGTATCCAGCGGCATGGTCATGCTTACAGACGGCACAGAGCTGGGAGTGACAAGAGGGTACCGGAAGGAGCTGACGGAAAAGCACATAGCGTTTGTGCAGGGAGGAATGTGACATGGCATTATATGGGGTGAGGCTTGTCATAAATCTTTTTGACCTCTGCATTTACCGCAGGTATTTAGAGGAGTTCATCGGAAACAGAAAAACTTCCATGGAGTTTTCTGTTCTTCTGCTGATAGTGTGCGAGCTGATTGGAAGTGCGGTGAACCAGATGGGGATAAGCTGGCTGAATTTTGTGACGATGGTTGCGATTCTCTGTGTATATGTCTGCCAGTACGAGGCAGGGATTGTAAGCAGGCTGATTGCGGTTTTGCTGTATATGGGGATTATGGGTATTAGTGAACCGGCAGGTTATCTGTTTAGCAAAGTATTTATGGAACAGATAGTAGAGGATGATGTTGTTATCTATTATTTTTCTGCATTCCTAGTGGTGATATTCCGGCTTGCGATTGTGGAAGTCTTTTGCAGGCTGAAAGCGGGAAAGAATGTAAAGGTGTCGAGTATGCCAAAGGAAACCAGTTATGCGCTGGCACTTATTCCATTATGCAGCCTGATCAGTTGTTTTTTACTGATAGAAGTTGCAAAAGAATTAATCTCGGCACAGATGGTGGTGCTGTGCATGTGTATCATCTTTGTCATTATCATCACAAACTATATCATCTTTCTGATGATTGAAAAGTACACAACAGTGGAGGAAAAACAGTACGAAGAGGAAATGATCCAGAGGGAAATCTTATACCGGAACGAATACTATCAGGACATGGAACGTTATCAGGAACAGATACAGGACATCCGGCTGGCAGAAGAGATC
>ENA-OQJG01000131-OQJG01000131.1-human-gut-metagenome-genome-assembly--contig:-NODE-131-length-12987-cov-2.995956_pt1 | contig 12987 bp, 17 predicted proteins | sample MGYA00242601_ERZ504767 | MGnify/ENA primary metagenome ERZ504767 (study PRJEB26092, sample SAMD00036362) | human gut metagenome | host: Homo sapiens | study: EMG produced TPA metagenomics assembly of... | reverse complement strand
CTTTTTTTTAATTTTTTTTAAAATTTTTTTTTTAGTTAATTTTTTTGTTTAAAACTAAGTTGATTTTACACCGTTTTAAGTCTATATTATTTTCTATATACAGAGACTTTTTATTCCAGATTTCCCATCCAAAGTCTCTCAGAAAGGAATTACTGATAATGAAAGTAGAAGAAAGATTATTAAAATATGTGGGCTATCACACCACATCTGATGAAGCAAGTGATAAAATACCAAGCAGTGACAGGGAATTTGCACTCGCAAGAGAGCTTGAGTCAGAGCTTAAGGAGCTTGGCTTATCCAAGGTTGTGCTCACTGACCATTGTTACGTGTATGGTCTGCTGCCTGCCACTGCCGGCATGGAGCACAAAAAAGCGGTCGGATTTATTGCACATATGGATACTGCACCTGATTTTTCCGGGGAAAATGTCAAGCCACAGCTGCTGCGTCACTATGATGGAAGCGATGTGCTGCTTAGAGGCAGTGGCGAATACCTGAGAGTAAGCGATTTTCCTGAGCTTAAAGCCCTCACCGGACGCACTCTCATTACCACAGATGGCACTACCCTGCTTGGTGCCGATGACAAGGCCGGTGTGGCTGAGATTATGACCGCCTTAGAGCAGATTATCGCAGAGGGCACTCCTCACGGCGATATCTGGGTTGGATTTACCCCCGATGAGGAGGTCGGAAAGGGTGCGGATTTGTTTGATCTGGACTATTTCGAGGCAGATTTTGCCTACACCGTGGACGGTGATTACGAGGGCGAGGTGGCCTATGAAAACTTTAATGCTGCAAGCGCTGTATTTACCATAAAGGGCGTCAACGTGCATCCGGGCGAAGCAAAGGACATTATGGTCAATGCTGCTTTGGTTGGCTGCGAGATTGCGGCAGCGCTGCCTGCAAACGAGACTCCTGCCACAACTGAGGGCAGAGAGGGCTTTTACCATCTGTGTGATATGAGCGGTGATGTAGCATCAGCCCATCTGTCATATATTGTGCGCGATCACGACAAGGCTCTTTTTGCTAAAAGACTTGATACTCTCCGCTCTCTTGAGATAGAAATGAACAAAAAATATGGTGAGGGCACTGTTTCTTTGACTATCACCCACTCCTACGAGAATATGCTTTCAATCATAATGGACAACATGTACATTATCGACCTGGCTAAGGCTGCTATAGAGGAAAACGGTCTAAAGCCGCTATCACGCCCGGTTCGCGGCGGTACAGACGGCGCACGTTTATCCTTCATGGGACTTCCTTGTCCAAACCTCGGTACCGGCGGCTACGGCTTCCACGGCCCATTTGAGCACATATCAGTAGAGGGCATGGAGACTGCGGTTAATATAATCAAATCAATTGTGAAGCATGTGCTGATGCTGGCTGACGCGTGATTTCGCTGCCGGTCAATTACTGTTCACAACTAACAGTGTGACTAGCCACGGCCACGTTACTGTTCACAACTAACAGTGTAACCAGTAATCCGGCTGCGCTTTAGTGTAAACAATAGCTGATTTATGTATTGACTTATCTGACAATTCTGCTATAATGATGGCAACCAATTGTTTTTCGTTTATTTTCGAACGAATAATTACAGCTTTTTTTGAAACTGACAGATGTTTCAGAAGGGAGACCATATGGTAGTACTTGCAGCACTTATCATTTTTGCAGTTGTTGGTGGAATATTTGTAAATTATCTTCGCAGAAATCAAAATGATATCGGCGGAGGAATGGGAAAGGATTACATGAAAGAGCATTGGGGAATCGATGACGACAAGTAATCAAAAATACCGGGCAACACATTTTGTGTCCCGGTATTTTTATTTATATAATCATCGTATATCCAATTTGAAATCTAACGTGAATTTGCAGGCTCCATGTTCACAGAGCGCCCCTTTATCTTCGCATTCTTCATGGCATTGAGCACCTCCTTGCCATACTCAGCCGGCACTTCAACAAATGTATACTTATCGTACATATCGATTGCTCCGACAAGCCTGCCAGGCATGCCTGACTCGCCTGCAATGGCGCCTAAAATATCGCCCGGCTTTATCCTGTCCTTCTTTCCGACGTTGATAAACAGGCGTACCATGCCATCCTCTGCTCCTGTATTGTGGAAATCATAGTCGTCCTTTGATTCAGCTGTGGATATCTCTGAAGCACCCATAGCCTGGTATAAAAATGCCGCCGCTATATCCATTGCCGTGTAATCTGACTCATTTATCTGATTCTCTATAATATCAATGACACTTGTGAGATTTTCCTCATCTATAATGGTGGAAATCTGGTCCATAATCTTTTCTGCCCTGATTTTGGCAACATCATCAGATGATGGAATTGGCTGTGCATAGATTTTTGTCTTGCAGTAGCGCTGTATGTCCTTGAGCTTATATACCTCCTTGCCCTTTACAAAGGAGAATGCCTTTCCACAGCGGCCTGCTCTTCCTGTACGGCCGATTCTATGTACATAATACTCGTCATCCTGAGGCAGATCATAATTGAAAACAGCCTCCACATCATCCACATCAATTCCGCGCGCTGCGACATCAGTGGCAATAAGAATATCTGTCTTTCCGTTTCTGAAGTTCTTCATAACACGATCTCTCTGCACCTGCTTCATATCGCCATGAAGTCCCTCTGCACTGTAGCCGCGTCCGCAAAGCTCATATGCCAGCTCGTCGACCATCTTCTTGGTGTTGCAGAATACAAGTGAGAGCTTTGGATTATAGTAATCCAACAGTCTTGTGAGTACATCTATCTTGTCCTTGCGCTTCACATCATAGTAATACTGGTCGATATTTGCGACTGTCAGCTCTTTTTTCACAATCTTGATATTGATAGCATCATGCTGATATTTTCTTGTAATTTCCAAAATAGGCTTTGGCATTGTTGCCGAGAAGAGTACTGTCTGATGCTCCTGTGGCAGGTATTCGAGCACTGTCTCGATATCCTCCCTAAAGCCCATGTTGAGCATCTCATCTGCCTCGTCGAGCACTATTGTCTTTACATGGTCAGGCCTGATTGTCTTTCTCCTGAGATGATCCATAAGACGTCCCGGAGTTCCGATAATAATCTGCACACCGCCCTTAAGTGCCTTAATCTGGCGGCTGATATCCTGTCCTCCGTATACCGGAAGTACCTTCACACCATGCATATATTTTGCAAGCTTCCTGATTTCATCTGCCACCTGGATGGCAAGCTCCCTTGTAGGAGAGAGGATGATAACCTGTGTCTTGTGACTTGATGCATCAACGCTCTCAAGCACCGGAATACCAAAGGCTGCTGTCTTTCCTGTTCCGGTCTGCGCCTGTCCGATTACATCCCTGCCCGAAAGCACTGCCGGGATTCCCTGAGCCTGTATTGGAGTTGCCTCCTCAAAGCCCATATCCTTGATGCCTCGCAAAATCTTAGGGTTTAGTTCTAATTCGTCAAATCTGATTGTTTCCATATATTTTTTATATTTCCTTTCAAAAAAATAAAGTGTGCATATTTTTATAACATGCACACTTTAACATATTTGTGAGATAATTACAAAATATTATTTCTTCATTTTTTACAAAATACTACATACTGTTCCTCCCTCCTGTCCTCCTTTAGAGCATTCAGTGAGAAAAATCCACTTATTACTCCCATGATAATTGTAAACCTTTATTGCAGTTACGGTTGACAATTGACATCTTTTCATGTTAATGTGTTAACCGTACAAAAATTACTATGAAATTTACAAAAAGGAGATTTTATCATGAACCAGACAGAAACTATAGACTACAAGCATGGAACGACCTATGCCATAACGGTAACAGCGCTCATGACAGCTGTCACATGTATTCTTGCACCATTATCTATCCCGATTGGGCCGGTACCGATTTCACTGACAAACCTGGCCATATATATTTCATTATATCTGCTCGGATGGAAACGCGGAACAATCAGCTACCTCATTTACCTGCTTATCGGACTTGTCGGAATCCCTGTATTTTCAGGCTTCACCGGTGGCCCAGCTAAGCTTGCCGGTCCTACAGGCGGATACATCATCGGTTTTATTGCCATGGCAATTATTGCAGGACTTGTAATCGATCATTTCCACCAGCCTTGGCTCCAGCTCATTGGTATGATTGTCGGAACTATCATATGCTATGTGCTCGGTACAGCATGGTTCTGCTTTGAGGCAAAAAGCACAGTCAGCGGTGCACTCTCAATATGTGTGCTCCCATTTATCCCGGGCGACCTGATAAAAATGATAATTGCCATGCTTATCGGACCGGCTATTAAAAAAAGACTTCGCTAAACATCAACTCCAAGCTTTCTAAGCTCCTGATACAGGCGCGCTACCGGAAGCCCTACCACATTATTGTAATCACCATGTATTCCCTTAATGTGGATGGCAAAGCGTCCCTGTATCCCGTAGCTTCCTGCTTTATCCATCGGATCCCCGCTTGAAATATAGCGGTCAATTTCATCTTCCGTCAGTGTATACATGCTGACATCCGTCTTCTCATAAAAGCAGTGTTCTCTGGTTCTTCCGTCTTTGTCAATAAACACAAAGTTACCCCTGTATAGACACTGTGCGTTTTTCCCGAAAGCATCAAAAGCATACGCCTGGCATCTTCTTCGTCCTTCGGCTTTCCAAGAATCTGATTCTCATAAGCCACTACCGTATCCGCTCCGATTACAAGAATATCCTGCGGTGTCACAAGCTCTGCATGCTGTTCATTGTAGGTAAGCACACCTGACGCTACCTCCTCTGCCTTTTGACGGGATAGCTCCATGACAACCGCAGATGGCTCCTCCTCTGTGATTATCTCTTCTCCCTTTGCAGGACAGACAACAAACTCTGCCCCAATCTGCTCTAATAATTCCTTTCGGCGCGGTGATGCCGACGCCAATATTATCTGACTCATATTTGTTTTAACCTTTTCCTTCACTTTGGATTTTGGGACTGTTTCATCTGAAGAATACAATTCCCTATGACTGATTACACGTTTCCACTTGTATTATACAGCTTTCTCTTTCACCGGCGCTTTCCCTGACATAAATCTGTAAAATACAGCACAAAATACCAACGCAAATACGACTCCAAACACATTCTGAATCACCCTGAGGCTGACTGCTCCCTTTAACCCATAGCTCTCTGCAGCTATAGCCAGAGCACCAAATGTATTAAAAACAGCCTGCCAGCCGTATTGTGCCGATAATCCCACACCGATTCCGCCTATGATTCCTATGTACGCATAGATTGATGGCGGAAGCAGGAAGTATAATACCGTAAAGCATATAACCCCGGCAATATTACCGACAATCCTTTTTTTGACCCTGTACTGCATATCCTCCATAAACGGCAGGATGGCAGACATGGCTGCAATACCTGCCCACATTGCACGCGGCATATTGCAAAGCTGTGCAATACATAGAACTAACGGTACGCATAGTATCTGGCACAGCTGCCATTTTGTACGTGATGAAGAAAGGTCAAACTCCTCAATTACAGCTTTCATATTTCTTTTATAGTCTCTGTTTTTATGATTTCTGTAAAATACCAGGCATGTGATGGCAGCTCCTGCGGCCATCCCTGCTATTCGAAGCATATAGCTTTTTCCTGACACATCATATCCATATAACAATAAATAGCCAAGAACCAGTGTGGATTGATTAAACATAAATGGATTATGGCATCCGAACAAAAATCAGCACTGCCAGCGCCGCAATGTTTATAAGCAGTGCCGGAAGCGGTGAAAGCTGATTTGCCAGATGTGGGCATATTGTCATAATTACAAAGAACAATGCCAAAAGCCATGTAGAGTGTACGGTATGGATTCCCAGATCAGCGTTTCGAAATACCATAACGCATAATAAAACCACTACTCCCACAATGCTGTTATCCTTTCCCAATATGATACTTGAGGCAGTGACAAAGGCAAAGCAAAAAACCATCGTAACAGCTATCTTCACCATGTATACAAACGTATGGTATAGTTTTTCTTTCATTGTTTTACTATTTTTCAGCAGGCTTTTAGAGCCTGCCTGATTTAACTGCAGTTCCTGATAAAATGTCATATGAATTCTCCTATCTTTTTATCTTATTATTTTATGATATGAGGGCTAAAAGGTATTTTGCCCATCATTTATGATTATTTATTGGCAGTTCTACTACAAATCTGCATCCTCCGTATTCCCGGTTTTCAGCTTTGATTGTTCCACCGGCGATGTCTACAATTCTTTTCACAAGTGCCAGGCCAAGGCCGTTTCCCTCGGCTTTATGGGAACCATCCACCTGATAAAACTTGTCAAATATTCTGGCTTTTGCATCATCCGCGATTCCCGGTCCCTCGTCTTCCAGAATAAACTGCACAGAATCATTTTCATGCCTTAGAAACATGGTGATTGTCCCATTTTCAGGACTAAACTTGATTGCATTATCCAAAAGATTCATCCAGATATGCATAAAAAGCCCTTCATTTCCAACATATCTGACCTCCTCCATCTCCACCTGAAAGCCAATTCCTTTTTCAGTCCATTTGTCTTCCAATGCAAGAAATGCCTGACGGATTTGTTCATCCAGACGATATTTGGTTTTTTTCATTGGAATATTCTGATTTTCCAGCCTTGATAACAATAAAATATTTCCAACAAGACCTGAAAGCCTTTGAGTATTAAACAGGATTTTTTCTACATACCCCTCCTGCTCCTGTGACAGCTCATCTCCCTGGAGCAGCATCGTATAGCCTTCAATTGCATTGATTGGTGTCTTGAACTCATGGGAAACATTGGATACAAAATCCATTTGCAGCATCTCTGTTGCACGAAGCTCTTTTGTCATGACATTAAAGGCTCTGATAGGATTCTCCAATCTCGGCTATGCGACTGTTTGTTTCCAGATGCTGTTCAAAATCTCCCTGGGAAACTGCTTTCATTGCTTTACTGAGCCTGGTAATCGGCTCCAGCAGCCTTGCATTGATAAATGATGTAATAAGTCCTGCTATCAATGTATTAAAAATCAAAAGCCAGCCAAGGCCCGGTATTTTCCCGGGCAAATCCAAAAAATGATTCAAAAACGCAAACAACAGGGCTGATATCAGCATAGAAAATGCAAGTGCCAGCCAGATTGCACCGGTCAGACATGAGCGGATACGCAATTCTTTTTTCTTTTTATACTCCATTATTTTTTCACCACCTTGTATCCCAGACCACGCATTGTTACAATTTCGAAATCCGGATTTTCTTTAAAACGCTCCCTGATTCTTCCTATATGTACCTCTATCGTATGTGGGTCTGCCTCCGTCTCATATCCCCATACCTCATCCATTAGCTGCAGCTTCGTAAATGTCCTGCCCGGTGAAGCTGCCAGCTTATATAAAAGCAGGAATTCTTTTTTTGGCAGGACAAGCGTTTCATCACCGGTCACAACTGTCATTGCATCATAATCAAACTCTGTTGAACCAATCACAATTTTGTGTTCATTCAGTATCTGTGCACGACGAAGCAGTGCTCCTACCCTCAAAACCATTTCATTGACATTTACGGGTTTTACCATATAGTCGTCACTTCCCGAAAGAAAGCCCTGACGCATATCATCAAAGCTGCTTTTTGCAGTAATCATAAGCACCGGTATCTGATATCCCGCCGAACGAAGCTCCGACACAAGTTCATATCCATCCATAACCGGCATCATTATATCGGAAATGATTAAATCAATATACTCTCTGTCCAATACCTCCAGTGCCTGTGCTCCATCCGACGCACTTTTGACCTGATACCCGCTCTTTTCAAGCACCTTTTGGAATAACAGACTTAATTCCTTATCATCTTCTACAATTAATATCTTAAACACGCTTTATATTCTCCTTTAATCAAAACAAATCCCTTGCCCATCCAAGCAGATGCTGTACCAGAAACACCTTTCTTTTACGTTTTTCTGTTAATTCAATCGGCTTTACATGATACGGATCATAATATGTTCCGTCGTCTAATACCTGTCTGGACACGCTCTCATACTCCATCATGCCATCCTCCAGCTGTTTATTAATCTCTTTACTGCGTATTACAAGCATCAGCTCTGTATCCAGATAAGTACTTCTCATGTCCATATTGAATGAACCTATTACTGACAGATCATCGTCAATCAAAATACTTTTTCCATGATACGAATAACCGCCTTCATATTCCCAGATATCAATTCCTGTTTCTAAAATTCTGTTTCTGTTTTTGGCATAATCAGCAGCTCCAAATGGATTTCCGTTATTTGCAACAGAATTTGTCATAATAGAAAAGTCCGGAACCTTCTGTGCAATTTCCTCCCATGTATTATACATCATATCATTGCAAATAATATATGGTGTATGAATTTTTACGCGTTCCTTTGCATTTTTCATTAATTCTCCCAGCTGATACCATACCACCGGTTCCTTAGCTTGGGTGTGAATTGGGTTTGATAACAATATAATCTTTTCTGTTTCAAAGGTTTCATCCGCATAATCTGTATCACAAATTTTTTCCTTATTAACTTCAAAATATTGCTGATACCCTTTCTGCAGCTCTAAAAACTGCTTTCTTTACAGATTGTCTGTCAGCTAATTTTTTACTGTTATGAAAATACCGACAGTCCTCCTGTTCCCATATTGTTTCAAAATAATCCAATAACTGATTGACCGAATTATCTTTCTGTGGCTCATCGCAGACAACTAACACATCCCGGTCAAAATTTTTATGCCCCGGAAAATCACCCAAAAAATAATTATATGTGTTTCTTCCGCCAAGAATATATATTTTACCATCTGCAATCAGATATTTATCATGCATTCTTCCCATTGTCTTCCATGGCTTAAGCGGATTTGCTTTATTGTACAGCTTAATCTCAACATTCTCATGCGAAGATAATCCATAAAAATATGGATTACCCTCCATATCAATCCAGCTCTCCATTCCATCTACCAATATGCGGACATGTACGCCTCTGTCTGCCGCATCATGCAGTGCTCCTAAAATCAATTTTCCGCTTTCGTCTGATTTAAATGCAAATGTAGAAAGGATTATTTCATCCTTTGCATTTTGGATTAATCTAACTCTTTCTAAAAGAGCCTGCGAATTTTTTTCAATGATTACTGCTCTTTCCGTATTCTCTCTCCCCGCCACACTCATAATATTTTGTGTTTCCTTTATAGTAGCATCAGACACCGCCGGCTGTTTTTTATATGTGATGCAGATTCCGATTAACTCATAAAAAGCCACACATAAAAAAACTGCCAGTATAGCCAAAATAATTTTACATATTTTATGCCTTTTCATTGTACATCACCTGATTCCTTGTATTTTATACTCATACAATACAATGTCAATCTCAATTTTACCTCAACAGAATTGATTTTATGCAAAAATTACTTTCCTTATACCAAAAGAAGACGGGCAAAACCCCGTCTTCTTATAGATAATCCATACAATTTTTAAAGCACAATTACGGCAGCATCAAGCCCGTCTACTTTTCCGTCAAATGCGCTATCTGTCAGCAGATTGTGTTTCTCGGCATACTCATTAAATTCCTTTGCACTGTTGCCACAATTGAAAAGCATTGCGATTGTCTCATCGCCGTTTTTTCTGATCATAACAATCGTATCATCATCGTCATTTGTGATTGTCTCAATCATTTCGCCCTCTACAATGCATGCATGTGCTTTTCTAACCTGCATGAGCTTCTTATACCAATTATACATCTCCTTGTCCTGGTATTCTTCATCCCAGTACATGCCTCGTCTGCAGTCCGGATCGTTTGCTCCCGGCATGGCATACTCATCGCCATAGTAAACCATAGGCATTCCCGGCAGTAACAGCTGAAAGGCTGCTGCGAGATGCTTGTTTTTTCTTATTATCGTTGCACAGATGTAGAAATCTTGCTGTATCATGGCTGTCAATCAGGTTCCACATCAGAGGATAGCACTTTTTGTTTAAGCGCCCCTTCAGATATCCCAGATTCTGTACAAACTGACTGACATTTATCTTTTCATCTGCAAGCAGGTCTATCAGATTCAGGTAGAATGGATAGTTCATTACAGTATCCCACTCATCTCCCTCGAGGAAGTCGCCTGCGTAGTGCCATATCTCACCAATTATCAGCATATCCTTCTTTACAGCCTTGATTGCCTTTCTGAAATTCTTCCAGAAGAAATGACTGATTTCGTCTCCTACATCCAGTCTCCATCCGTCAATATCACATTCCTTAATCCAGTAGCAGGCAACATCCGTGATGTATTTTTCAACCTCAGGATTTTTCAAATTAAGCTTTGGCATTCCACCGTAATAACCGAAGCATTTGAAGTTTGGAATTTCTCCCCATTCACCCCTAGGTGGCAGCTCGTCGATAAAATACCAGTCGAGATATTTTGACTTTTCGCCCTTTTTCAAGTATATCCTGAAATGCGAAAAATTCTCTTCCTGAGTGGTTGTATACCGCATCCAGCACTACCTTCATGCCACGCTCGTGAGATTTTTGTTACAAGCTCCTTTAAATCCTCTGTTGTTCCAAATGATGGGTCAACCTGATAATAATCAATGGTATCATACTTATGGCACGAATTTGATTTAAAGATTGGTGTCAGATATACCACATCGATTCCCAGATCTTTAATATAATCCAGATGCTCTATGATTCCCCTGAGATTGCCATGCAAATCATCCATAGGCGTAATCGGCGCCTTATACCACAGCTCTTTGTCCACCGGCTGTGTTGTGGCAAAGCGCGACGGAAAAATCTGATACACTACCTTGTTGGCTGCCCACTGTGGCACCTCAAACATCTCTTCCTCTCTGAGATTCTGCGGGCAGTCAAACATTCTATCCCTGTTTGTGATGCACTCCTTATCGAACTCATAATTGCCGTAATATACCTTTTCACCCTGCATGTCCGTAAATTCAAAAAAGTATCTCAGACATATCAGATGCATCTGAAGCTGTGCTTCATAATAATCGTAGAAACTGTGAGGTGGCTACCTTCTTCATAGGAAGAGTCATTCGCGTATCCTTGCGCTCCATTGGTATATACTTATCCTCATAGTGAAGGATTACCTCCTTCATATCATCCTTTTTTACCTGCACGCGTATCACAAACAAATCCTTATCTATCGCATAGCAGAATCTTTTATCCATATCATGAAAAATTGCTGAATATTCCATAAAATGCCCCTTTACTTACGTATTTCGTTATTTTGTATTTTAACGCACTATTTCAAACAATTCTATCATTATATCCATGACATTTTTACACTATTTCTACTTTATGCATGATTTTAGATTAATAACATTTTATTTTTTTGACTTTATTCCCTAAAACGCTGTGTTCATTATATCACTGCACACTCAGATAGCTTGTCACACAGTAAAGTGTCTGTCCATTATATTCCACGCGTGACCAGCCAAACTCCTCATTGATTCCGGTCCTGGTGACTGTTTCCCCATTTTTTATCGTTGCGATGACTGTAGCATCCGGATTTGTGACACTTGGAAGTGCACGCAGATTAACCTCTATTTTTGCAGTGACAGTATCATTACAATCCTTGAACTTTGTCTTCAGTCCGTCTCCGCTGCCACTTCCGTCCTGTCCGGGAACTACATAGTTCATATCTGTTGTGAGGTAGCTTGAAATGGCATAATACGTCTGTCCGTTATATTCGACACGTGACCATCCACTGTCACTGACGCCTGTTCTTGTTGCTGTATCACCGTTATTCAGCGTTACCTTAATTGTGCTGTCATTGCCCTGACTTGGAATATCCCTCAGATTGACGCTCTCCTTGGCAGTTACGGTCTCATTTACATCCGAAAACTTCATATTTGCTTCCGGGTCAACTGTTGCATTGTCAGCCGCATCACCATTTTTTGCAGACTCTGTCTCATCAAACCCAAAGTATGCCACATTCAAATCTACCGGCTTATCAATTCCTGACACCTTTCCCTTATTGGTATACTGCCACATGGCATGTGTGCCCTCATATGATGACTTCGGTGTTTCCGGGTAAGCTGTATCCGGATATTGTGACACCCATATTTTGTAGCTGCTCTCAAGCGCTTTAGTATCCCACTGGCTGTTTTCCGACAACTCATTCATGGCAGCGTAAAACATAGGCGTGTATCCTTTTTTATATATTTCCTGCAAAAATGCCTCAGCTACTTTGGTACGGGCCTCTGATGACATGCCATACTGTCTGCTTGCTGAGTCTGTGAAGCCCTCGCAGTCAAATGCCACCGGATATGTAATCTGATATTTTGAGATGTAGTCTGCTACCCAGTCTGCCTCCTCAATGGCTTCTGTTTCATTTACTGCTGATGAAAAGAAATATACCCCGACCTTTATGCCATTTTTCTGCGCCTCCTGCATGTTGTATCTTGCATTTGTATCAACACACATCTCGCCTGTTTTCTGGGTTCTGTAGCCCACACGTATCATCGCAAAATCAATTCCGCCTGCGGCAACCTTGTCCCACTTTATAGTGCCCTGATATTTAGATACATCAATTCCGAAGGTCAGGTTACTGTTTTCCGCAACAGAGCTTGCAGACAGTATCTGTGTCTCATCCGCAGAAGCTCCCTCATCAGTTGTAACACTCATTGAGCCGGCATTGTCTCCCATATGCTGCGGGTCGTCCTTGTCTGAACTATCCTCTGTGGCTATTTCCGTCATCTGTGACGAACCTTTAGCCTCGTTTTTTGCTGATTTAATCACAAAAAATGTGGCAACTGCAGCCAGTGCAGCTACTATCGCAACAATTATAAATATTGCTATTATCTTTCTTTTATCGTTCATAGATTTTCCTCTTCATTATTTATATATGTCACCATGTACAGGCAATCTGCTTTTATGCAACAAAATATATCATATAATCCTGTAATTTTCAAATATTTGTCTTTTTTCAGTAAAATATTAAAAATCCGCTATACTCACCTATCGTATAGCGGATTAATATAACACTATTTAATTTCAGTCTTTTCTACCGTTTTTGTCCGTATCCG
>ENA-OQJG01000130-OQJG01000130.1-human-gut-metagenome-genome-assembly--contig:-NODE-130-length-13022-cov-2.779294_pt1 | contig 13022 bp, 16 predicted proteins | sample MGYA00242601_ERZ504767 | MGnify/ENA primary metagenome ERZ504767 (study PRJEB26092, sample SAMD00036362) | human gut metagenome | host: Homo sapiens | study: EMG produced TPA metagenomics assembly of... | reverse complement strand
CAAAAATAAAAACTTAAATTAGTTGAAAATGTATAAAAAGCTAACTAAAAAATGTGAAACTTTGCCAGCCAAACAATATAAAAACGAAACGTTGACTTTATAAAACGATGTGACTAAAATCAAGTACAACGATAGTTGCTTCTTATTAAATCAAGACCAAACAAACATCAAAGGTCAGACAAAACACATCTTGAGTTATTAAGAAACAATTTGCGTATCAAATTTCATATAGCAAAAAAGAAAGGAGGTAACGCAGATGGATGCTCTGGTAGATGGACTGTTAGAGGAACTCAATTGTGACGTGGTATTCAAGATACCGATATTCGGAGGCATACCCATATACGAGTCGGTAGTAGTCACATGGATAATCATGGCAGCGGTATTTTTACTGTGCTTTTTTCTCGGCAGAAATCTTTCAGTTGAAAATCCCGGACGCAGACAGGTAGCCGTAGAGGCAGGAGTCAAATTCCTTAATGATTTCTTCAGTGAGACACTCGGAGAAAAAGGAAAGGATTACATACCATATCTGGCAACAGTAATCATCTATATAGGAATAGCAAACCTGATAGGCTTGCTTGGCTTCAAACCGCCGACAAAGGATATGAACGTCACCGCAGCACTCGCTGTAATGAGCATAGTTCTTATCGAGGTGGCAGGAATCAGGGCAAAGGGCACCAAAAGGTGGCTTAAAAGCTTTGCAGAGCCAATGCCGGTAATACTACCTATCAATATCCTTGAGATCTTTATCAAACCATTATCGCTGTGTATGCGATTATTTGGAAACGTCCTTGGTTCATTCGTAATCATGGAGCTTTTAAAGATGGTCGTCCCGGCAATCGTTCCGGCAGTATTCAGTTGTTATTTTGATATCTTTGATGGACTTATACAGGCATATGTATTTGTATTCCTGACAGGACTTTTCATCAAGGAGGCAACCGAGTAAGAAGACCTGATGAGGCATGAAACACCACATCATTTAATTTCACATCGTAAGCATGGAAAATGTAACCTCGCTTACAAAAGAAACAAAATAATTGCTAACCAAAAGAAAGCATATAAGCAAGAAAAGGAGAACACATTATGTCATCAACATTATTAGTAGCAATCGGAGCTGGAATCGCAGTATTAACAGGAATCGGAGCCGGACTTGGAATCGGTAAGGCAACAAGCAGCGCAGTAGACGCAATCGCAAGACAGCCTGAGGCTGAGAGCAAAATCTCTAAATCACTTCTTTTAGGATGTGCCCTTGCAGAGGCAACAGCTATTTACGGTTTCGTTATCGCATTACTTATCATCCTCTTCCTTAAATAATCAGGCAGCGTAACTGACAGTTACAACCAGATGAAACAGAAAGGAAGGTAGAGCAATGTTAAAAATTGATCCATGGAACATAATATGGACAGTAGTCAATCTGCTTTTCCTGTACTGGATATTTAAGAAATTTCTCTTTGACCGCGTGATGGGCGTGATCAATCAGAGAGACGAAATGATTCAGAAGCAGTTCTCGGAAGCAAAGAAGAGTCAGGACGATGCAGAAAGCTTAAAGAGCGACTATAAAAAGAAGCTCGAGAGTGCAAAGACTCAGGCAGACCAGATAATCCTTGATGCCAGGGCAAGAGCCGAGGCTGAGCAGGAGAAGGCTCTTGAGAGAACCAGACAGGAAGCAGACAGTATGCTTGAAAAAGCAAAAGCGGACATTGCTAGCGAGCAGGATAAGGCAACAAAGGCCGCTGAGGCTGAAATTGCAAAACTTGCCATCTTAGCAGCGAGAAAGATTGTAAAGACAGGTGAAGCTAATGACACAGGCAGCAGTAAATAATGCAATAGTTTTGTACAGGCTGGCTGTAGAGCGTCGTGATGTGGAGGAAGCACAGAGAGTATACTTTGTGACAGAAAAGCTTGCACAGACGCTCGCAAATCCACTTATACCGCTGACAAAAAAGTATGACATCATAGAAAAGGTATATGGATTTGAGAGTGAGCCAAAGCTTATCACAAGCTTCATAAAGGAAATGGTAAAGCTTGGATATGCCGCTGAAATGAATGAAATCTTTGAGGCATATTACAGATACTGGGATGAGAAAAACCATATCATAAGAGCTGAGCTTATCAGTGCAGAGGCCGCAACCGACGAGGAAGCAAATGACGCCAAGGCGCTGCTACAAAGCAAATATCCGGAATATGAAATATCCCTTACACAGAAAGTGGACGAAACACTTTTAGGTGGATATGTGATTAAGACTCTTAATACAGAGTATGACAGAAGCTACGAAGGAAAACTTCGTGAGCTTGAAAGAAAATTGACCAGGAGGTGACCCCTGTGGGCGCAATCAGTGCAACAGACATAATCTCCATTATCCAGAGCGAGATAGAGAATTTCGACTTCGATACCGAGAGCCGTGAGACCGGCGAGGTAATCTACGTCGGCGACGGAATCGCCACAATATACGGCATCGACCATGCCATGTACGGTGAGATCGTAGTATTCGATAATGGAGTAAAAGGAATGGTTCAGGATATCCGTCAGAATGAAATCGGAGTAATCCTTTTCGGAAGAGACCACGGAATCCATGAAGGAACCAAAGTAGTAAGAACAAAGAAAAAAGCCGGAATCCCTGTAGGCGAAGGCTTTATCGGCCGAATCATCAATGCTTTAGGTGAGCCTATTGATGGAAAGGGCGATATCAAAGAGGAAGATTACAGACCAATCGAGAATGAGGCACCGGGTATCGTGGACAGAAAGTCAGTAGATACTCCACTTGAGACAGGAATCCTCTCAATCGATTCAATGTTCCCAATCGGACGTGGACAGCGAGAGCTTATCATCGGTGACCGTCAGACAGGAAAGACATCAATTGCCACAGATACCATCATCAACCAGAAGGGCAAGGATGTTATCTGTATATATGTAGCAATTGGCCAGAAAGCATCAACAGTAGCAAAAATTGTGTCAACTCTGACAAAACACGGCGCAATGGATTACTCAATCGTGCTTTCATCAACAGCCAGCGATCCTGCATCACTGCAGTATATCGCACCATACGCAGGAACAGCCATGGCAGAGCATTTCATGCATCAGGGCAAGGATGTACTTATCGTATATGATGACCTTTCAAAGCATGCGGTAGCATACAGAGCACTTTCACTGCTGCTCGAGAGATCACCGGGACGTGAGGCATATCCTGGAGACGTATTCTATCTCCACTCAAGACTGCTCGAGAGATCAAGCCGTCTGAGCGATGAGCTTGGTGGAGGCTCAATCACAGCACTCCCAATCATCGAGACACAGGCAGGAGACGTATCAGCATATATCCCTACCAACGTAATATCTATCACAGATGGACAGATATTCTTAGAGAGCAACCTCTTCAACGCAGGTATGAGACCGGCCGTAAACGTAGGTCTTTCAGTATCCCGAGTTGGTGGAGCTGCCCAGACAAAGGCCATGAAGAAGGCATCAGGAAGCATCCGTATCGACCTGGCACAGTACAGGGAGATGGAGGTCTTCACACAGTTTGCATCAGACCTTGACGATGCCACAAAAGCACAGCTTGCACATGGAAAAGCACTTATGGAGCTTTTAAAACAGCCGCTTTGCCATCCACTGTCACTGCATGAGCAGGTAATGACACTTATCATGGCAAACAATGGTGTGTTTGACACAATTGAGACAAAAGAGGTCAAGAAATATCAGGGCGATATCCTCTCATACATGGATCTTTCTTATCCGGAAATCGGACAGAAGATCGAAGAGAACAGAGCCATTGATGAAGAGCTCGTAAATAAAATCATGGATGCAGTAAAAGAGTATAAAGGGTAACAGGTAGTATTATGGCAAACACGAAGGAAATACAGGATCGAATAAAAAGTATCAATGATACGCTTAAAATCACAAATGCCATGTATATGATTTCTTCTTCGAAGCTGAAAAAGTCCAAAAAGATGCTGGCAGATACAGAGCCGTATTTCTTCACACTGCAATCAGAGATGAGCCGAATACTCAGGCATCTGCCTGATATGGAGGACATCTATTTCAAGACCAACGAGGATAAGCTGCCTGAGGACAGAAAGGTCGGATATATCGTAATCACAGCCGATAAAGGACTTGCGGGCTCATACAACCACAATATCCTGAAAATGGCTGAGGAGCACTTAAAGAATCATCCGAACCATTCACTTTTCGTACTCGGAGAGCTGGGACGTCATTATTTTGAACAGCGTGGAATTGAGATTGAAAAACAGTTCCACTACACAGTTCAGAATCCGACACTCAACCGTGCTAGAAATATTGCAGAAGAAATTTTGGAGCTATATCTACATAACGAGCTGGACGAAGTTTATATTATCTATACCAGCATGATAAATGCGATTCAGGAGGAAACACAGATGTCACAGCTTCTGCCACTGAAAAAGACAGACTTCACTGTGCAGATTCCTATAGATATACCGAGGGAGGAGCTGGCACTCAAGCCATCGCCTGAGGCAGTCATGGATCGTATCGTACCAAACTACGTTGTTGGATTTGTCTACGGTGCTCTTGTAGAGTCATTTTCATGTGAGCAGAACGCCAGAATGATGGCGATGCAGTCCGCATCAAACAGTGCGAGGGACATGCTTGCAGAGCTTGACATTCTTTACAACCGTGCCAGACAGGCAGCGATTACACAGGAGATTACAGAGGTAATAGCCGGTGCTAAATCGCAGAAGAAAAAGAGAAAGTAGGCTTTTTGATGAAAACAGGAAAAATTATCCAGGTTATGGGTCCTGTTGTCGATGTAGAGTTCGAGGATGAGAACCTGCCGGCAATCAGAGACGCACTAGAAGTTTTAAATGGTGACAAAAAAAGTGTGATGGAAGTCGCACAGCATATTGGAAATAATACAGTACGCTGTATCATGCTTGCTTCCAGTGAGGGACTTCACAGAGATATGGAAGTAACAGCCACAGGCGCCGGCATCAAGACACCTGTCGGAGAGCAGACTCTCGGCAGACTGTTCAACGTGCTCGGTGAAGCTATCGACGGCGGAGCACAGCCTGATACAGAAGAAAAGTGGGAAATCCACAGAGAACCACCAACATTTGAGGAGCAGAACCCTGCAGAGGAAATCCTCGAGACAGGTATCAAGGTCATCGACCTCCTTGCCCCATATGCAAAGGGTGGAAAAATCGGACTCTTCGGAGGAGCCGGAGTAGGAAAAACAGTCCTCATCCAGGAGCTCATCAGCAATATCGCAACAGAGCACGGCGGCTACTCAATCTTTACAGGAGTCGGAGAGCGTTCCAGAGAGGGAAATGATCTCTGGACAGAAATGAAGGAATCAGGAGTTCTGGAAAAAACAGCCTTAGTGTTCGGACAGATGAACGAGCCACCAGGAGCACGTATGCGTGTAGCTGAGACAGGACTTACAATGGCAGAGTATTTCAGGGATGAGAAGCACCAGAACGTGCTGCTTTTCATCGACAACATATTCCGTTTCACACAGGCAGGTTCAGAGGTTTCAGCACTTTTAGGACGTATGCCTTCAGCCGTAGGTTATCAGCCTACACTGGCTACTGAGATGGGTGAGCTGCAGGAGCGAATCGCATCTACAAAGAACGGTTCGGTAACATCGGTACAGGCCGTATACGTACCAGCCGATGACCTCACAGACCCGGCTCCGGCTACAACCTTCGCACATCTGGATGCCACAACAGTTCTTTCAAGAAAGATTGTTGAACAGGGTATTTACCCGGCAGTAGACCCACTTGAGTCTACATCACGTATCCTCGAGCCTGATATCGTAGGCGAGGAGCATTACCAGGTAGCACGAAAGGTACAGGAGATTCTCCAGAAGTACAAGGAGCTGCAGGATATCATCGCAATCCTCGGTATGGAGGAGCTGGCAGATGAGGACAAGGTACTTGTATACAGAGCAAGAAAAATCCAGAAGTTCCTCTCACAGCCATTCCACGTAGCCGAGAACTTCACAGGTATCCAGGGTGTCTATGTGCCTGTAGAGGAGACTATCAAGGGCTTCAAGGCCATCATAGATGGTGAGATGGACGAGTATCCTGAGAACGCATTTTTCAATGTCGGAACAATCGAGGACGTCAAGGAAAAAGCAAAGACTATGCAGCAGTAAAAGCATAAGGAAGGACAAATCGTATGGCAACAAATACATTTTATCTAAAGGTAATAGCTGCTAACAGAGTGTTTTACTCAGGAAGATGTCGTTCCATAATAGTCCCTGAGTTCGATGGCCAGAAGGAAATCCTCGCCCACCATGAGGATATGGTCATAGCCGTCGATGAGGGCGAGATGAGATTTCAGCCGGAGGGCAGTGACAACTGGGAGTACGCGGTAGTGGGAATGGGCTTCGTAGAGATAGTCAACAACCGTGTGACACTGCTTGTCGAGACAGCCGAGCATCCGGAGGAAATCGATATAGCAAGGGCAAGAGAGGCAAAGGAGAGAGCTGAGGAGCAGCTTCGCCAGAAGCAGAGTATTCAGGAGTATTATCACTCAAGAGCTTCGCTGGCCCGTGCCATGACACGACTGAAAGCAACTTCAGGAAAATAATAAATGTTAACAAATCACAAAAAAGGGGTTATGATAACCTCTTTTTGTTTTACATTTGTGACGGGGCACACTGTTACAGTACTTGCTTGCTTCCATGATATTTGCGGTGCTGGTATCTGAGTTTGAAGAAAAGTATCTGGTATAGCTATCATGTATATCCAATATATATTTTAGGTATTGTGCAAAATTTAATACACTGTATATATGGGGCGGGTATTGAAATATCCGCCCTTTTTTTCTATAATAATAAACCGTGTGGATTGCTGTAAATATGCAATTGCTGTGGGTCACACGAGGGTGTGGCAGATAACAGCGAATATGAAGAAAAAGAGGACGAAAAAATGACTAGAAAAAAGAAAAAATAAGGATTCAGACATCAGAGACCTTTTTGCTGAGTGCGATTCTGGCACTTTCCGGAGGATTTCAGGATGCCTACACCTACAACGTGAGAAACAAGGTGTTCTCGAATGCGCAGACAGGAAACGTGGTGCTGATGAGCCAGCATCTGATGGTAGGTGAATGGATGAAGGGACTATCGTATCTTTTTCCAATCCTTTCATTTGCACTCGGTGTGCTTGTGGCAGAGAGAATCGGGCATAGATATAAGAAGGCAAAGCGTATCCACTGGCGTCAGATAGTGGTGGCGATAGAGATAATCATACTGTTTGTGGTCGGTTTCATACCACACAGGTACGACATGATAGCGACCATGCTTGTATCATTCAGCTGTTCTATGCAGGTGCAGTCCTTCAGAAAGGTAAACGGCTACGGCTATGCCAGCACTATGTGCATCGGCAACTTAAGAAGCGGCACAGAGAGCCTGTCAATATATCTGCGTGACAGAAATATCGGGGCACTGAAAAAGACCGCGCACTACTATGGAATTATTCTGATATTTGCAATAGGAGCAGGTATAGGCGGAGTGTGCTCACTGCACATAGGAATACGCGCTATATGGGCTTCAAGCGTGCTGCTTGCCATTGTATGTACAATGATGGTCAGGGAACACAGATAAACAGTTACAAATAGTCACGAAATATATATAACGGAGATACAATATAAAATGAAATTATTAAAGCAATTTCTCATCATACTTGCGATTTCGTTTGTAGGTGAGATACTCAAATATTTACTGCCATTGCCTGTTCCGGCGAGCATATATGGCATGGTTATACTTTTCATAGGTCTGCTGACAGGCCTGATACCGCTTAACTCTGTAAGGAGTGCAGGCAAATTCATGATAGAGATAATGCCTGTCATGTTTATCCCTGCGGGAGTGGGACTTATGTCATCCTGGGGCAATCTTAAGCCGGTGCTTGTACCGGTGATTGTAATCACGGTTGTGGCACTTCTTACTGTAATGATTGCTACAGGACATGTTTCACAGCTCGTAATCCGTATGCAGAAGCGCAAGAGGGCTGATGCTGGACAAAATAAATAAGATAGAGGATAATCATAATGGATAATTTGTTTCAGACATCGCTTTTTGCCGGTGTCACAGTAAGTCTGGTTGCATATCTGCTAGGTATGCTTTTAAAGAAAAAGTTTAAGCTTGCAATACTCAATCCGCTTCTCATTTCAATAGTACTGACCATCATAGTGCTTGTTGTGGCAGATGTGGATTATGACACATACAATAAGGGGGCATCGTACCTTAGCTGGTTTCTGACACCGGCCACGGTATGCCTTGCGATACCGCTCTATGAGCAGTGGACACTGCTACAAGAAAAATATAGCAGCAGTCGCGCTCGGACTCACGGCAGGCGTCATAACAAGCCTTGTGACAGTGCTTGTGTTGTCAGTGCTTATGGGGCTTTCACATGAGGACTATGTCACACTGCTTCCAAAGTCCATCACGACAGCTATCGGTATGGGCGTATCAGAGGAGCTCGGCGGATATGTGACTATCACTGTCGCAGTTATCGTCGTGACAGGTGTGCTTGGAAATATACTCGGAGAGTTTGTTGCAAAATATTCAGAATCACTGAGCCTATATCGAAGGGACTGGCGCTTGGTGCTTCATCACATGCCATCGGAACAGCGAAGGCAATCGAGATGGGCAGATAGAGGGCGCCATGAGCTCTCTTGCTATCGCGGTGGCAGGAATACTTACGGTGGTGTTTGCATCGGTGTTTGCAAACTTTTATTGATTTGTCTGAGCGCTTCCTGCGCGTTGGCTTTTTTACAGAAAGGAGCTATATTTATATGATAATTACTATTGCTAGAAAGTGCGGTTGCGATGCAGATACTATCGGTAGAGCAGTCGCTGAGAAATATCATTTACATTTCATGGACAGAGAGGCTATTGCGGCCGGTGCCAAAGAGGCAGGCTGCTACGATGAGTATGAGGAGTTTTACAGTGAGAGACCGGTTAATTCTCTGCTTTACTCTATTGTGATGGAGACGGAGGAGGATAATGTGCTGCATGATACTCCGGGGAGGGCTCTTACATTTATAGACAGGCTGCCGCTTGAGGACGGCTGTGAGGGATATGTGATTCAGGGACGATGTGCAAACTTTGCCTTTCAGGGAAGAGATGATGTTGTCTCAGTTTTCCTGACAGCGAATGATGCCTTCTGCGTTGATACTGTGGCTGATACACATGGAGTCTCAGCGAGAAAGGCAAAGACTGTTGTGCGTGAGACAAATGACAACAGAAAGACCTATCACAAATACTATACCGGACAGGAGTGGGGGCAGGCAGAAAACTATGACCTGTGCCTAAATGTGGCAAAGCTCGGTGTAGATGGTGTGATTGCGATGATTGACAGCTTCATACAAAATAGAAAATAGAAGTGTATATACAAAAGCCGAATCCGTGGGAGTGTGGATTCGGCTTTTTGAGTTCGCTGATTTTAGTTCAGTTGTGCTTGAGATGGCTGTAAATATGAAGTGGAAAGATTTTGAAGATGCCATACAAAGTGCAACTGCTGAATATGTTCATGCAGACTATATTATTACGCGCAACATTAAAGACTTTACGCAAAGTAAGGTTATGGAATGGCTTCTGCTGATGAAAATAGCTTTGTAACAAAAAAGTAGAATGCTGATTATTTATTGGAGCAAATATATGATTCATTAAAGAAGCGGGAAACAGAACAAGAAGCAAAGAGCTTTGATGTATGTGAATATTTGCTCCAGATGATAAAAAATCGTTAAAAGCAGCAACTTTCAGTGCCGAAGCATAATAATCGTATGGAATGTCTTGGTAGGATCATCAAAGTAAAAAGTCATTTCACCATTATACTTCTTAACAATATTTTCTATACTACGCATACCGAATCCATGAAACTGTGGATTCGGTTTTTTGTTGGTAAAAGGTTGCCATTTTTATCAATAGGATTTACGCGGCAGGAATCAATGAGTGTGATAATGGTCATGTTATTGTTCTCTTTATGAAAAACATTGAGTTCTATAAAAGGATTAACTGTTTTTTCGGCTGACTCTACAGCATTATCCATGAGATTACCGAAAAGTACACTTAGATCATCATATGTCACGAAATCAATACACTTACTTCTTATATCAATATGCAGCGCAATCTTTTTCGTAAGACATATTTTCTGGTAACGGCAGAGTAGTGAGTTTAAAAGGTCATTATCGCATACCCGCACGGAGTGCTTTAACTCAGAAGAACCGAGTACGTGGGTAAGGTATGCTGCAATTTTTTCAGAATCGTGCTGTTCATTCAGTGAGGCTATGGCATTGAGATGCTTTTTGATGTCATGAATGAGAACTTTTTGTTTCTCATCCTGTGACACGAGGGCTTTGTAGTATTCTACAGAGTCGGCATCACGCTGGTTCTGAAGTGTGAGCTCTGCTATTTCGGAATTTTTTTGCTTAATATGTTCAAACAGACCAAAGATGAGTATGTTTATAAGCAGCATGAAAAAGCTGCTAAGGATGAGCAGATAGTTGAGTGGAGATTTTATTTCATAATTCATAAGAAAATATATCATTGTGTAGATTACAAATACGGAAATACAGGTATTATAGCCAATGTAGTGATTTCATAGATGGAAAATCGTATATTATGACCATGTTGTGGCTCGGAGGAACCAGCAGACCCTCGCAGGAGGAGGTGATGGTAACAGCAGTGGAGAAGTCGGCATCGTAGCCCTGATCGACCATCATGGGGATCATGATGGAGCCGATGGAAGCGGTATCTGCAGATGCAGAACCGGAAATACCGCCGAAGAAGTAGGAAGCAACGATGTTGACCATTGCCATGCCGCCGCGCATCCAGCCCACGCAGGCATCAGCCAGAGCGATCAGCTTTTCAGAAATGCCGCCGGAGCCCATGAGCACACCCATGGTGATGAAGAACGGCACAGCCATCAGGCTGAAGGAAGAGATGCCCTTGACCATCAGACGGCAGACATCGGTCAGTGCCTGACCCTGCACCATCATGCACAGCACGCTGGAAAGACCAACGGCGTATGCAATGGGGAAACGCAGGAAGATCATTACAAAGAAGCTGACAAGAAGGACAATGATTGCCAGTGTCTGAACTGTCATATTACACTTCCTCCTTTACAAAAATGCTCTTGATGTGGTTGTACAGTGCCTCGATCTCGAAGATGATCATGGCAACACCGGCCAGCGGCACCGGGAAGTACATCCAGAAGCGGCTCAGCCAGGGCATGGACACGTAGAAGCCGCGGCCGCCCAGAGTGGTGGCATAGTTCCAGCCGACCACCATCATGATGACACCCAGAATGCACACGGCAAGATCGGCCAGAATATCCAGCACCTTGACGGCGATTTTGGGCAGATACACGTCAAACGCAGTCATGCGGATATGGGCACCGCGGCGGATGGCCAGAGCAGCACTCAGCACGGCCATGTAGCTCATACAGGTCAGCACAACCTCTTCCGACCATGCCGGGTCCGGGATGAACGAGACGTAACGACCGATGACCGACATGGTAGTGATGAGGATATCTGCGATCAGCAGCAGCTTGCAGATAAACAGGACCACTTTGTAGGTGACGTCGTACGCCGGCTTGATCTTATCCAGAGTGGTAAAGATTTTCGGCATAGGATCTCCTCCATACTCTTATAAAAAGCCCGGCGGGTCTGCGGGCGTATCCCGTAGTCCCCCGCCGGGCTATGTACTACTTCAGGATAAAGGCGCTTTTATCAGGCCTTCATATCCAGCAGCTGCTGATACAGCTCAGCCTGATCCGAGGTGTTCTCGCTGATGACCTTAGCGCAAGCCTCCTGCCAGGGAGCCTTATCGGGGACATCGATGACGTTGCAGCCGGAAGACTTCAGCTCGTCGAGGACCTTGTTCTCAGCGGTCTCGGACAGGTCTGCATTGAAGGCCTGCGTATCAGCACCGGCCTCCATGATGGCAGCCTGCTGGTTCTCGGTCAGCTTGCCCCATGCGTTATCAGTGATAACAGCCTGAACAGCGCCCAGAGTGTGGCCGTCCAGGATCAGGTTGTTGGCAACCTCGGGGAATGCATTGGACTTGTAGTTTGCGATGGGCTGCTCAGCACCATCCACAACGCCGGTCTGCAGTGCGCTGTACAGCTCACCGAAGGAAACGACGGTGGGGTTAGCGCCCAGACCCTCGACCAGGCCGTTCATGACGGGGTCGTTGGACACGCGCAGCTTCAGGCCCTTGAAATCATCAATGCCGGAAACAGGGTTGACCGTGAAGAAGTGACGGAAGCCCTCTTCGCCGTAGAAGACACCACGAACGGGCAGGCCCAGCTCCTGAGGCTCGTTCAGGAACTCAGGTGCCAGATCGCTGTTGGCGAAGTTCCAGAAGTGTGCGCGGTTCTCGAAGGTGAAGGGGATGGACAGCAACTTGGACTTGTTGCAGCCGTAGCTGGTCAGTGCAAAAGCGGAGATACGGCTCATATCGATGGAGGTAGAACCGCCCAGGATTGCGTCCAGAACGTCGTTCTCAGAACCCAGAACGCCGGAAGCCTGCACGTCGATGACGACGGAACCGCCGGTCAGCTCCTCGACCTTCTCCTTGAAGTGGGTAGCGGTCTGGCCAACGATGGTATCCAGCGGGTTGACCTCGGCGTAGACCAGAGTCACCTTGGGATCGTTTGCAGCAGCAGTAGCATCACCAGCAGCAGAAGCTGCGGTGGAAGAAGCTGCGGTAGAGGTGGAAGCAGCAGCAGAATTGCTGGAGCCACCACATGCGGTCAGAGCCAGAGCAGCGGCGGAAACACCGGCTGCTGCCAGAAAGCTGCGACGAGTGATCTTTTTCATAATAAATCGTCCTCCTTAAATCTCCCGAACGGCCCGGTCTGCACAGGACCCGCATACCGTTCATTTACTGTACACACTTTAGCAAATTTTTTTAAACGAAACAAGGGCTTTCAAAAAAATGTCCTGCTTTTTGAAAGAATGTCAGAATTTCTTTTGTGAAAAATGCCAAGTGCTTTACTTTTTGTTTGTGCACCTTCGCCTAACAGATGGATACATTTCTGTATTCCAG
>ENA-OQJG01000129-OQJG01000129.1-human-gut-metagenome-genome-assembly--contig:-NODE-129-length-13024-cov-2.752113_pt1 | contig 13024 bp, 9 predicted proteins | sample MGYA00242601_ERZ504767 | MGnify/ENA primary metagenome ERZ504767 (study PRJEB26092, sample SAMD00036362) | human gut metagenome | host: Homo sapiens | study: EMG produced TPA metagenomics assembly of... | reverse complement strand
AACTCCGAATGGACGCGTTCCGCCGGCGCTGGCCGTGAATCGCAGCCGGCCTCTGACGCGGAAAAGGCGCTGTTCGGCAATGGCAAGGCCACCAGCACCATGAAGACGAGCTATGTGAACGTCATCGCGCTGTATGTTCCGCCGGCGAATTCCGGGCAGAAAATCACCGCGGTCGGTTCCGAACGCCAGCCGGTGAAGGTCGAAGCGCTGTAAAACGACGGGTCCTTGGACGCGCATCGTCGGCGGTTTTCCGCCTATCGCGCATCCGTGGGAATGAAAACCGGGAAATCGTTGTTGGCACCTATAGTTGGTGCCAGCAACGATTTCGTGTTTTTGGAGGCAAGTATGGCAGAGCAGCAAGCGTTCCATCCGGGTGTTTCATTGGCGGGAGCCGTTGATCTGGAAGCGCTCAAGCATCAGGTGAAGGCCGAGCCGGGGCAGGCGGGCGGCGCTCCGGCGGCTGGCGGATATGTCATCGACACCACGGAGAACACGTTCCAGGCCATGGTGCAGACCTCCGCCACGTTCCCGATTCTGCTGTTCCTGTGGGTGCCGACCGACGACCGTCTGTTCGCCATGGCACGCGCATTGGGTGACGCGGTGAACAAGCTCAACGGCCAGATCCAGCTGTCCCGCATCGACATCGCATCCAATCCCTCCATCGCACAGGCGTTCCAGATTCAGGGCGCGCCGGCGCTGTTCGCGTTGATCGGCGGCCGTCCGATGCCGATTCTGCAGGGCCTTCCGTCCGACGAGGAACTGCAGCAGATCACAGACGTGGTCGTGCCGAAGCTTATCGCCGCCGCACAGCAGGCCGGCGTGACCGGCACCGCTCCGTATTCGGGCGATCCGGACTCCGACGCGGCCAATTCCGCATCCGCCGGCAGTGTGCAGGATCAGGTGCCGCCGGAACATCAGGAAGCGTACATGCTGGCACAGCAGGGCGATTACGCCGGTGCCGCCGCCGCGTACGAGAAGGTTTTGGAAGCCGATCCGAACGATACGCGCGCCGCCCGCGAACGTGCGAAGGCGCTGCTGCTGGCCCGTTCCGCCAATGCGGACGTGCGCGTGGTGCGTGCCGCTGCCGCCGACAAGCCGGACGATGTGGACGCGCAGTCTTGCCGTCGCCGACATCGACATGATCGGCGGGCAGATCCAGGACGCGTTCGACCGTCTGCTTGATTTCGTGGCGGCGGGTCACAAGGCCGACATCGAGCCGGTGCGCCAGCGTCTGCTCGAATACTTCACGATCCCCGAGCCGACCGACGAGCGTCTGAAGCGCGCCCGCCGTCGCCTCGCCACCCTCATGTACTGAGCGTGCAGCGCGTGCTGGTTGCGCCGAGCACTCTGATGCATTGAGCGCGCGTACTGACTTTCCCAACGATTGCAAGGTCTGCGTCACGTTTTTCGCCGAATCGTGTCGCAAACGGGCGCAGACCGTGTACAGTAGTGCGTTGCATGGGTTTGTAGCTCAGCGGATAGAGCGTCTGTCTCCGGAACAGAAGGTCGTGGGTTCGATCCCCATCAAGCCCACCGGGCAAGGCTCCAGTCGAACGGCTGGAGCCTTTTTGTTGCTCGTTTGTTGTATTTTTCCGCGGTTTTCCTTGCGATTCCGCCGTTTTCGTGCCTGCTGCGCCGTGTGGTGCCAACTCCGGCCATATCGTTCTGTGAACGGTTTTTCCCGCTTCCACCCATCGGAAAAGTATGATTTCAGGTGCGACGCAAATAACGCATGTACGGGCATATTGGCACATACTTGGCGCGCGTTTACATACCTTGCGGCAACATACCTTACGACAAAGGAGAACAGTATGAGCGAAAAGCTGGAAGCAGTGGCCACCTCCGAAGCCCCGGCAGCACTCGGCGCCTACAGCCAGGCCGTGAAGGCCAACGGATTCGTGTTCGTCTCCGGCCAGCTGGGCATCGACCCGGCCACCGGCGAACTGGCCGGCGAGAGTGCGGGCGAGCAGGCCGCGCAGGCGCTGAAGAACATCAAGCACATCCTCGACACCGCCGGCTCCGGCATCGAGAATGTGGTCCGCGCCACCATCTACATGAAGAACGTCGAGGACTTCCACGAGGTCGACGACGTATACGCCAAGGTCTTTATCGGCTCCGTCAAGCCGGCCCGCGTGGCGTTCGGCGGCAACAACATCCCGAAGGGCGCGCTCGTCGAGATCGACGCCATCGCCGCGCTCTGAGCGTTCCGCGCATACCGCGAGTAGCGCGATCGACGGCCCGCATGCCTTCCCGGCTGCGGGCCGCCGCTGTTCCGGGCGTTCCTCCGCTCGCGGTCGATCCGACGATGCTCGCGCATTGCCGTGAGCCTGCCGTATAGTATTGCGATTGTGCGGCCAGCCAAAACACACGCCGCACCCAACCAAACGCGCAGGAAGCCGGAGGCAAGCATGGCGCAATCGCAAGCAGAGCAGCAGGCACAGGCGCAGATCGCCGGCGAACCGACGCGGACGAAGGAACGGCAGCCGCAGCCAGCGACCGGAACCGCCGCGGATCCCACGGCGCAAGCCCAGCAGAACGACGAGCAAGGCGGGCTGGAGCGCAAAATGGAGACGCGCCACCTGACCATGATTTCGCTTGGTGGAGTCATCGGAACCGGACTGTTTTTAAGCTCCGGCTACACCATCCACCAAGCCGGTCCACTCGGTGCGATTATCGCCTATGCCATCGGTTCGCTGCTCGTCTACTTCATCATGCTGAGCCTCGGCGAGCTGTCTGTGGCCATGCCGTACGCCGGCAGCTTCCACCTGTATGCGAAGCGTTTCATCGGCCCCGGCACCGCGTTCACCATCGCCGTGCTCTACTGGCTGAATTGGGCGGTGGCGCTCGCCTCCGAATTCACCGCCGCGGGCCTGCTGATGCAACGCTGGTTCCCGCATTCGCCCGCATGGGTCTGGTCGGCCGCGTTCATCGTGGTCGTGTTCCTGCTCAACATCCTGTCGGTGCGCCTGTACGGCGAATCGGAATTCTGGTTCGCGTCCATCAAGGTGTTCGCCATCATCGCGTTCATCATCATTGGCCTGCTGGCCATGTTCGGCGCGATTCCGATCGCCGGCTATGACCACGCGCCCATGTTCGAGAACTTCTACAGCGACGGCTGGCTGCCCAACGGCGTGCTGCCGTATTTCTCCACGCTGCTGACGGTCGTGTTCGCCTTCTCCGGCACCGAAGTGGTCGGCGTCGCGGCGGGCGAGACGAAGGACCCGTCCAAGGCGATTCCGAAGGCCGTGCACACCACCGTGCTGCGTCTGGCGATCTTCTTCATCGGCTCGATCGCCGTCATGGCGGCGCTGATTCCGTGGCACAAGTCCGGCGTCGACGCGAGCCCGTTCGTGCTTGTCTTCCAATCGATCGGCATGCCGTTCGCCGGCGACATCATGAACTTCGTGGTGCTCACGGCGGTGCTGTCCGCCGCGAATTCCGGCCTGTACGTGTGCTCGCGCATGGTGTGGTCGCTCGCGCAGGAGGGTATGATTCCGCGCAAGCTCGCCAAAACGAACTTCCACGGCGTGCCCGTTTTCGCGGTGATGTTCAGCATGGCCGGCTCGCTGCTGGCGCTGCTGTCCTCCGTGGTGGCCGCTTCGACCGTGTACCTGGCGCTGGTGGCCGTCTCCGGCCTGGCCACGCTGGTGGTGTGGATGTCGGTCTCCGTCTGCCACTTGCGATTCCGCCACCAATGGCTCGCGCAGGGACATACGGTTGGCGAGCTCAAGTACCGCGCGCCTGGCTACCCGTTCGTGCCGATCGCCGCGATCGTGATGTGCGTCGGCGCGCTGGTTCTGGTGATTTGCGATCCGTCGCAGCGCTCCACGCTGCTGACCATGATTCCGTTCGTGGCGCTGTGCTACACGGGCTACTACGCGTCCGTGGCGTGGCGTGCGAAACGGCATGGCGGGCAGGACGATGCTCAGAACGTCTTGCAAAGCGTTCCGCAGGACGTATCGCAACCCCATCGTGAGGATGGACAGGAAGACTGATTCTGTCAGCGTGCCCGGTATTCTTGGAAGAATGAGTCCAGAAGCCCTTAGTGAACTGATTTTCAACATTGCCAACACCCTTGTCTCCGAAGGCAAGGCAGGCACCCTGACCGCCGACCTGATTCCGCCGCAGGCCAAGTTCGCCGTGATGCGCCCGAAGGACCGCGCGCACGGCGATTGGGCGTCCAACGCGGCCATGCAGCTGGCCAAGAAGGCCGGCATGAAGCCGCGCGATCTCGCCGAACTGTTCGCCGCCGAACTGACCAATGCCGACGGCATCAAGTCCGTGGAAGTGGCCGGCCCCGGCTTCATCAACATCACGCTTGACTCCGCCTCCGCGGCGGCCGTGGTGGACGCCGTGCTCGAAGCCGGCAGCGACTACGGCAAGAACGACCATCTGGGCGGCGAGACCCTGAACCTCGAATTCGTATCTGCCAACCCGACCGGCCCGATCCACATCGGCGGCACCCGCTGGGCGGCCGTCGGCGATTCCATGGCCCGCGTGCTTGAGGCCAACGGCGCCAAGGTGGTGCGCGAATACTACTTCAACGACCACGGCGAGCAGATCAACCGCTTTGCCAAGTCGCTCGTCGCCGCGGCCCACGGCGAGGAAACCCCGATCGACGGCTACAAGGGCGCGTACATCGACGAAATCGCCAAGCGTGTCATCGACGAAGCCAACGCGGACGGCGTGGACGTGCTGAGCCTGCCGCGCGTCGACGGTGGCGTGGACAAGGACGGCGAACCGCTCGGCGAAGGCGATTCCGAGCAGCGCGAGGAATTCCGCAAGCGCGCCGTACCGATGATGTTCGACGAGATTCAGAAGTCCATGAAGAACTTCCGCGTCAACTTCGACGTGTGGTTCCACGAAAACAGCCTGTATTCCGATGGCGAAGTGGACAAGGCCATCGCCGATCTGCGCGCCCGCGGCGACATCTACGAGAAGGACGGTGCCACCTGGTTCGAATCCACCAAGCACGGTGACGACAAGGACCGAGTGATCATCAAGTCCGACGGCAATTATGCATATTTCGCGGCCGACATCGCTTACTATCGCAACAAGCGCCACCGCGACGTGAACCCGGCCGACATCGCCATCTACATGCTCGGCGCCGACCACCACGGCTACATCGGCCGCATGATGGCCATGTGCGCAGCCTTCGGCGACAAGCCGGGCGAGAACATGCAGATCCTGATCGGCCAGCTCGTCAACGTCATGAAGGACGGCAAGGCCGTGCGCATGTCGAAGCGCGCCGGCAACGTCGTCACCATCGACGATTTGACCGACGCCATCGGCGTGGACGCCTCCCGCTATTCGCTGGCCCGCACCGACTACAACTCCCCGGTGGATATCGACCTGAACCTGCTGTCCTCGCATTCCAACGAGAATCCGGTGTACTACGTGCAGTACGCGCACGCCCGCTCCTGCAACGTGGACCGCAACGCGGCCGCCGCCGGCATCACCTACGAAGGCGCCGACGTGAGCCTGCTCGACACCACCGCCGACGGCGAAGTGCTCGCCGCGCTCGCCCAGTGGCCCGCCCTGCTGCGCGAAGCGGGCGACCTGCGCGCCCCGCACCGCGTGGCCCACTACCTGGAGGACCTCGCCGCCACCTACCACAAGTGGTACAACGTGGAGCGCGTCGTGCCGATGGAGCTCACCGACCCGGAGGCCCGCGGGGGAACAGGCCGACGCCATCCGCATCGCCAAGGCTCCGGAACCGGCGCGCGCCGCCGCCCGACTCAAGCTCAACGACGCCGTGCAGACGGTCATCGCCGAAGGCCTCGACCTGCTCGGCGTCACCGCCCCCGACAAGATGTGACCGGCAGGAGATAACGCAAACCATGTCTGTGAGTCCAATCTGGCCGGCCGGATCGGCCGTGAACGCCGAAGGTGAGATCACCTTCCACGGCCGCACCGCCGCAAGCCTGCTCGACGAATTCGGCTCGCCGCTCTACGTCATCGACACCGACGACGTGCGCGCCCGCGCCACGAAATTCGTGCACGCCGCGTCCCACGCGTTCAACAACACCGTCACCCACGTCAGCTTCGCCGGCAAAGCGCTGCTAAGCAAGGAAATCTGCCGAATCGTCACCGAATCCGGCATGCTCATCGACACCTGCACCATGGGCGAGATGCGCATCGCGCTCGCCGCGGGTGTCCCCGGCCGCCGGCTCGTGCTGCACGGCAACAACAAGTCCGACGCGGAAATCGAACTCGCCATCGAACAGGGCTTCAACAAAATCGTGATCGACGAGCCGGATGAGCCGGCACGCATCGCCGCGATCGCCAAGCGGCTCGGCAAGCGCGCCCGCGTCATGCTGCGCGTCACCTCCGGCATCCACGCCGGCGGCCACGAATTCGTGTCCACCGCGCACGAGGACCAGAAGTTCGGCGTGGCCCTGCTCCCCGCCGGCGCCGATACCGCCAAACTCGGCGTGCTCGACGACCTGACCGACGTGACGCCGGCCGGATCGAACGCGCGCTTGGGCGAGAACGCTGCGGATGCCGCCGATCAAGCCGCCCATGCCGGCCACGCGGAACGCAAGCTCCAGTACGACGTCAAATACCCGTACGACCTGAGCCACGAGAAAGTCTCCGAAGGCGACCGCAGGCTCGCCGAAGCCATGACCATGGTGGCCGACGGCCCGGCGCTCGCCGTGCTCAAGGACATCTACCGCCGCCAGGACGTGCTCGAACTGGTCGGCGTGCACTCGCATATCGGCTCCAACATCCATGACGCGGACGCTTTCATCCAGGCGGCCAAGCGCATGATGCTGCTGCGCAAGACCTTCTACGCCACCGATGCGTACACCCTGCCGGAGGTTGATCTGGGCGGTGGCTATTCCGTGGCCTACACCGACGGTGAGGATTCCATGGACATCGACGTGGAGCTCGGCAGGCTCGCCGACGCGGTCAGCACCGTGAACCGCGCGCTCGGCATGCCGGCCCCGGTCATCTCCTTCGAGCCAGGCCGCTGGACGGTGGCCCCCACCGGCGTCACGCTGTACCGCGTGGGCACCGTCAAGCCGGTGCAGCTGAACGGTGAAGCCAAAGACAAGGGCGGCAATCCGGTGACGGAACGCGTGTACGTGTCCGTGGACGGCGGCATGTCCGACAACATCCGCCCGGCGCTGTACGGCTCCGACTACACCGCGCGTCTGGCCAACCGCAAGGGAAGCGAGCAGACCAAGCTGTGCCGCGTGGTCGGCATGCACTGCGAATCGGGGGATATCGTCGTCAACGAGGTGCGGCTGCCCGCCGACATCAAGCGTGGCGACATCCTCGCGGTGCCGGTCACCGGCGCGTACGGCCGCACGATGGCCAGCAACTACAACCAGGCGCTGATTCCCGCCGTGGTCGGCGTCGGCGAGGCCGGCGCACACGTCATGATCCGCCGGCAGACGATCGACGATCTGCTGAGCTGGGACGTCAGCAAATAGTCCACGATTGCGTCTCACGGTATGGACGGTTTCGGGCTTCCTTGCGGGGAAAGCTTCGGAAACCGTCCATTTTCTTGATATTCCGCGGCCTTACGTCATATTGAGACCGTACAATAAGCAAGGTCACACCAATACTTCACATTCAAGGGAGGATGCCTTGGCACAGGAAGATATTGCGCCGATTCGCGTTGGATTGCTGGGCGCAGGTACCGTTGGTTCCCAGACCGCACGCCTGCTGGTCGAGCAGAAGGACGAGCTTGCCGCACGTATCGGCCGCCCGATCGAACTGACCGGCGTCGCCTGCCTTGACCCGGCGGAAACCGATCCGTTCCCGTGGATCGACAAGGCCATCGTGACCACCGACACCATGAGCGTGGCCACCAATTCCGACATCGTCATCGAGCTGATCGGCGGCACCGGCGTGGCACGCAAGTTCGTGCTCGCCGCCATCGAATCCGGCGCCTCCGTGGTCACCGCCAACAAGGCGCTGCTGGCCAAGTACGGTCCGGAAATCTACGCGGCCGCCGAAGCCAAGGGCGTCGACATCTACTTCGAAGCCTCCGTGGGCGGCGCCATCCCGTTCCTCAAGCCGCTGCGCGAATCCCTCGTCGGAGACAAGGTGACGAGCATGCTCGGCATCGTCAACGGCACCACCAACTACATCCTCGACGAGATGACCACCAAGGGTCTCGATTTCGATGACGTGCTCAAGGACGCACAGGCCAAGGGTTACGCCGAAGCCGATCCGACCGGCGACATCGAGGGTTACGACGCGGCCAACAAGGCCGCCATCATGGCCACCCTCGGCTTCCATACCTCCGTCACCATCGACGACGTCTCCGTCGAAGGCATCACCAAGATCACCGCCGACGACATCGCCGCCGCCACCGCGGAAAACAAGGTGATCAAGCTGCTCGCCGTCGTGGAGAACACCGATGCCGGCGTGTCCGCGCGCGTCTACCCGGCACTGATCTCCAATACCCATCCGCTGGCCTCCGTGCACGGTTCCTTCAACGCCGTGTTCGTCAAGGCCGAAGCCGCGGACGACCTCATGTTCTACGGCCGCGGCGCAGGCGGCGCTCCGACCGCCTCCGCGGTTGTCGGAGACGTCGTGACCGAAGCCCGCCATATCGCGCAGGGCTGCACCGGCCCGTCCATCCCGCTGTACAAGGATCTGAAGAAGGCTCCGATCGAGGCTTCCAAGGCCGAGTTCGCTGTCCGCTTCGTGATTCACGACAATCCGGGCGTGCTCGCCGCGATCGCAGCCAAGTTCGCCGACCATGGCGTGTCCATCAACGGCGTGAACCAGGATTTGAAGCCGACGCTGAAGGATCCGGGCTACGATGGCGAACTGCAGCAGCTGCGTCTGGTCACCCACATGACCGACGAGCTCACCCTGCGCGAAACCGTCAAGGACGTGTGCGAGCTGGATTGCGTGTGCGGAGAGCCGTCGATCCTGCGCGTGCTGAACTGATATCGGATGCGATTCGGGCCCATGATGAGATTGGCATGCAAGCCATGCCAAGCCGCCATCATGGGCCCGAATACGATACATGGGTGCGGTTCCCCCTGAAATTTGACTCTGGCACTGCCACGGTATACGGTGCTTGATTTGTAATGAAGATGTGACGAAGGACGACGAGAGATGACTCCAGTTACCCGCAAGGTGCGTGTGAAGGTTCCGGCCACCAGCGCCAATCTTGGCTCCGGCTTCGATACGGTCGGTTTGGCCTTGGACTACCATGACGAGCTTGAATTCACGCTGAGCGCCGACCCGGTGAACACCGCGGCGCAGGTGATGATTGAAGGCGAGGGCGAGGACACCCTGCCGCGTGACGAGACGCACCTGGTGGTCTCCACGTTCCGCCGCGCATGCCAGACCTTCGGCCTGGGACGTGTCGGATTCATTCTGCAGGCGCACAACAACATCCCGCAGGCGCGAGGCATGGGCTCCTCCGCCGAGGCCATCGTCGCCGGCATCGCCGCCGCGGCAGCCTTCGCGCAGGACGACGACCTCAACCGCGACGCCGTGTTCGAGCTGGCCGCAGCCATCGAAGGCCATCCGGACAACGTGGCCCCGGCCGTGTACGGCGGCCTGACCATGTCTTGGGACATGGAGACCGCGGAAGGTGTCGGATCCGTGCCGATTCCAGGCGGCGAGCCGATGCACAACGGCTTCCACACCATCAACTACCGCGTGGCGGACGATCTGACCGCGGCCGTGTTCGTGCCGGACTACGAGCTGTCCACCGAAAAGGCCCGTCAGGCGTTGCCGACTGAGATTCCGTTCAAGGACGCCGTGCACAACGTCTCCCGTGTGAGCCTGCTGCCGGCCGCCATGAACCCCGCGATGCTGGCCTCCGGCTCGCGTCAGAACGCCAACGCACTGCTGTTCGCGGCCACGCAGGACCGCCTGCATCAGCCGTACCGCGCCTCGCTGATGGAGCCGTCTTGGGCGCTGATTGAGAAGATGCGCTCCCACGGCTTCGCCTCCACCGTGTCCGGCGCCGGCCCATGCGTGCTTGTGCTGCACCATGGCGACGCCCACGAGGAGCTTGAACAGATCGCCGCCGAAGAGCTGGCATCCGGCCATTGGCGTGTGCTGCATCTCGCGGTCGACACCAAGGGCGTGCAGGTGGAACGCGCATGAGCATCCCGCTGATTCTCGCCTCCCAGTCCCGTCCACGCCGTGACGTGCTGTTCTCCGCCGGCATCTGCCCGACCATCCGTGTCTCGCACGTCGACGAGCCTGCCGCGCTTGAACGCGAGGCGGCCGCGCTTGGCGTCACCGTGAACGACCTGAGCGTCGAACAGCGTGTGATGATTCTCGCCACGGCGAAGGCCGAGGCCGTGCACCAGGCGTATCGCAACATCGCCGATACCGCGGCGCACGCGCGCGGGGAGCGCGTGGTCGGCTTCCCGCTCCGGGCAGCAGACGATCGCGACGCATCCTCGGCGGGCACAGCCGCACGCACGGACAGCGCGCAGTCCGCCGACGAGACGAAGACCCGCGATTTCTCCGGCATCGCCATTCCCACCGTCGCCGAGCCGATCGCCGATTTCGTGGATGGCCGTCCAAGCCTGACCCGTTCGAAGGCCGGCCCGCTGATTCTCGGCTGCGATTCCATGTTCCTGCTGGACGGCGAATGCTACGGCAAGCCGCATAGCGAAGAGGTAGCGCGCGAACGGCTGCGTGCCATGCGCGGTGCCACCGGCGAGCTGTGGACCGGCCATTGCCTCATCGACTTCGCGTCGGGCCGCATGGTGCGCGGCGCCAGCAAAGCGACCCTGCACTTCTGCGAATATTCCGACCTGGATATCGAACGCTACATCGCCACCGGCGAGCCGCTGGAAGTGGCCGGATCGTTCACTTTGGAAGGTTTCGGCGGCGCGTTCATCGACTCGATCGAAGGCGATCCGCACGGCATCATCGGCCTGAGCCTGCCGTTGGCGCGCCGTCTGGCGGCGCAATTGGGCGTCGAATGGACCGATCTGTGGAACGTCACGCGCTCCGACCTCGCGCCGGACGCCGAATATGATGCGAAAACGGGTGCCGCGAAGCCGCTGCCGCCCAAGGAGAACGTGCACCAGCCGGGAGACGGCTGGGTCGACTGCGCCTGCGGCCGCAAGCATTGGGGTACGAACGGCGCGTCCGGCGTGCTCTTGGCCCGCCGCAGCGAGACGACCGGTGAGGTGACGCACATCGTCATGCAGCACCGCGCGGTATGGAGCGCGGAAGGCGGCACGTGGGGCATTCCCGGCGGCGCCACCGCCGATGGCGAAAGCCCGATCGAGGGCGCACTGCGCGAATCGTACGAGGAAGCCAACATCACGCCGGAGGACATCGACGTGGTCGGCTCGTACTGTGAGGACCACGGCCCATGGTCGTACACCACGGTGTTCGCCTTCGAAAGGCCGGGGCACCGCGTCGACCCCAAGGCCAACGACGACGAAAGCATGGAGATCGAATGGGTGCCGATCGATGACGTGCCCAACCGCAAGCTGTTGACTGCCATGCGCACCGATTGGCCTAACTTCGCGGCACGTCTGCGTGCTTTGGCGGCCGTGCGGTAGCCTGCGCGCAGTGTGCCGCATCCTTGGAACATGACGGCTGTTAGCGCTAACTGAAGTTGCGTGTACAATAGGCGAACGTACCAACAGTTGTGTGCGAAAGGCGATGGGGCATGGCAGACAAACGCAATGCGGGCAATAGGCGTCCTTCGATGTTCGAAGTGGCGAAGCTGGCTGGTGTGAGCCACCAGACGGTCTCGCGCGTCATCAACCATTCGCCGGACGTTTCCGACGCCACCCGTGAGAAGGTGCAGAGGGCCATCGACCAGCTCGGATACCGTCCCAGCAACTCCGCCCGCGCGCTCGCCTCGCACCGGTCCCGCACCATCGGCCTGATCGCCGGCGGCCAGCATTTCTATGGCCCGATCTCCACGATTTCCGCGATTGAGACGATGGCCCGCCAGCATGGCCTGTTCGTGACGGTGAGCATGGTGCATGAGGCGCTGTGCTCGCAGGAGGAATTCGACGACCTGTGCCGCACCTTCGACGAGATGAACGTCGATGCGTTCATCTTCCTCACGCCCACCGATGTCATGTTCTCCGCGGCATGCCGGACGCGGATCGCGCAGCCTCGTGTGATCGTCACATCCACGCACGGTGGCATCGGCGTGCAGGACGGCCTGCGGCTGATGAAGTCCGCCGACCGCCGCCGCGTATCCGTCGTCGGCATGGACCAATGGTCCGCGATGGCCGACGTGATGCATCTCGTCGTGGAATACGGGCACCGTTCGGTGCTGTATTTCGCCGGTCCCAAGGAGTGGCGCGACGCGGCGACGCGCCTGCTGGCATGGAACAAGCTATGCGCGGCCAATGCGGTCAATTCCGTGACGGTGCAGTGCGAGACCTGGGAATCCTCCGAAGCGTACGGCAAGATGAACCACATCCTCGACAACATCGGCCGCACCGGCGGCAATCTGCCGACATGCATGGTCTGCGCCAACGACAGCCAGGCCGTGGGTGTGGCCCGCGCGCTGCATGAGCATGGCGTGCGCGTTCCGCAGGATGTGAGCCTGGTGGGTTTCGACGACATGCCTGCCATGGACAATATGTTCCCGCCGCTGACCACGGTCCGTCCCGGCTTCGAGCAGCTGGGTGTCGCCGCCATGCGTGAGACGCTGTACTTGCTGGGCGCGGGGGAGGAGAACTCCTTCGGATCATCGCAGCATGGCGTCGGACTGGTGTCGGCGCAGATGGTCAACCGCAGCTCCCTGGGTCCTGTCCGCCGCCGCTAAGGCGCTGCTTCTTTTCGATTTGCTCGTATATTCATTGCTCCGATGACACGTCGGATTTGGTGCGTCACGGGTTTGTGCCTACAATAGTGAGCGTTAACAGTGAGCGCTAACATTCAGTTGACAGAGTGGTTGCGAGGCGCTCGGACGCAAGGATAAAAATGGAAAATATTTTGAAAGATGACAGAGCATAGTTTTTATCACTTTTTTATAGTAATATTTGTGTGAACTTTCAGAAATTTTAAGGGTATTCAAAGTTTTTTAGGGTCTTTACTTTTTAGGGTC
>ENA-OQJG01000128-OQJG01000128.1-human-gut-metagenome-genome-assembly--contig:-NODE-128-length-13026-cov-3.470812_pt1 | contig 13026 bp, 10 predicted proteins | sample MGYA00242601_ERZ504767 | MGnify/ENA primary metagenome ERZ504767 (study PRJEB26092, sample SAMD00036362) | human gut metagenome | host: Homo sapiens | study: EMG produced TPA metagenomics assembly of... | reverse complement strand
GCCGACATCGCGCTCAGGTACGGGTGGACGAAACTGTGGCACGACGGGCTGAAAGGCAACGTATGGCTACACCGGGAGATCCCAGGCACAGACCACCTCGCCTGCCCCGACCTCGCACCCAACGGCCTGCCATACAAGCAGATCATCGACAAAGCAAATCAGATACTCGAAGGAGGCTCCATGTCAAACGCAGGAGACGAAGTATGGAACTGGGCCTACAAGCCCAACGGGAAGAACGCCACACCGGGCGGCAACATGTACAACCTGCTCGCCTACGAGCTGCCGCAGCGTGTCCGTGACAGCATCATGCAATACAGCTACAAGGGCTCAGCACCGGGCGGCAACATCTACAACACAATCTGCTTCGAGATCCCAGGAATGCTGAAACAGCTCACCAAAACCATCGAGACGCAGCAGCAGCAGATCAGCGAACTGTCCGAAAAAATCAGCAAGCTGGAAGGGACCACGAAATGACCGACACGACGGAAAACCGACTACCGACGGCCAACACAACGGAATATGACGCAATGCCAGTCTCGGCGCAGATCATGGCCGCCACCGATGACGACGCCGAGGCATCGACGCCGAGAATCGACGGCGGCACAATATCCAGATTCCTCGTGCTGCTCCTTGCGCTTGTCAACCAGGCACTGACCATGTTCGGCCATCCGGTGCTCAACATCGATGACACGACCATCACGCAGCTCGTGAGCCTCGCATGGACAGCCGGCAGCGCCATCTGGTGCTACTGGAAGGACAACGACGTGACCACGAAGGCTCGCGTCAAAAAGGCGAGGCTATCGGCACGTCACGCGGCCTAAATAAGACGGACGGCCGCCATGGCTTCTCTCAGACGGCCGTCCGGCATCGCCACGTAATGCTCCGTGGTCTCAACCGATTCATGGCCGAGCAGTTCCGCGACCACGAACAGGTCGTGTGTGGCGGCGTATGCCGTGGTGGCAAAACGGTGCCGCAACGTGTGCGCGGCGTACCCGTCCGGCAGCAGGCGGCTGATGTGGTCCCCGATATAGGACTCCTCGACGTGGCCGCCGAACCGGCCAGGGAACAGGTAGCCCCGCGCGTCCATGATGATGCCGGCCAGATCGTCCGGCAACGGCACTATGCGCTGCTTGTCGCCTTTGCCGCGCACGATCAATGACCGGCCGGCGCTGTCTGCCACCACGTCATCGCTGTGAACCCGCGCAATCTCGCCACGCCGCAGTCCGCACTCCGCGCCCAGCCGGATCATGAGTCTTTCCGACGTCGTGGCCATCTTCATCGCCGCAGCGATGTAACGGTCCGGGCATGGTCTGGGATGCGCGTGCGGCTTCTTCACCCTTGGCACGTCCAGACTCGGATCATCCGACCGTCTGCCGCTTTTATGCAGCCATCGGAAGAACGACGATATGGTGTTCCTGTACGCTTTGCGCGTCTCGGGTTTCCATTGCTGCCGTGCGAACGCCTGCACGATCTGCTCCGTGGTCACGTCTTCGGGACCTGATGGCATGAGCAATGTCGCGAGATGCACCATCTTGTATCGACGGCTTTTGATTGTCTGTGCTGATAGGCCGGCCGCCCTAAGGGTGTCAGTCCACCCGTTGATGCTTTTGCGCCATGGGACCGGTGCGCTGATCTTGTTTCTCATGATTCATCATGCACCCCTAGCTTTAAGCGACTAAACTGAGCTTGGATAAGCTCAGAAGCCCCATGGATTTGAACCTTGGACCTCTGGTGTCCCCAGAGGTCCAAGGTTCAAATCCATGCCCCGCTACCAATTGAAACCGGAAACCTTTTGGTTTCCGGTTTTTTGTTTTTCTAGGACGTCTCGCTCCTTTTATATAAAGTCCCCATACATATCGAACGCAACCGACGCGCACAACGTATGGTCATGCCGCCGCAGCCTTCATAATCGAACATAATCGCAAACCATGTATTAAAACGCTTTACCAAAAGTATTTGAAGAAAGTACTTGTAGCCGCATCGCCGTAATCGTTACGAAAAAGGGAAATACACAAAAAGAACACAACTACCTCTATAATCGGCTATATGAATGAAGCAACATCATCAAGCGCGACACCGCGCACAAAGGCAACAGCAAAGACAACAGCCAAGGCAGCGGCCACAAAGACAACGAGGACAGCCGCGAAATCAACCGCAAAGACGACAACCAAAAAAACCAACCACCAAGCGCACTTCCAAGCCGAAAACCGCAACGAAGCGAACCGTCGGCGAAACTCCAGCACCTATCATCAACCGCACCAGCCCGGAACAGTTCGGCCGCGTAAACGTTCTTGGCATCACTCCGTCCGCCGAAAACGGCCTGTACCCGGCTCGCGTGGAGCTTGGCGAGGCATTCAAGGTCACCGCGCAGGTGTTCATCGAAGGCCGCACCAAGGCCGGTGCCACCGTGTCCGTGCGCAACACGCGCGGCACCGAGAAGGCCCGCTTCCCCATGACCTGCACCAACCCCGGCCTGGACCGCTGGGAAGCGATGGTCAAGATCGGCGACCACAGCGACCTGAAGCCGTGGGAAGATGGCTATGCCGACGTCAAGAAGCAGCTCGGCGAATGGCACATCGTGGTCGAAGGCTGGGAAGATACGTACGCTTCCTGGCTGCACGACGCGCAAATCAAGGTCGAGGTCGGCGACGATGTGGAGAACGCGCTGGAATCCGGCGCGCAGCTGCTGGAACGTTGGGCTGGCGCACGCGATTCCAAGCTGACCGCCGACGACAAGAAGACGCTGCGCGAAGCCGCGAAGACCGTTGCCGACAAGTCGCTCGACGCGACCGCGCGTCTTGCCGCAGCGACCACCGACGCAATCGCAAGCCTGCATGAAACCAATCCGCTGCGCGACGGCCTGAGCGCGTCGAATCCGCAGCGCTTCCGCGTGGAGCGTCCGAAGTCGAGCTTCGCCGCATGGTACCAGTTCTTCCCGCGTTCCGAAGGCGCGTATTTCGACGCCGACGGCAAGATCGTGCAGGGCACGCTGAAGACGGCGCTGTCCGGCCTCGACCGCGCGAAGGCCGAAGGCTTCGACATCGTGTACCTGCCGCCGATCTTCCCGATTGGCGTGACCAACCGCAAGGGCCGCAACAATTCGCTGGTGGCCGGACCGTTCGACCCGGGCTCCCCGTTCGGCATCGGCTCCGAGCTGGGCGGCCACGACACCGTCGACCCGCTGCTCGGCACCATGGACGATTTCAAGGCGTTCTGCGATTACGCGCACAAGCTGGGTATCGAAGTGGCGCTCGACTTCGCGCTGCAGTGCTCGCCTGACCACCCGTGGGTCAAACAGCATCCGAACTGGTTCCGCACCAAGCCGGACGGAACGATCGCATTCGCCGAGAATCCGCCGAAGAAGTACCAGGACATCTATCCGATCGATTTCAACGCCGACATGGAAGGCATCGAGGCCGAGGTTGAACGCATCATGGACCTGTGGGTCAAGGCTGGTGTGACGATCTTCCGTGTGGACAATCCGCATACCAAGCCGGTGCGTTTCTGGCAGGACGTGATCGCCGCCGTGACGAAGAAGCATCCGGAGACGCTGTTCCTGGCCGAGGCGTTCACCCGTCCGGGCATGATGCGCGCGCTGAGCTATGCCGGCTTCACGCAGTCGCACTGCTACTTCCCGTGGCGCAACACCAAGGAGGAGCTTGAGGAGTATTTGGAGGAGACCAACGGCGACGGTGGTTTCTACCAGCACAACACCTTCTGGCCGTCCACGCCGGATATCATGACCGCCTACCTGCGCGACAACGGTATCGCCGGTCACGCGGTGCGCGCGGTGCTCGCCGCGATGGGCTCTCCGAGCTGGGGCATCTACAACGGCTATGAGCTCATCGAGAACAAGCAGCGTCCGGGATTCGAAGAGCAGATCGACAACGAGAAGTACGAAGTCAAGGTGCGCGATTGGGACGAGGCCGACAAGTACGGCATCTCCGAGCTGCTCACCTCGCTCAACAAAATCCGTTCCGAGCATCCGGCATGCCGCAGCTACCACAACCTGCACGTCCTGCCGAGCGACGATGCGGGCGTGGTGGCGTTCCTGCGCCAGACCCCGGCCGAGCTTACCGGTACCGGCAAGCCGGATACGGTGATCGTGGTGGTGAACCTCGACGGCCACAACACGCACCAGTCCATCGTGCACATCGAACTGCCCGACTTCGGTTTCGCCACCGACAAGCCGCTCAAGGTGCGCGACGAGCTGACCGGACGCGAGTTCGAGTGGAGCTGGGACAACTACGTCTCGCTGGCACCGTGGGCCGACGTGGCGCACGTGCTGACGGTGGTCGAGGACTGAGTGAGTTTGGGTGCTAGGCACTCTGCCTAGCACCCAGCCAGCACAAAACACATAGATCAAGGGCGGGTTGAAGACGTTTCTCACGTTTTCAACCCGGCTTTGTGCACTCCGTAGGTGGTTTTTTGATTCCGTAGGTGCTCTCCGGTCAATCCACGCAAACAGAATGGCTGAAATCAAGCCTTTTTGCCGCAGGGATACCAGAGCCAACCACCTACGGAAGAGCAAAACCACCTACGGAATTGTTCTTCCAACGTTCCAAGGCAGGATAGTCAATCACAATCGGCCAAAAAGATGTTGACCAGCGAGCGCATCACGCCTTATCTCCCCAGCACTGAGCACCATTCATATAGGTATCCGGAAAATGGTGCCGACATGGCGTGAAAGCGGGTATCCTAAGTAACGAACTACTACTGATCATATCGATCAAGGAGAAAACAATGGCAGAAACCTTCAACGTCGTGGTGGAAATTCCGCGCGGCTCCAAGAACAAGTACGAAGTGGATCACGAGACCGGCCGCGTGTTCCTGGACCGCACCCTGTTCACCTCCATGGGCTACCCGGATGACTACGGCTACATCGACGGCACCCTGGGCGAGGACGGCGATCCGCTCGACGCTCTCGTCATGATCCCGAACTCCGTGTTCCCGGGCTGCGTGGTGGAATGCCGCGCCGTCGGCCTGTACCACATGGTCGACGAGGCCGGTGGAGACGACAAGGTGCTGTGCGTGCCGGCCGACGTCCGTTTCGACGACATCAAGGACGTCGATGACGTATCCGAGTACCACAAGGCTGAAATCAAGCACTTCTTCGAGCAGTACAAGGCTCTGGAGCCGGGCAAGGAAGTCCTGCCGGGCGACTACTGGACCGGTGCCGCCAAGGCCGAGGAGGAAATCGTCGCAGCCCGCAAGCGCCTCGCTGATAGCGAGAAGTGATCGCTTCTCCCCTTTTTATGTCAAAGCCCACTGCCCCCGACAGTGGGCTTTTCCTCTTTTCCAGCCAGTGGAGGCCAGGTGCCGTTGCGGGGAGTCCAACGGACCAAAGCGTCCGATTTCTTCGTACCGCGGTATAGTGGTCTCTTGTAATTTTCGGCATGCGAACAGTATTCGCTGAATTCAAAGCCCGCTGGACGTCACATATCACATCCGCGTGCGGCAGTTCTGTGTCGGTACTCCTAGGCGTAGGCGGAACGCAATCCGTCGAGGCCCATCCCGTGGGGAGACCGGCGGGATGAACCTTTTCACCAGCTATGCTCATTCAGATTCTGCTTATTGGCGTGTCCGTGTCCATGGACGCGTTCGCTGTCTCCATTGGCAAAGGCCTGACCGTCAAGAAGCTTCGCGGCGTCGATGCGTTCAAAACCGCCCTGTGGTTCGGCGGATTCCAGGCGCTTTTCCCTCTGCTCGGCTATTTCGCGGCCAGCACGTTCAGCAAATACGTGACCGCCGTGGACCATTGGATCATTTTCGGCCTACTCGCCCTAATCGGCGGCAATATGGTACGCGAGGCGTTCGAAGAGGACGAGGAGAACGCCAAGGAAACCCCTGAATTCGATTGGAAGCACATGCTGCCGCTCGCCGTGGCCTGCAGCATCGACGCATTCGCGGTCGGCGTGAGCTTCGCTTTCATGACGCTCAACATCTGGCTGTCGGTGGTCATCATCGGCATCACCACCGGCCTGTTCTCCGCGGCCGGCCTGTATATCGGCCGCGCGTTCGGCTCGCGGTGGCAGAAGCCCGCGCAGATCGCCGGCGGCATCGTGCTGATTCTTATCGGCGTGAAGGTGCTGTTCGAGCATCTCGGATTCCTCGGTTGACTGCCAATCCAACATAATAAAAGCCCGTAATCATTGCGATTACGGGCTTTGTCATTAGAACAGCCGTTTACAGCACGACGATGGCGAGCGCCGCCAGACCGACTGCGAGACCGGTCAGCATGACCGGCAGCAGTGCGAGGCCGATCCACGGCGAACGCGCATCCGGCTCGGGGTCGGCGTCGCGGTGCCAGAAGTACGAGCACACGGTGAGCGCCACGGCCACCAATACCGTCACGATCGCGGCGACGACCCATGTCATGGTCACGTTGCTGAACATGTCCACCGTGGCTCCGGAGGCAGCGGACATGGCGGCGGCCCTAGAATGCGTTGTCGGCAGGAGCACCGGCAGGAAGCACCAGCCCGCGCTGGCGATCATCGCAACGCCTTCGACCACGCTGTGCGACAGCGAGCGGATGAGGTTGCGTGCGGTTTTCGCGGGCCATCTGGCGTCCGAAGGAGATCACGATCAGCAGGATCAGCAGGCCGCCGACGCCGGCGATCCAGCCGTCCTCCATGGAGAAGCTTTTGCCGCCATCCAGGCCGGCGGGGAAGATCACATTGCCCAGCATCACGGTCGTGGCGCAGATCGCCGACAGCAGGCCTGCGATCGCGGCGATCACATGGCCGGCGACGCCGTCGCGGAACGGACTGAACACCACCAGCAGCACGACCATCGCCAGCGAGGCGATGATTGTGAACGGAACCGCGGCCGGTTTGGCGGCGTCGCCGTACATCATGCCGGGAACCAATGCGAGCGCCACCAGCACCACGTATGCGATGATCTGAATCGCCAGGACCTTGGCAAAAGCGACTTTCCGCGTGGCTTCCTGGGCGGTGGCCTTCTCAGCGGTCATCTCGGACCCCCTTTTCATATTGTGGTCATTCCGTATGCAATATGAATAAATGTAGCCGTAAGTGTCCACATACTTCGGTTACAATCGAGGAAACGCCGATAACACATACCGAGTGTACAATCGCGGCATCAGTTATAGGGAACATGAGGGAGCTGACGTGACGGATCTTACGCTTATGACGTTCGCTAGCGACCCGGCCACCGTTCTTCCCTCGCTGGCGTTGCTGTCCCACCGCGTGCGCGTTCTGCCGATGGATGCGGCGAGCTTGGTGAAGATGCCGGAGAACACCATTCTGTTTCTTGATGCGCGTGACGATTTGGCCACCGCGAAAACGCTGTGCCGCCTGATTCACGCGTCCGGACTGTCCACGCCGATTGTGCTGATTCTCACCGAGGGTGGTTTCACCGTGGTGAATTCGCAGTGGGACATCGCCGATGTGGTGGTGGCCTCCGCTTCCCCCGCCGAAGTGGAGGGGCGTCTGCGTCTGGTGTCCGAACGGGGCAATGCGCCGGCCAGCACGGCCGCTAGCACCGGCGAGCAGGGCGTGCAGAACGAGGATGGTCTGATCCGTTCCGGCGATTTGGTGGTGGATACGAATGGCTATACGGCCAGTCTGCACGGCCATCCGATCGACTTGGCGTACAAGGAGTTCGAGCTGCTCAAGTATCTGGTGCAGCATCCGGGCCGCGTGTTCACGCGCGCGCAGCTGCTGCAGGAGGTGTGGGGCTACGACTATTACGGCGGCACCCGCACTGTGGACGTGCATATCCGTCGTCTGCGCGCCAAGCTGGGCGCGAGTTCGAGCATCTCATCGGCACCGTGACGCAACGTCGGCTATCGTTTCGATCCGCCGGAAGAGAATGAGCATGAGGCCGCGGCCAAGGATGCGGCTCACGGCGAGTCCGGCGAAAGCTGACTTTTTCTGCGATCATTCCGTTGATGTTCGACGGGTTTCGTTGTTTCATTGGCCTTTCGCTGATTTTCTGTTGTTTTTTGCTGATTTTCTGTCGTTTTTTCGATGGATTTTCGCTGTTTTTGCCGATTGCGACGTTTCCGCAGGTTTCCCGCGTTCGTCCGCATGCGAGGGGTAGGCTGGGAGGCATGCCTCGGGAATCGAAGAAGGCGCGGATCGCGCGCATGCATCAGGAATACGAGCAGTTGTGCGTGGAGATTCCCGATCCGAAATGCGCGTTGAACTTCAATTCTCCTTTCGAACTGCTGGTGGCTACGGTGTTGAGCGCGCAGACCACCGACAAGCGCGTGAACATGGTCACGCCGGAACTGTTCGGTGAATATCCCGGTCCGGCGGAGCTTGCCGCCGCGAATCCCGAGCACGTCGAGGACATCATCCGCACCATCGGCTTCTTCCGTACGAAAGCGCGCAATATCATCGGGCTGTCGCATGAGTTGTGCGTGCGATTCGGGGGCGAGGTGCCGGCCGATATGGCTTCGCTGGTCAGCCTGCCGGGCGTAGGCCGCAAAACCGCGAACGTGGTGTTGGGCAACGCGTTCGGCGTGCCCGGTTTTCCTGTGGACACGCATGTGATTCGTGTGACTGGGCGATTGCGGTGGCGGTCCGACTGGGCGAGCCCCTCCCCTGACCCGGTGGCCATCGAACGTGAGGTCACCGCCTGCTTCCCTCCCGAAGAATGGACCGATCTGTCTCACCGTTTGATATTGCATGGCCGTGCCATCTGCCATGCGCGAAAACCGGATTGCGCCGACTGCCCCCTCAACGACACGTGTCCGGGCGCGTTCGCCGCGTGATTCCGACGCATGCCAGCCGCTGCGCCGGCACTCCGTCGAATCGCACCCGGCCATCGGGCGTGTAGCACGCGTCAACTAGACTCGGGTGCATGGATGAAAACGGGCGGAAACGTAATCTGAAAGCCGAGGCGACGCGCTGGCTGATCTTCTTCGGCGTCGCGATCGTGCTCAGTGTGCTGCTGTGGCTGGGACTGTCGCTGACAGGCCGCAAGAATCCCATCACATCCTTCGGCACGCTCGTCTCCGACTCGTCGGTGACCGTCGGCATCGAAGGCAATGCGCCGAAATCGCTTGACATCCGCACCGAACAAGGCACCGCCGTGGAGCAAGCGCTGCTCGGCAACGTATACGAAACGCTGGTGTCACGTAGCGAAACCAACAAGCTGCAGCCGGGAATCGCCAGCTCCTGGCAGGCTTCCGACGACGGTCTCACGTACACGTTCACGTTGAACGGCGGCATGACGTTCGCCAATGGGCACAAACTCGACTCGTCCGACGTGGTCTGGTCGCTGCAGAGCGCCGTCAACAACCATTACGTGGGAGCCGACCAGCTTGGTGATCTGAAGGAAATCACCAATCCCAATGCGAATACGGTGGTCATCACGCTCGCCAAGCCGAATCCGCGGCTGTTGCGCGCGCTGGCCGGCCGTGCAGGCGTCGTGTACGACGCGGAAAGCAAAACCAACTATGCGAAATCGGCGGTCGGATCGGGACCATTCACCGTGTCAACCGCGGACCAATCGCGAATCGTGCTGCAACGCAACGACTCGTATTGGGGCAAAAAAGCCGCATCATCGCAAGTGACGCTCTACTACTACGCCAACGAGGAATCCATGGCCGATGCCATGAAAGCCGGCAAAATCAGCATGACGCTGCCGCTGAGCGCTTCAACCGCCTCGGAACTGGGCAAAACCAACGGTATTACCGCGGACAGCGGCATCAGCTTCGACAAGGTGATGCTCGCGTTCAACAACGACAACAACAGCCCCTTCTCCGACGAGCAGATCCGCAAGATGACGCGATACGCCATCGATGCGAAGACCATCGCCAAGAACGCGCCCGACGCGTACGCGCCGCTGGGAGGGCCGATCAGCCCGCTGGAAGACGGGTATGAGGACCTGAGCGGACTGTACCCCTACAACCTCGAACAGGGGCAACGGATGCGCACGTATTTCGGAGTGAACTACATCGCGCCAATCGACATTCTGGTGCCGAAGGAATACGAAAGCATCGGCAACGACGTGAAAACCGCCATCGAAAACCTCAATATCAACACCAATCTGGAAGTGCTCGATTCCGCCGCGGACGTGACGGAACGCATGAACGCCGGCACCTATAACATCGCGCTGACCACCATGAGCGACGAAGGTGACGCAAGCGTCTTCGACAACGGCCAGTCCGTGTTCCATTTCGAGAACGGCGACGCGCAGCAGGCTTACGCCAATGCCATGGCCGCGACCAACGACAACGATTATCAGGCCCGCATGCGCGATTACGCGCGCGCCGTCAGCGAAAACGCGGCCAGCGACTGGCTGTACACGCGCAAGAACTTCCTTGCCGTTTCCGATGGGCTGCAGGGGTATCCGAAGAATCTGACCGACCGTCTGCTGCCGTTGAACAGATTGACGCTGCACTGATTTTTCCACGGTTTTTTATGTGGATTTTCCGCGATTTGCCTGCGATTCCGGCATTCGGTTCGATAGGCGCTGATACGACGGCAGTTGTCACATTCGCTTTCTAGACTAGCGACTATGACTGAAAGCCAAGATAACACCATCAACGCGAACCTCACGCCGCTGCCCGACAAGGTCGGCGTGGACGGTCTCGAAGACAAGTGGCGCGGAGTCTGGGACGAGAGCGGAGTCTACAAGTTCCAGGGCACCCGCGACCGTAAGGCCGTTTATTCCATCGATACCCCGCCGCCCACCGTTTCGGGCCACCTGCACGTCGGCCACGTGTTCTCCTACACGCACACCGATGTGATCGCACGTTTCAAGCGCATGAACGGCTACGACGTGTTCTACCCGATGGGCTGGGACGACAACGGCCTGCCGACCGAACGCCGTGTGCAGAACTATTACGGCGTGCGCGTGGATACGTCCCTGAAGTACGATCCGAGTTTCGTGCCGCCGTTCGAGGGTACGGACGGCAAGAAGATCGACGCCAAGGACCAGGTGCCGATCTCCCGTAAGAACTTCATCGAGCTGTGCGAGAAGCTCACCGCCCAGGACGAGAAGCAGTTCGAGGCGCTGTGGCGCTCCCTCGGCCTGTCCATCGACTGGTCGCAGACCTACCACACCATCGGCGAGCATCCGCAGCGCGTGGCCCAGAAGGCGTTCCTGCGCAACCTGGCCCGTGGCGAAGCGTATCAGAAGGACGCTCCGGGTCTGTGGGACGTGACGTTCCAGACCGCAGTGGCCCAGGCCGAACTGGAATCGCGCGAATATCCGGGCTTCTACCACAAGGTGGCGTTCCGTTTCGAAGACGGCACCCCGATCTACATCGAGACCACCCGTCCGGAACTGCTGGCCGCCTGCGGCGCGCTGATCGCGCACCCGGACGACGAGCGTTACAAGCAGTATTTCGGCCAGTACGTCTACTCCCCGCTGTTCCACGTGAAGGTGCCGATTCTGGCGCATAAGGCGGCGGAAATGGACAAGGGCGCCGGCATCGCCATGTGCTGTACGTTCGGCGACGTCACCGACGTCGAATGGTGGCGCGATCTGAACCTGCCGCTGCGTTCCATCATCCAGCGCAACGGCCGCATCGTCATGGACACCCCGGATTGGATCGAATCCGAGGAAGGCAAGCGTATCTTCCAGGAGACCGCGGGCAAGACCACGTTCTCCGCACGTAAGGTCATCGTCGACGAGCTGCGCGCTGCCGGCGATCTGGACGGCGAGCCGACCCCGACCAAGCGTATGACGAACTTCTACGAGAAGGGCGACAAGCCGCTCGAAATCGTCACCTCCCGCCAGTGGTACCTGAAAAATGGCGGCACCGACGAGAAGCTGAACGCCGAGCTCATCGCACGCGGCAAGGAACTGAACTTCCACCCGGACTTCATGCGTGTACGTTACGAGAATTGGGTGCATGGCCTCAACGGCGATTGGCTGATCTCCCGTCAGCGCTTCTTCGGCGTTCCGTTCCCGCTGTGGTACCCGGTGAAGGAGGATGGCACCGCCGATTACGACCATCCGATCACCCCGAGCGAGGACCGTCTGCCGATCGACCCGACCGACGATGTGCCGGAAGGCTACACCGAGGACCAGCGTGACGTGCCGGGCGGCTTCACCGCCGAGCCGGACATCATGGATACCTGGGCCACTTCCTCCCTCACTCCGCAGATCGTGACCCGTTGGGAGGAGCCGGGCGAAGAGAACCAGGCCATTTTCAACGCCACGTTCCCGATGGATCTGCGTCCGCAGGGTCAGGACATCATTCGTACCTGGCTGTTCTCCACCATGGATCGCGCGCATCTCGAGAACAAGTGCCTGCCGTGGTCCAACACCACGCTGTCGGGCTGGATCCTCGATCCGGACCACAAGAAGATGTCGAAGTCCAAGGGCAACGTGGTCGTGCCGGACAAGCCGATCAAGCAGTTCGGCGCCGACGCGGTGCGTTACTGGGCCGCGGCCGCACGTCTGGGCCTGGACGCCACGTACGACGAAGGCCAGATGAAGATCGGCCGTCGTCTTGCCATCAAGCTGCTCAACGCCACCAAGTTCGCGCTGGCCATCGGCCGTGAGGACGAGAACCATCACGTGGGCGCTCCGGCAGTCGCCGCATGGAACCCGGCCGACGTGACCGAGCCGATCGACCGTTCCGCGATGTCCAAGATGGCCGCCGTGGTCCGCGAAGCCACCGACGATCTCAACAACTACGAGCATTCCAAGGCTCTGGAAGTCATCGAGAACTACTTCTGGCAGTTCTGCGACGATTACATCGAGCTGGTCAAGAACCGCGCCTACGGCACCGCCGATTCCACCGGCAACGTGCCGAGCGAGGCCGCGGTGAAGTCCGCACGCACCACGCTGGGCCTGGGTCTTGATGCGTTCGCGCGCCTGCTGGCCCCGTACCTGCCGTATGCCACCGAAGAGGTGTGGAGCTGGATGCATGAGGGCGAAGGCTCCGTGCACCGCGCAGCATGGCCTGCGGCCGACGTGTACGCGGCCGCCGCCGGCGACGCATCCGCCGATCTGCTTGCTCATGCCGGTGAGGCTCGTGGCCGCGCTGCGTGGCATCAGTCGAAGGCAAGGTTCGATGAACGACCCGATCTTGTCTGT
>ENA-OQJG01000124-OQJG01000124.1-human-gut-metagenome-genome-assembly--contig:-NODE-124-length-13459-cov-2.706871_pt1 | contig 13459 bp, 12 predicted proteins | sample MGYA00242601_ERZ504767 | MGnify/ENA primary metagenome ERZ504767 (study PRJEB26092, sample SAMD00036362) | human gut metagenome | host: Homo sapiens | study: EMG produced TPA metagenomics assembly of... | reverse complement strand
CGTTAACAGATCAGATATATACCGGAAAAGAAAAAGACCAAAAACGTAAGGTACGGGAATTGATGAACTGAAAAATGCAGTAGGAAAAGTGCCAGTTATTGTATGGTTTATCCTGATTGTCCTTGTACTGATTCTGATAGCAAGACAGATACAAAAGAAACGAAACAAAAAGAAAGAAGGAGAGGGAGAAGCATGAGAACAACACGTATGACAAAAATAGCCATGGTTATATTCCTGTCCATGATATTCTTTCTGGGTGTTCAAAGACCAGTACTGGCAGCTGACAGAAACACAACAGTGAAAATACCAGTGGAACAGATATTTGAAGCGAATAATTCTGTAGATGCTGACAAAACAGGCTCTTATGTTTTAATAGCAGATCAGATACAAAATCCAATGCCGGAGGGAAGCAATAGAAGAACATTTACCTGGAATATGAGTGGCAATTCTTCTACAGAGCTGATTATGAATGTCGGACAGGTAGGAGAATATCATTACAAGCTGTACCAGGCAACAGAGAATAAAGAAAATTATACATATGATTCAAAAACCTATGATGTAACGATTGAAGGATTCTTTGATTCCAATAATGAACTGATGGCGGTAACAGTGGTCAAAAATGAAAATGGAGATAAAGTATCGAAGGTTTCATTCAAAAACTCGTATACCGGTCAAACTGGTAAAAATCAAAACCCGGTTCCATCTTCCCAAAGATCAAAGGATATTATTCATAATGGTTCGCCGGTAAAGACAGGTGATGATAGTCCGGTTGCAGGCTATTTGTTCTTATTCTTTGGCTCAGTTATCTGCCTTTGCGGATTACTCATGGAGAAGCAGAAGAACAGGAAGGAAGATGCGAAAAATGAGGCATAAGAATTGGAAAACATATTTGAAAATAGCATGTTCCTGACTTCTAATTTTTTCTGATTCTTCCTTTTTCAATCAATGAGTTTATGTACGGAACAAAGAAAAGAGAGAGAGGTGAGCACCTATGCAGCTTACTAATACAACGGATTATGCAATCAGGATTGTCTGTTATTTGGCAATAAAAAAGCGCAGGGTTACAACGGCAAAATTAGCTTCTGAATTAAAGATTCCGGAGAGCTATATTCCAAAAATCACAAAGCAAGTTAAAAAAAGAGAAGATTATTTCAGCTTCTGAAGGTACCAGTGGAGGATATGCCATTGCCAAAAATCCAGAAAAGATTTCGTTATTTGATGTCATATCATGTATGGAATCAACAATGGCAATCAGTCGCTGTCTTGAAAAGGATGGATTTTGCTCCAGAAACTATACGGATTGCTGTAAAGTACATCAAGTCTTATTGGACTTACAGAACATTTACAATAACCGATTAGAAAATGTGAAAATCTCTGATATTATCAGACCGGGGAAAGATGAATATTTTGGGCGATTTTATATCATTCTGAAAGTTAATTTAGCGGAAAACAGTTATGAATGTATCTATTCTCATAACAGGGGGATTTATGATGATGTAAAAACTGCAGGAACATATGATGATTTTCTGAAAGTATATTGTGAAAAATATGTATGTGAAAAAGATTGTGAAAAACTGCAGGAATTTTTGAAAAGCGATTCGTTGACAGAGCATTTGAAAAAGGGCTGTTCAGAAGAAGATATCGTTTATCAAAGAAGAAGCGAGAAAAACTCAGAGACTTATGTTTGGATGGAAGTAAAAAGATTTGTGGATGAAAATGAGAAAACTGCTGTTATTACATTCCATAATGCAAAAGTTATCCCTAACACAATTGTAAATATGGAACGGGAATTAAGACAAAAAGCACAGGATGAGACAAAACAGTATTGGAAAATGGTTTCGCTTCTGGCTGCAGTGTTGAATCACAATAATCTTATAGAAACAGAACATCAGGATGATATCTGTTTTTATACAAAACAAGTGTATCTTCAACTACAGAAAAACTATCCGGAGTATGGGATTACAGAGGAAGAAATAGAAAATGTCTCTCATCTGGCTCCAATTCATGATATTGGAAAAATCCGTGTGCCGATAGAGATATTGAACAAAAACGGTAAATTAACAGCTGATGAGATGGAAATTGTAAAGCAGCATCCTCTTACAGGGGCAGAGATGACATTGCGGTTTCCACAAGGAACTACGACAGAAAAACTTAATAAGTATAGCTATGAAATATGCAGATATCACCATGAAAGATATGATGGATCTGGTTACCCGGATGGACTAAAAGGTGATGAAATACCACTTTGTGCTCAGATAGTAGGCCTTGTGGATGCTTATGATGCATTGGTCAGTGTACGCCCCTATAAAAGAAATTAAAGCATGAAGAAGCCATAAGAATGATTGCCAACGGTGAATGTGGTGTATTTTCAAAAAAACTATTGCAGTGCTTTATAGCAGCGGCAATGCAGAAGGAATGGATAAAAAAGGCAGATAGTTGAGAAAAGTAAATATGTTTTTAGGAGGAATTTGTGTGAAGAGGAAAAAGAGATGGCTAAGATGGATAGCCTGGACACTTTTATTGGTTTTGTGCATGAATAGCGCAGGAACGACAGTTTTGGCAGTTTCAGTGGAAGAAGAGAATATTCCAAATATGAATAGTACTCAAGAGGGTGAACTGCACACAGAAGAATCTATTCCTGAGGAAAGTACATCATTGTCGGAAGAGACGTCGAAAGAAGAAAATACTTCGCCATCAGAAGAGACTCCTGGAGAGGAAATCACCCCGCCATTAGAAGAGACTCCTGGAGAGGAAATCACCCCGCCATTAGAAGAGATTCCGGAGGAAGAAATTACTCCATCCCAGGGAGAGCTTTCAGAAGAAGAAAAAGCCTTCGAGGAGCAGATTGCACAAGAGGAATCACCGAAACTTCAGGAGATTTCCGAAGGCTTTGATATTGATTTCTATGTCATTATCGACGGAAACAAGGTAAAGCTTCAGCATAATGACATTACTGGCATTGCAACATGGAAAGACGGAAGAACTACCTATCATGGTGTTTCCATTGAGGACCTGCTCCTGATATATGAAGAATTTGGATTTGTAAAAAACAGCGATGGTCAGAATCCAGATGCAAAAAATAAGTTTGTATCTGCATACCGGGGAAAAAGCAGGATAGAATACGGAAAAGTTTATACAGACACAGAATCCGGAAAGACATATGTTTCTTACAATGATGGACAGAATAAACAAGGGGAAGCGATAGATGTTTACTACCTTCCAAATGGAAAAGGCGTTGCATTAAATTTAAAAGATTCTGTAAAAAAGGACAATTCGTTTTATTCCGTAGAGGTAAAGGGCGAAGGGCAGGATCGGATCCGTTATGCATTAACAGGAACTGTAGTGGAAGAAGCTGTGGCTGACTTTAATCCCAAATTGCCAGACCAGACAGACCAGATCGAATGGACCTGTATGGGAACAGACGATAAGGTGATAGATGGTATACGGGAATCGGGGAACCAGACGAGATTCGCAATTGGAAAAATCACACAGTCTTATGTGATCCGGAGAGCGGATCAGACAGCCTTTGACATTCAGTTTTATATATATGCAGACAATGAGGTTCGAAAGCTGCCGGCTGATTCTCTGAAAAAGGTGTATAAATGGAACCGTCAGGGCAGATGCTATTTATCTGTCAGTGATCTTGCTGAGATTTATAGAGAGTTCGGCTTGAATGCAGAGGAAACACAGTCCGGAAATTATTTTCCATATACAGTCCGTGGTGAGAAGACATTAGCACAGGCGACAGTGGTAACTTATAAAGGACAGCAATATGTATCCTACACCCTGGACAATCAGGACACAACGGTACCGACAGATGTTTACTATATGCCAAAAGGAGCATCTGATGGCGAAAAAATTCCGGATAATGATTCAGACCAGATTAAGCAGAATGAGAACAGTTTCTATTCGGTTACAGTGATCAATCCGGATGGAAATCGAACTGTGAGTTACTATAAGAAAGATTCTGCGGTCACAATTTCCGTTGATCCAGGAGATACGAAGGAAAGCGACTGGCTTTGTGCCAGTGAGGATGAAAATAAAACAATTGCTCCGGTGAAACAGGGCGATAAACTAACCTTTTCTATTGGAAAGATAGAGCAACCATATACGGTTGCATGCAACACTTTTGCACCAGCAACCTTGAACATTAAATTCTATACTTTTGTAAATAATGAGAGATATAATGTTCTAAACGAAGAAATTCCTGTTATAAAAGATACTACAACAAAGCCGGGAACAGTTTATTATTATATTTCTAATGATGAGTTAAAAAAGCATTTTGAAAAATTCCATTACGATGGTTCTATTCAAAATGGAGCAAAAGAGCGTTTTTATTATTCCAAGAGAGATTACGATACAATCCATAATGCAGGGAAATACACGATAGAAGGTCATGAATGTATTTATATAGGAAAGTCCGGAGAGCCGATGGATGTGTATTACCTGCCAGACGGACAGGATATTGCCATAATGAGTGCAAAGACCTTACTAGAATACGACGATGATAGATATAACGGTTTTTACAGTGTGACAGTACAGGATGACGATGGACAGGTTTACAGCCAAACAGCTTTGCGTGATCTTCCGGCAATTGATTTTGTTGCAAGAAAGTCAACACTTACAAGAACAGTTAGTACAAAGCCGCGTGTAGAAGAACAAACGCAGGATATAAACTGGGAATGCAGAGAGGAAGATGGTACTCTTTCAGCAGTTACATGGAGTAAAAATAAAGCAGAGCATACCATGAGCTTTACTATTAAGCCAGATGATGCAGTACGTCCATATGTGATTGTTCCTGATAATACAGAAAAGCCGGCTGCGGTAAAAGAAGCAAATATCAGTTTTTATGTATTTATCGATGGACATTATAAGCTGATAAAGAACCTCAATGCTGAGCAACATTACATAATCAAAGCAAACAGTGGCCGAGCCAGTCGTTATTATTTGCGAGCTAAACCAGATGATACGATTTCTAAAATTTACAGTGAGTTTGGTTTCACTCCGAGCAAGCTGGAGCCCGGCGCAGATCAGAAAGAGAAGATTCTGTTTGGTTATGCGACAGACAGCCGTGTGTTTGTACAGCACCCTTATAAGGACAACGATGGTACATGGTATATTCCTGTCCTGAAAAACGGGAAAGATGTATCTGTCTATTATTTCTCACAGCCAAACCCACTGAATCCAGACAGAATCGAAAATTATTTTGATCGTTTGACAGGACTTTCTTCTCAGGTTGGGCTGGCAGGAAGACATTTCAGTGTAGAGGGAAGTTTTCATCTGATTGAAGTGTTGGATCCACTGAATCTGACCAAAAGAGAAGCAATTAAGAGACAGTATGTAGGCCATGGGGAAGCATATACTTTGGAAGTACCAAAGAGGGCAAGTTTAGAAGGTGAGTATTATGGCAAGGAGATTGTCTGGAGTTGTACATCTAATGACAGGGACGAAAATGAGGTTCTTCCGGAACCGTCCGGAGATGATAAGGTAAAATTTGAAATTCCGAATGTTAACTCATCTTATGAGGTGATCGCAGACAAACCGCTGGAGTCTGGGGCAGTCAGGGTTATCTATAATACAACTCGTTATATGAAGAAACTTACCTAAGGAAGCTAAGTTGACCCCTCAGGTTGAGAATAAGACAAGACATACAGATGATTATGAGAATGAAATAGAAGCTGGAAAACATAACGTTAAGTCACCATATCCTCTGGTTTATGATCATGAAGATAATGACAGCAAAGAGTTGGAACAGTATGAATTCGATCATTGGGATTACAGAAACAAAGACGGAAAGTGGCAGGAATGCGGTGCAGGGGATTCTATTTCTGATCTTATAAATAATAATGCAAGACAGCCAATCACCCTCTATGCAGCGTGGCGTAAGGTGAGTAACCAAAATCGAAAACAGGTACAGTTTTATATCTGTAAGTCAGCAATGCCGGAAGATGGTTCGGTAGCATTACCAACCACGAATGTAGACGATTATACAAGTGCGGTTGCAGTGGCAAACTGTAATATAAAGGCAAGTAAAGTGCATGATGTTCCAGTTCTTGGAAATAAGAATCCATCTACGTGGGAACAGTATGCAGATGGAAATAAGAGAGTGCAAGAACTTTTGCAGGGAACAAAACCAGATAAGGGATATATTGGAAATGGAGACTACATCTACAAGATAGATAGAATTCCTTCCGATGAAGAGGTATTCCAGACAATTCGTGAAAGTGGACGTATGATTCGTATCGGAGACAGGGAGATTCCACCATCGAAATTAGATACCGAATTCTTCACCATTTATTGGTATTCTTTCAAAAGTGAAATGTCCGATGGGTGGCATATTGACGGACGTATTGTAGCAAAAAATGGTTACCTGACAGTAAAGAAAGATTTTGTCGGAATGCCGGAAGCAATAGAGGAAGTCAAGAAAGATTATTATATCCAGGTAGATATGGATGAAAAGCTTTCAGATGGAAAACCTCAGCCACCTGCATTTCATCAGCACATGAAACTTGTGCTTCCTTCTGAAGATAATCAGACGCCGGACACAGAAGCTCCGCAAGCGGAGGATGCTCCGATAGAAGTTGTAGGTACATGGACAGATGATACACATACAAGTTGTACGTGGATCGTTAAGGCGGACTCATTCTGGAAATACACATTAAAAGAGTACAACTATAAGCCAAAAGATTCGAATGTGAAATTTTCAGGTTGGTACAATGTCCGCAATTCTCATGAACAAGGAGATAATGTAAATTCATGGGAAGCATATCCAGAAAGTGGAATTCAATTCACAGGACGTGGAATTGGACGCGGTGGTGAGACTCTTACTATTGAATTGGAGAACCGTTATCAGAAAGAGGGAATACTCACACTGAACAAATTTGATGAGTCTACCGGACATGGAATGGAGAAGATCAATTTTGCTGTCAGTAAGAACGGTGTTGAGGAGGAAACGGTAACAACTGATAAATACGGAATCGCACAACTTCACATTCCGTTACAAGATGAAAACAAACAGAACAGAACAGCAACTGAGACGTATTTGTTGCGAGAGACAAACTTACCGACGGGATATGTAGACACAGGAGATATACAGATCACCGTTGAGATTGCCAATGGAGCATTCAAAATCACTGATGCAAAACTGGTGGATAGGGAGGCTAACGAAAATCAGGAGGCTGTTAAGGCACCAGTTGATGGTAAGATAGACGGAAAATCTGTTCTGTTTCAGCGAGGAGATACCAGCCTTAATATCCGAAATTTTGCTAAAACAGGCACTCTGCATATCAAAAAGACATGGGAAAATCCAAATGATGCACTGACGGAAAAACAGGTGAAAATCAGATTGTATCAGAATGGAATTTCTACAGGACAGGAATTCCTGCTGAATGAAGAGAACGGATGGGAACACACAGTCGACAATGTTCCACTATTCCAGGACAGAAATCCGGTGGAATATAAGGTGGAAGAAATTGAGATAGGAAAGACACATTATTCTTCGGAATACGGGGATGGTTTCCTATATTATGAAGTTATTTATCCAGAGATTCAGTATTTCGATTCAAATGGGCAACAATTATTCCCGAAGGATGAGAATGAGTTCAAGAATGTTTCCAAGATGGAACTGGAAGTGCAGAATCTGCATTTCAATCTTGCTGAACGAAGTTTCTTAAAGACGGATGATCTTCCAAGAAACCGACTTGCTGGTGCAGGTTTTCTGTTCTACAAAGTACCGTATAATGATGTTACGAAAGAATATGCGGATGATACAGGATATACAGTAGATTATGACAATACACAGAGCAAGGACGATATCGTTCTGAAAAAGGATGGTCAGAAGTGTAATCCTGATTTTGACTTGCAACTGACTGATGAGAATGGAATGCTTCAGTTATCGGAGGAGATACCAGATGGCAGATACTGGATGGTAGAATCTGTTACTCCAAACAAAAAGGACAAAGCAGATAAAACCAAAACACAGTATCAGGATAACTTTAATTTATATATGGTCGATGTAGAATCCGATATTTTATTCCTATATGAGAAATCACCGACGACAAATACCTGGAGAGCTGTTTCGGACAGACATATCGTCAATCATCCGCAAAAAGGCGGGGTGACGGTTGAGATTACAAAGGAAGTCACTGGTCCACTTGGAAACCGCAAGAAGCCATTTGATATGGAAATTCTCTATTGGGAAGATGGTCAAAAGCTGTGTAGCAAGACAATTAGAACTTCTTTGAAACATGGAGATAAAGTTACATTAAAAAATGTAGATATATCTTCGGATATCATAATAACAGAAACTGTTGATACATCAAAATACGCTGTTTCGATTTCTAAAAAAGAAGAGAATGATAAGTATTCAAATCCAGTGCAGGCAACATCGAATGGAAATACAGCTGTCATGAAACAGCAGATTGAGGCTGCACGAGGAGATGTGATCGAGTTAAAAATCACAAACGAAAACACACAATTAATACCGGAAACAGGGGTTCGTCTGAGAACAAGCAGGCATGTATGGTTACTATTCGCCATAAGTATTATCATGATTCTGTTTTTCTGGAGAAGACGGAAAATAAGATAAACACTGCTATGGAACAAAACTTGCAAAAATACATCAGACATTTTACATGTTTGTTGCATTGGAATAAAAAAATAAACCACTATAATAAAGGGTACAAACTAATACTGTGGATGTCCGAGTTGACCTAAAACAAATAAATCCCCTAGAAGGGTTATGGGCATCCATTTTTATGGAAGGATAGGATGAAGAACGGAACTGAACGGTCAAATGAAAACAACAATATAACACAGGAAACATCTGTAGCACAGGATATTGTTCAGTTGTTATTGAAGATTGCATTTATTATCTTAGCAGTATTTCTTATTTTTACATTTCTCTATGGAATTGTAAGAATAAATGATGTCTCCATGAAACCGGCAATCAAAGACGGTGATCTGGTCATGTATTACCGATTGGATAAAAGGTTTATCTCCGGTGATGTTGCAGTGTTTGAAGCTGATGGCAGAACCACGACCGGACGTGTTGTGGCGGTAGCAGGAGACACCGTTGACATTACAAAAAAACGGACTGAAGATAAATGGTGCAGAACAGATATCTCAGGACATTTACTTTGATACCACCCAGTTTAAAGATGGAGTGGATTTCCCGGTCACAGTCGGGAGCGGCCAGGTATTTATACTTGGAGATAACAGACCTCAGGCATCGGACAGCCGAATCTATGGCTGCATTGATATAAAAGATAGTCAAAGGAAAAGTCATTGCGATTATTCGGAGCAGGGGAATTTAATTACCGGATCCGTTAATCAAATAAAAAACAAAAGAATTCACAAGGGAGGAACTAAAATGGGCATGAAAAAATTCACTAAGAAAATGCTCGCTATTGTCGCAGCAGGTGCTATGACAATGGGACTGGCAATGCCGGTATTTGCAGAAGGGGCAGGCACAACGACAAAGGAAGCGTATATTACAAAGGTTTTTAACACTGAAGTAGCAAAGGATGTTAACTTTACATTTAAAGCAGAACAGCAGAAAAATGGAGCAGGTGTTGATAATTTAGTAGATACTGATGCAGCGGTAAGAATTGACGATGCAAAGTTTACAACAAGTGATGGAACAGGTACTAAAACTAAAAGATGGGCTGTAACATTTCCTACATATCAGGAAGCTGGTAAGTATAGTTACAAAGTAACAGAAACAGGAAACTCATTGAATCTTGACGATAAGGGTGAGAAAGAAAAAATGCTCATGTCCAAAGCTGAGTATCTTATGGATGTATATGTTTCCAATACAACAGCTGGTGGCTATGAGATTTCCAATATCATTGTTAACAAAATTAAGAATGACCAGGGTACCGATGAAAAAAGTCCTGTAAAAGTAGATATTGGTAGTGGAGAAGATAACGGATTTAAATTCGAAAACACTTATGTCCAGGAAGCTGGTAATGGTACAGATCCATCAAATCCGGGTACTGATCCTGATGCAGATTATGACAACCTTGGTTCCTTAAATGTATCTAAAAAGGTTGAAAAGAACGTGACGACAGGTGATACAACTCAACCTGCAACAAATGACACATTTAGCTTCACAGCAGAGTTTACTTTCCCAGCAGGAACAGACGAGAATACCCTCGGTGGTGTAAATGCAAATGGTAAAAAAATTACTCTTACAAATGGCACTACTCATACATTTACACTGACAGCTGGTACGAACATGAAGTTCACAAAGCTTCCGGTAGGAACAAAGATTACCGTAACTGAGGATGCAAAAGCAAACTACAAAGGAAGTGCTGCTGTTGTAATTAATAATGAAAACAAAGCAGCTGTTGTTGCAACAAAATTTAATGAAGAGATTAAAGTATGGGATAAAGCTGCTAATACTGGTTATAAACTTGGACAGAAAAAGAACACTGTTGACGTAACCAACAGATTCAACAACGTACCAACAACCGGTATTATCATGAACACTCTTCCATACGTTCTGATGGTTGCTCTTTGTGCTGTAGCACTGTTTGGATTCGTTGCTTTCAAACGCAAAAAAGTACAGAAATAATTTCATAAAATTATAAAAGAAACAGCAAAGGGAATGCGTGCGGCGATACTCCGTCGCATTCCTTTTTGCAATAAGAAAGGAAACTTCAGGAATATTTCATATGAAAAAAACAGCAAAGTTTTTAGTCAAAATAGTCGATCATATGGTGAATTTTATAGCGTTATTGCTGATTCTTATGGTAATGTTCCTGTCATGCTATATGTTATGGGATTCCAATCAGGTATATCAGGCGGCTGATGCGAAGAACTACGAAGCCTATATTCCAACAGAAAAACATACGAAATCTTTTGAAGAATTGCAGAAAATCAATCCGGATATTATTGGCTGGATTCGAATAAATGAAACAAACGTTAATTATCCGCTGCTTCAGGCAGAAGATGATGATACTTATATGAATACGGATGCCGAGGGCAAATATTCTTTAAGTGGTTCCATATTTTTGCACTGTGCAAACAAACCGGATTTTTCCGATTTTAATAATATGATATATGGACACCATATGGAAAAACACATGATGTTTGGAGATGTGGGGCTATTCGCAGATAAGGAGTATTTTGACGAACATCCATACGGAAATCTTTTTTTTGATGGAAAAGATCATGGAATTGAATTTTATGCATTGATTCAGGCAGATGCTTATAATGAACGGCTGTTCAGTGTCAGTTCAGAGGAACCGGAAGCAAAACAGGCGTATCTGCAGGAAATATCAGACAATGCTTTATATAAAAGAAACTTTGAACTTACGGAAAATGACCATTTGGTTCTTCTGATAACATGTACTTCAGAGATGACAAATGGAAGAAATATATTAGTAGGAAGGCTTACGGATCAGGTCTATCCTGAGAAAGAGAAAGCCAAGAATTTGGGAACTGGAATTGATAAATTAAAAGAAAAGATGATTCAGGTGCCGGTTATCTACTGGATACTTTTGCTAATTATCGTTCTATTGCTGATAGATAGAAAATTAAAGAAGAAGGGAAAGAAAAAACATGAAAATCCTTGATTTAAAGAAAACAGCTGTCATATTGGTGACTATGCTCCTTTTTCTGAGCATGCAGATATCAGCGTTTGCATCTGATAACTGTACTGTAGTGAAAATTCCGGTGAGACAGATCTTTGACAGTGAAGTGGAAGGTATTGCAGATGAATTCTCTTATATTATGACAACCGATCAAAGCGACGCACCAATGCCAGCCGGAAGCCGCAATATGCAGTATTCCTGGACAATGGAAAAGAATGCAGCAACAGAGATTATACTGAATGTAAAAACAGCAGGACAGTATCATTATAACATTTATCAGACGACAGAAAAAAGGATGATTATAAATATGATCAAAACAGGTACTATGTGACTGTCGAGGCTTACTATAATGAATCGAATCAGTTAAAAGTTGTCACAATTGTAGCAAATGAGAAGGGGGAGAAAATAGAAGCGATCTCTTTTAAAAACAGTTATATGGGAGAAGAAAAGCCGAATCTAACACAGCCCTCAAACCCGTCACAACCATCTGGTCCGTCCTATTCGGATGGATTAGGAAAAACCAATAGCGTAAAGACTGGAGATGACAGTCCTGTTATGGGATATTTCTTATTGCTGTTTGGTTCACTGATTTGTCTAAGTGTTTTAATCCATAAAAAACAGAAAAGAAATAAGGGAGAATCACAAGATGAGGCATAATATATGGAAAAAATACATAAAAATTTTATGTTCTTGGATTTTGATTCTTTCTATATGTTTTTTATCCTTAAATGTAGTAGTTGAAGCATCAGGCACAGATATGGAAATGAAAGGTTATACAATATCCCGAATTTATTAGACTTGAGGCGATAAAAGATGAAGCGCAAGGATAATAATTCGGGATTTTTCCTGTTTTGGAGAGGAGCAATTATGCAATTAAAAATTACAACGGATTATGCGATCAGAATAGTATATTATCTGGCTTGTCGTGGTGAAGTAATCACTGCGTCTGAGTTAGCTTACGAATTAAAGATTCCAGAAAGCTATATTCCAAAGATCACAAAAAAATTAAAAGAAGCGAATATAATTACAGCTTGCGAAGGAATAAAAGGTGGGTATTCACTTGTGAAAAAAACAGAAGATATTTCTCTGTTTGACATAATATCCTCCACGGAAGTAACCATGAAATTAAATCGTTGTTTAGAAGAGGATGGGTTTTGTTCCAGAAATGCAACAGAGCATTGTAAAGTACATAAAATATTGCTGGATGTGCAGCAAACTTATGACAATCTACTAAAGGGCATAAAGGTCTCGGAGATTATAAAACCAGATGCCGATGAGTTATCAGAATAGCTAAGAAAACAAACTAGAGAATATGAAAAACAATTATAGAAATAACTCCACCAATATATTAAAATAGATATAGCATAACATAATAAGGCAAAATAAAGATAAATCAAATCAATTGTAAAAGGAAGGGAATACAAATGGGGTATACAGTAAAGGACTTGCTTGAATCAAACAATTTCTCGGAAATGCAACTGATAAGTGATGATTCTGGAATTGGTCGTGAAATTAAAGGAGTCCGAATCATTGAAGTGCCAGATATGGAAAAATTCCTGGGGGGGTGAGCTGCTCCTGACAAGTATGCGAGCCTATGAAGCCACAGAGGAAGATGTTTTTTGCATCATTTAAAAGAATTGGATAAAAAGCAGATAAGTGGATTTATAGTAAAGTGCTGTCAGAGAACTGAACACCTGAAAAGACTGTTTGATATTTTAATGGAATTTTCGCAGGAACATCATTTGCCCGTGATAGAAATTTCTGAGGATTTGTATTTTTGGGGGATTATTAAGCATATACTACTTCAGTTGTGTGATATTGAAACTGACAAAACTGAAATATTTTAAGATGACACATGAATT
>ENA-OQJG01000123-OQJG01000123.1-human-gut-metagenome-genome-assembly--contig:-NODE-123-length-13469-cov-1.622246_pt1 | contig 13469 bp, 16 predicted proteins | sample MGYA00242601_ERZ504767 | MGnify/ENA primary metagenome ERZ504767 (study PRJEB26092, sample SAMD00036362) | human gut metagenome | host: Homo sapiens | study: EMG produced TPA metagenomics assembly of... | reverse complement strand
TGTATCTGTATTTATTCCATAACTCTGGTCGCCTTCATAGCTCATCGCATTAACTGCTTTTGCAAATGCAGTTGCATCTAAAGATTCAGGTTTCTGGAAAACTGTATAGTCAACTGCCGGATTCTCTACGGAATATCCAATATTCTGGTTCTCAAATGCACCGACAATGATGATACTTCCTGCACTCTGATCCTGCTTTCCTAATACGATATTGGATTTTACGTTCTTTTCTGCGCTTGTATAGTTCTCGATGATCTTCGGTTCGTCTGCTGCAGCATCCGTTCCATGTTCCAAAGAAATCGTACCTGTGCTGTAAACAGCTCCGCCTGTAGATACATTATCTTTGATCTCTCCACCTGTAATTACAAGTTTACCGCTGTTTTTAACTGCCGCACCTGCTGCAGTAGAAACATTCTTGGAAAGGGTAACACCTGTCGTCATCACAAATTTAGCGCCAGCTTCTACGGAAACAATCGATCCATCGGCTGCAGTTTCATCGTCTTTCTTACCTTCAACAGAAAGTTTACCGATTTCTGAGGAGCCGTCACCTTCATTCTGTGTCATGGACAAAATACTTCCTGCACTTACTTTGAACATATCTCCTGCAACACTTCCACGTCCAACTACAGTTGTAGCATTTGTTGCACCAAAAATTGCAATATTTTTATTGGCAGGAACGGTAATAGTATCTGTGAGATTAAACGATGCACTGATCAGAATCTTATAAGCAGATGTATATAGATCACTATCATCAATAGATCCTGCAAAATCAGGTGCATTATTAATCGCTGCCTGAAGTTCTGCCGCAGTAGTAACCGTTGCATCTGCCGCAGTAGTTTGCTGCTCCTGCTGCGCCTCTTCCGCCTGAGCCTGAGCTGCTGCCTGTGCGGATGCCTGAGCTGCCGCTTCACGCTGTGCCGCTGCTGCTGCCGCTGAAATCTGTGATTTCAGAGACGAGACATAAGCTTTTTTATCCTTTATTTTCTTCTCAAGCTCCTGAACATTCTTTTTGGCATCCTTCTGCTTCTTCTCTGCTTTGTAAGATTTATTTCTTGTATCCTTTGTATCATTACTTTGTTGATTTCAGATTCAGTTCTGCTTTTCGATTATCTTTCTCCAGATCCTCTGTATTAAACTCGATCAGTTTTGTTCCCTTTTTTACCTACATCGCCCTGGGAAAAGAAACAGTTTTCAGTTCTGCATTTACAGGAGAATAATAAGTCTTCTCTTCTTCACTTCCCACTGTTCCTGTGGCATCTACAGTTTCCTCAACATCTCCTTTCTCTGCAGTTACTACCTGAACCTGTGGAATCTGATTTTCTGTTGAATTTCTCTGACCTGCTACTGTAACTCCGCCGGCAACAACGAGAACAGCAGCTGCTCCAATAATAATTTTCTTTTTACTTTTCTTTTTTTCATAATATTTGTCTCCTTGTAACCGGGTTTATGCATCCAGCTGATTTTTTATATATTCTTCTTTCCCATAGTTTTTATTGATAAAATCTGACTCTATCTTTCCATCCATAATTCTGACTACACGCCTTGCCTGAGCAGCAATCCCATTATCATGTGTGATCAATATGACCGTTTTTCCCTGCTCGTGCATACTTTTAAGAATCTGAAGAATCTCCTTACTGGATGCAGAATCCAGATTTCCTGTAGGTTCATCTGCCAGGATCACCGGTGGCTGGGCCGCGATTGCTCTTGCAATAGCCACCCTCTGCTGCTGTCCTCCTGACATTTCATTTGGTCTGTGATCCATACGTTTCTCAAGCCCTACCATGGTCAGTGACTCTACTGCCAGCTTATGTCTCGTTTTTCTGTCTACCCCTCTGTAAACCAGCGGTAGTTCCACATTTTCAATTGCAGTCAGATTTGAGATCAGATTAAATCCCTGAAAAATAAATCCGATCTCCCGGTTTCTGACTTCTGAGAGTTCATTGTCTTCCATTGTGGACACATCAGTTCCATTCAGAAAATATTCGCCGGATGTAGGCACATCCAGACAACCCAGCATATTCATAAATGTAGACTTTCCTGAACCTGACTGTCCGATAATAGCAACAAACTCACCCTTATTAATTTCCAGATTAATATGATCCAGCGCCCGTACTTCATTCTCGCCGGGATTATATATTTTACACAAATCTTTTACTCTGATCAGCGCTTCCTCCATCTTTCCCTCCCGTCTATTAAATATCCTGCTCCAATCCAGATCTTACAGAATCGCAACCTGTCTTTCGTAAGATATCAGAAATACCTTTTACAATCATAACCTCACTTATATGTTAAAAGGGCAGCGCTTCAGTTTTCCAAAAGCTCTGCCCTTATCTGCGGAATCTGCAAGTCTCTGTTATCAGAAACGATACAGCTTCCACGATTTCTTCATATTTTTATTCTGCATCTGCCCGACTTTTTATGCTTCCAGCAGAAATGCCTTATATGCTTTCTTAGCTTCGTAAATATCTGCCTTACTTGTCACTTCCCATGGTGCATGCATACTGAGCACTGCCACACCGCTGTCAATGACTTCCATTCCATAAAGTGCTGCGATATAAGCGATTGTTCCGCCTCCGCCTACATCAACTTTACCAAGCTCAGCTGTCTGGAACGCAACTTCATGGCTGTCAAAAATATTTCTGACTCTTGCCACATATTCTGCATTTGCATCATTCGAGCCGGATTTACCTCTTGCTCCGGTAAATTTATTTAATACGATACCTCTTCCAAGATAAGCTGCATTCTTTTTCTCAAATGCCTCCCCATAAGCCGGATCATAGCCTGCACTTACATCAGAGGAAAGCATACTGGAATTCTTCAGAGTTCTTCTCAATCTCAGATCACTGTAGCATCCCATTGCATCCAGAAGTTCAGCCACTGCGTTCTCAAAGAAACGTGACTGCATACCGGTTGCACCTACGCTTCCAATCTCTTCTTTATCAGTAAACAGACAGCAGGAAGTGTGTTTCGGGGTGTCCATCCCAAGCATTGCAAGCAGAGAAGTATATGCGCACACTCTGTCATCCTGTCCATAAGCAGCGATCATACTTCTGTCCAGACCACACTCTCTTGCCTTTCCTGCCGGAACGATCTCCAGCTCTGCAGAAAGAAAATCTTCCTCTTCCATATCATACTTCTCTTTAAGGATATTCAGTACATTCTGTTTTACTGCCTCTTTCTTCTTATCATCTTCCAGGTCTTTCAGTGGTCTGCTGCCGATCAGGATGTCCAGATTCTCTCCCTCGATCACTTCTGCCGCTTTTTTCTGCATCTGCTTTCCTGCAAGATGGATCAGAAGGTCTGTGATATATACGATCGGATCATCCTCATCCTCACCGATATTTACTTCTGCTGTACTTCCGTCTTTCTTACCACTACGCCATGAATTGCCAGGGGAAGAGTCACCCACTGGTATTTCTTAACACCGCCATAATAATGGGTATCCAGATAAGCCAGATCCGTATCCTCGTACAGAGGATTCTGCTTGACATCCAGTCGCGGAGAATCAATATGTGCACAGAGAATGCTCATACCTCCGGAAAGCTCTTCCGTTCCTACATGAAACAGAGCAACGATCTTCTTCATCCCTACCGCATAAACCTTGTCACCTGCCTTGATCTTCTCGCCTTTTTCAAGCTTCGACTCAAGAGATTCATATCCGGCAGCCTCTGCTTCCTTCACGATTTCTGCAACACATTCCCGTTCCGTTTTTCCTTTATCCAAAAATTCTCTGTAAGCCTTCGCAAGCTTCTCCATTTCTGTTTCTTCTGCTTCCTTATAAGAAAGCCACGCATTTCTTCTTTCCATTTTAGTGGTCCACCTTTCTTTATAGCTTCCGGCAGCTGCCGTTTCTCATCATATTATCTGCAATCTGTCTACTATTATAGGTCAAACATTTACGAATTTCCACCGCAATTCCCATTCTTTACAAAATCTTTATGATTCGTTATAGTAGTTCTTAAGAATTGGCCCTGTATCCAAAATTTTCAGGTATCTCACACACGGAAAGCTTTCTGTTTCACCGTAGACTTTACCTGTATGCTCCAACAGGGCAAAGGAGGAAACAACATGCAAGCATCTGCTCAGCTAAAAGAGCTTCTTCACAGCATCAACCGCAAAAGCTATCCTGCATACAAGTCTCTGCGGGGTGCATACCAGTTTGACCGTTATATTTTGTCCATTGACCACGTGCAGGGGGATCCTTTTGCCTCTCCCTCTCACATCAGTGTGAAGCTTTCCCACCGAGACACCGGATTTCCGGCAGAATATTATAAGGATTCCCTGACCCGCATCACACTGGGAGATTTTCTGAACCGCCAGTTTGAACAGCAGGTAAACCGTTATACCTTCCGTGCAAAGGGCTCCGGAAAAAGCGGCCTGATTTCAGCAAGCCACTGTGGTCAGGAGGTTCTTTCACGTACCGCCTGTGAAATAACGGAAAAAGGCATCACTGCCCGTTTACTTCATCGGTTTCCCGGCCAATGGCAGAACCATCAATTCCCCCGAACTGGAAAAAATCCTCTTCGATTTTCTTCCGGTCTGTATTCACAAGGCATTTTTTTACCGGAATCTTGACCCGGAAGCGCTGAGAAAAGCCATCTGCCTTGCCGAAGATCAGGCATTTATCCGTCAGGAGCTGAAAAAACGTTCTCTGGCTGCCTTTGTCAGTGACGGCGCTATCCTCCCCAGGGAAAGCGGCATCTCTTCACGCCCGATGAAAAACTCTGTTCCTTTTGTTTCTCCGGAAAGCCTGAGGGTTTCCATGGAGCTGCCCCACAGAGGAACCATCACAGGCATGGGCATTCCCTGCGGCATCACCTTGATCGTAGGTGGCGGCTACCATGGCAAATCCACCTTACTTAACGCACTGGAGCTGGGAATTTACGATCACATTTCCGGCGATGGCCGGGAGTATGTCATTACCGATCCTTCTGCTCAGAAGCTTCGCTCTGAGGACGGCCGTTTTATCAAAGATGTGGACATTTCTCTTTTTATCAACGATCTTCCAAATAAAAAAGACACCCTCTGCTTTTCTACAGAGGATGCCAGCGGCAGTACTTCACAGGCTGCCGGTATCGTGGAAAGTATGGAAGCAGGAAGTAAAGTCTTTCTCCTTGACGAGGATACCTCTGCCACCAACTTTATGGTCCGTGATTCCTTCATGCAGCGGTGATCTGCCGGGAAAAGGAGCCCATCACTCCATTTCTGGAACGTGCGCGGGATCTCTATGAAAAAGCAGGGATCTCCACTATCCTGGTTGCCGGAAGCTCCGGAGCTTTTTTCCATATTGCGGACACTGTGATCCAGATGGATAATTATCATCCGGTGGACATCACAGCAGTCACCAAAAAGCTCTGTCAGGAATATCCTCTCTCAGACATTGAGGCCCCTGCATTCCGCCTTCCGGAAAGCCATCGCATCATGACCAGGGCCAAAGTGGCTCCATCCCGCCACAGCCGTCCCGGACAGCCGGAAAGACTGAAAATCAAGGTTCACGGCAAAGATGGCTTTTCTCTTGGAAAAACCGAAGTGGATCTCCGCTATGTGGAGCAGCTGATCGACTCCGAGCAAACTGCATCCCTGGCGTTGCTTCTGAAATATGCCTGCGAACATCTCATTGACGGAAAACGTTCTCTGCCGGAGATCATCACTTATCTGGATACTCAGCTGAAAAGGCAGGGATTGTCCTTCTTCTCGGAAGGCTCTTATATTCCATGCGGTTATGCCATGCCCAGGATCCAAGAAATATATTCCTGCTTTAACCGTTATCGCAGGCCGTAGCTGTGCCTGAAGCTGTATATCCAATAAATCTCAGACAACCAAAAAACGCTGCCGATAAACATTGGAAATCTTTATCTCCTCTGTCATTCGGCAGTTTTTTCTGCAATGCAAAACCACCGTCCTGTCGGCTCTGTCTTGCCAATGGAACGGTGGTTTATCTTCATACATATTTTAGGGAAAGGAAAGAGTTTTTCTTAAGAGCTTCTGTTCTCTTAAGATGTTTATATCATACAGGATAAATGTGAGAGAAATTTGTACAATTTCTAATAAATTTATAAAATTTATTAACGAAGTCTAATCATTTTCCAAAATAATCCTGCTGATCATTATTTACCATGGTCTTCCGGAAAAAACCGAAATATTACAGCCGTTTCTTTCGCTTTTTAGTCGTGTCTCTGCTCTTTGTTATCATATGTCTCACAGAATCTGGCAGCAAAAGCCGGCGGCTCCTGATGCGCATACAAATGAGAAATGTCTCCAAAAGAGCTCATACGGAAGGACGCGATCCCTTTTCGCCTCTCCTCTGTAACAATGGTACTCACCGATGACGGCGCCGCACAGAAATTCTGCAGCATCACCAGCGGAGAGATACTGAGAAGATAGCTGATGAGTACACAGCTTACACCGAAATGGCAGAAAAACACAAGCGTATCTTCATTGGCTTTTTCTGCTCTGTAATAATGTCCTTCCCGCACATAGCCATGCTCTGCCAGAACTTTATCAAAATTCTGTGTGACCCAGTCATACTCTTCTTTCATTTTTCCCTCTCGCAGGATGTCATTATCCCACCAGCGGTCAAAGCTGTAGAAATTTTCGATCTTCGTCCAGTCCTGGGGAAGCCAGTCCCAGGGAATGATCTTTTCCCCATGAAGATCCGGTCTTCTGATCTTTACGTCGAATTCTCTCAGCCACTTGCATTCTGTAGCTGTTCTTCCGTTTTTCTTCAGTGTGCAGGATGCGGTATCCTTTGCTCTTCCAAGCGGAGAAACATAAAAATCCCTGACATCAAGAGCTGCGATCTTTTCAGAAAGAAATTCCGCTTCCTTCCAGCCCTTTTCGGTCAGGGAATCTATTGTGTAATCCGGGTCTCCATGTCGTATAAAAAGTAATTTCATCTTTTGGTATCCTCCATTTCATAACCTGGATTTCCATTATATTCTTATTTTTTCAGTTGTCAATTCCTGATAGCTTCTGCTGCAGGGATCAAACCTAATCCGCAGTTTCTCCCTGGAGCACAGCCTGCTGCTCCCTCAGCTCATAAACTGCCTTTTTCAATGCCTGAAAACTCTCCTCACTGATTATGTGCTCGATCCTGCAGGCATCATGAATCGCTGTTTTTTCCTGGACTCCCAGTATCATCAGCCAGGAAGAGATCAGCTGATGACGTTCATATACCTTATCGGCAATCTTATGTCCGTCCTCTGTCAGACGGATATCTCCGTTGTCAGCTACTGTGATGAGATTTTTCTGGCGAAGATTCTTCATGGCAACACTGACACTCGGTTTCTTAAAGCCCATCTCTGCCGCGATATCCACAGCTCTTACAAGAGAACTCCTGTTTCCAAGGATCAGGATCGTTTCCAAATAATCTTCAGATGATTCATTTGATCTCACGTTATTTACACCTCCCTCGGTTTGTTAAAACTAACCAAGTTAATCATAACATACTTTAGGAGAATGAGCAATGGTTTTTAAATGCTTTCTGTTTAGTTCTGCCTCAATTGCCAGAAGGCACTGGCTGGAACATATCTGCAGAATTCTGGAAATTTCCAGGATTTTTTCCCTGGAGCAGTTTCCCCGGAGCAGTTCACAATATCCCTGAAATTTCATCTGTACCAGGATATGTACCAGCTCGTGATCAACTTCTTGTCCACATTCCTTTTGAAAGCGTTCATTAAGGATCTGCTCCATTTTCGTACAGGCATCCTCACGGAAATTCACATATCTGGTACCTTCAGCTCCATCTATGAGGATTTTTGCGATGTCCCTGTTTTCCCAGATAAATTCCATAAGTATCCTGTCATATTCTTCCGGATGCAGTTGTTTTTCCTGATCCGTAAAGTCTCCCATGATCCGCTTCAGATCCTCTACCGTCTCTTCCACGATTTCTTCAAAAAGAGCTGCTTTACTTTCAAAAAAGAAATATAGCGCTCCCGTAGTCACATCTGCTTTTTTGCAGATCGCACGAAGAGAAGCCTTCAGAAATCCCCTGTCTCTGAATTCTTCCTTCCCCGCTTCCAGAAGTCTGCTCCGCACAGCATTTTCTGATTTTTCCATATTTTACGCACTCCATCATTTTTCCTGCATTCCGCTTTGCAGGAAAATTCCGCTTATTTCTGACCAGCTGTTATTTTTTTAGCAATCTGATCTTACTGGTATTTTACCTTAAATCACTGAAAAAAGAAAGTATTTTGTACCCCGTGTCAATCTGTCATCGGGGAATCTCCACGGTCTGTAACGATTTCATAGCCTACAGACTCCACACGTCTGGTAAGGCACCCTCTGCACTCTGCTGCTTCCTCGCCTGTACAGATCTTGTTATCATAAAGCTCATACTGTTTACGGTTCTTCACCGGAGAAAGATTGGGCATTACTACATTTGCACCCGCCTGAAAACCCTTTTCCCTGCCTCTGGGGGTCCAGGGGTCCCCAGTGCTGTGGTTGCCGGAAGAAGTACCTGTGGAAGCAGGATCCGGATGACAGACAGCAGAAACAGTGTCAGATCCACACTTCCTGCCGGTTCCTCTGCAAATTTCGTATCATGGTGCGGGACAAATGGTCCGATCCCCACCATATGCGGATTCAGGTCTTTAAGAAAACAAGGTCTTCCGCCAGATACTCCAGCGTCTGTCCCGGCGCACCTACCATAAATCCGGCACCTATCTGATATCCCAGTTCCTTCAGGGTATAAAGACACTGTTTACGGTTTGTAAGACTTAAACTCTCCGGATGAAGATAACGATAATGTTCCTCACTGGCCGTCTCATGACGGAGTAAATAGCGGTCTGCTCCGGCATCTTTAAATCTCTGATAGCTTTCTTTTGATTTCTCCCCAATGGACAGCGTGATCGCACAGTCCGGATATCCCTGTTTGATGGACCGGATGATGTCAACCATCCGGTCATCATTAAACCATGGGTCTTCCCCTCCCTGGAGCACAAATGTCCGAAATCCCAGCTCATAGCCATTCTCGCAGCACTGCAGGATTTCTTCCTTTGTAAGGCGGTAACGGCTGGCATTCCTGTTAGAACGGCGGATCCCGCAGTAATAGCAGTCATTTCTGCAGTAATTGGTAAATTCTATCAGACCTCTTGTATATATTTTATTTCCAAAATATTTTTTCTGTATACGGACAGCCTCTTCCCGAAGCAGACGAACCGCATCCGGATCCTGGTATAAATAGCAGAAGTTTCGGATATTCTTCCTTTGTCAGCTGTCCTTCTTTTATAAATTTTTCTAACGATCCCCATACTTTATCTGTCCTTCTCTTTTATTTACAAAACTATCTGTAAAAAATATTTTATCACAAAAAAACAGATATTGCACAATATAAGTATACATGCAATATCTGTTCTTACAGAATGATTACTGTTCATTCCGTTCTCAGTAACACAGAATGATCCAATTTTCATTTAATAAGATCCTTTACAACCTCACCGGCAATGATCAGTCCCACTACGGAAGGCACGAAGGCATTACTTCCCGGTACCTGACGTCTCTGAGTACATTTTCTTTCTGTTCCCGGAGGACAGATGCAATGAGACTTGCAGCTGATCGCCATATCATCAATTGGAGTCATTGGCTTCTCCTGTGAGTAAACCACCTTCAGTTTTTTGATTCCTCTTTTTTTCAGTTCACGGCGCATGACCTTTGCAAGGGGACAGACGGACGTTTTATAAATATCTGTCACTATAAAACCTGTTGGATCCATCTTATTTCCGGCCCCCATAGAGCTGATGATCGGTGTTCCTGAAGCCTTTGCCTGCTCTACAAGCATCAGCTTTCCGGTTACAGTGTCGATCGCATCGACTACATAATCATATTGGGAAAAATCAAAGGAATCTGCTGTCTCCGGCACATAAAATGTTTTGTGGATATTTACAACTGCATCCGGATTAATTTCAAGAATACGTTCTCTGGCCACGTCAACTTTATATTTCCCTACGGTCTTTCTTGTTGCATAAATCTGGCGATTGATATTGGTGAGGCATACTTTATCATCATCAATGAGATCCAGGGTACCTACGCCACTTCTGACCAGTGCTTCCACCGTATATCCGCCAACACCGCCAATTCCGAATACTGCGACTCTGGAATTTTTTCAGCTTTTCCATTCCTTCTTTTTCCGATTAATAATTCTGTTCTTGAAAACTGATTCAGCATTTTCTGACCTCTCCTTATATTCTTTCCATGTATATTTATACTGACAACGGATATATTTTTTTATATCTGTCCGATTTGTTTTACAACTGTCAGGATTCTATCATGGGAAAATAGCCTTGTCAATATCCCTACCAATAAGCTAGGAATATTTTCCCGTTTTCATCAATAAATTTTATGATACAAAAAAAGATCCCTAAAAAGGAATCTTACTGATACTGCGGGTAGCCGGACTTGAACCGGCACGGAGTTGCCCCCGAGAGATTTTAAGTCTCTTGTGTCTGCCTATTCCACCATACCCGCATATTCAATTAATTTAGTTCAAAAAATGGGGCCTATAGGGCTCGAACCTATGACCCTCTGCTTGTAAGGCAGATGCTCTCCCAGCTGAGCTAAGACCCCAAATATGAACGACCCAGAAGAGACTCGAACTCTCGACCTCCGCCGTGACAGGGCGGCGCTCTAACCAACTGAGCCACTGGGCCATACAGAATATAAAACTTTTAAAATGGACCTTCGGGGACTCGAACCCAGGACCGACCGGTTATGAGCCGGTTGCTCTAACCAACTGAGCTAAAGGTCCAAAAAGCCGATGATCGGACTCGAACCGATAACCTGCTGATTACAAATCAGCTGCTCTGCCAATTGAGCCACATCGGCGTATTAAACACCAAATGTTGAATCGAGTCAATGAATATCCAGTTTAGTTTTAAGTGACTCCAAGGGGATTTGAACCCCTGTTACCGCCGTGAAAGGGCGGTGTCTTAACCGCTTGACCATGGAGCCATATTTCTTTTTTATGTTTCGCTGTTTTTGTATTTCCCTCAGCGACGAGTTAAATAATACCATACCTTTTTTATAATTGCAAGTCTTTTTTTTGAAAAAATTTTTCTAAATTTTTTTCTTTTATTCCTACAATAGCGTCGATTATGGTACGAACATGCCCAATTCAGGAAAAAGGCTGCCTGCTTTCTCAGCAGACAGCCTTCTTCTCATCCATGTCAAACTTCCACGATCTCCCGCACACACAGATCATCTACCGTCGTATGTAAGATCTCGGCAAGTGCAAACAGATTTTCAATGTTCGGCATCTTTTTTCCTTTCTCCCAGTTCCAGACACTCTGAACCCCGGCGAGCCCCATCTTCTTCTGAATGTCCGGTCGGTTCATCCCCAATCTTTCACGCCGGCTACGGATATTTTCGCCCGTTTTCTTCATGTTCAAGTTTGCATAGATCTGTTCCGATTCTTTCATATCTTTGCCCTCCCTAATTTCTTTTCTTATACCCATATTTTACACTCCGGGTTAAAATCATAAAAGGTCAGGACAGAAAAAATTTTCGTTCAGGTTAGACCCCCTTCTTTTTTCCTTTACCCCTTTTTATATACTGTTTCAGGTACTTTTTTATCATTTTAGATTATATGTGTTTTTGGTCTCCCCAACTTTTGCTTTCTTTTCTGGACACATATTTTTTCGGGTTAAATTTTTAAAAATGTCACTTACTTCCGTAAATCGTCCCGAGTTCATACCCTCTTTTTCTGTCAAGGTCGAGGCTCTTCAGGAAAAAGAGCGTATCATGTTCATCGCAGTCCGTCTGGCTTTCCCGGAAGAAGGACAGGTTTTCCTCTATACGTTCATCCAGATTGCTGATGCTCTTTCGCAGTTCCTGATAGAGACTTTTGGTAACCATTTCTTTGTAATGGCCCGGCACCTGGTTCAGCACCCACTCGTGGAGATGGATCATGTTGTGCAGTACAAGTTTTTCGTCTTCCAGCCCTTCCGGTGTTATGACAAAGCATCCTGTGCCAGGGTAAAACTGAGCCTTGTTGCTTCCTTTCTTTTTACAAAGTTTCAGTTTGAACAGATCATATGAAAAATAAGTCAGCTCATCCGGCAGCGGAATCGTCTCCGGTTCCCAGGTTCCGTCCTCACGCTGTGCTTCCGCTGCGACGAATGGCCCGCAGATGCTTTCCCGTTCCATCCGCATATCGTCAAAGAACTCCTCAAACTCACCCATCCGCATGGAAATCGTTATTCTGTCCCGGATTTCCTGATCCACTTTTTCCGGGCTGCCTGTTTTCACCGGACGTGTCTTGTACAACTGGTCAAGTCTGACTCCATAAAGCCGTGCCAGATTCAACGCATTATCAATGCTTGGAAGTTTCGGATGTGTTTTGCTCTCCCAACTGCATACCGTCTGCTCTGCCGAAAGTCCAATCGCGTCTCTCACCTGTTTTAACTTCAAGTTATTCTCAATTCTAAGTTTTTCAGATTTTTTGCTGTTTCTATGGAATCAATCCCAACATTATTATAAGCATCCATCTAAAATTCTCCTCGTTATTCTCCAAATTATTTCTAAAAATGTATCCTCGTTACTGTTCATTCAGCAGTGAACCGTAACTGTCCCCCGACAGTTGAATCCTTTTTCTCATCCTGGGCTTGCATTTTTTCTCTGGAAAGTGTAATATCATAGATGTAACTAAAAGGAAACTGAGTGGCTTCTGCCTACGCAAAGCAACTACTACCCTAAGCTACAACCCCCAAAAAAGCTCAGGTCCAGAGTTAACCTTACTTTCATAACTCTGGTTCCCCTGAGCTTTTTCTTTTATCAGATCTCCGCCAGAAAAAATTCCTTATTTCCCGCGTGCTTCATCCATCTTCTTCAGAATACTCTTTGCAAGATTCATCGTCTGCCCACCGCACATTTTTACCGAAGAGTTTTCCGCAGGCTTCCACGGCCTCCGCCTCTTCCTTCACGCAGTCCGCATAGATTCTTTTTGCGATCACCGGGGCAATCAGCTTCCATTCTGCCGTTCCAAACTCCTCTGGCAGAATACCTTCATCGCGCATTTTATACAGCTCTTTTTCCACGCGCTCCCGCGTCACCATCCGCTCAACAGTTGCAAACGCCATCTTTTTCGCCGCTTCCTGCTCCGATGTGATCGGTGCTTTCTGTGCTTTCATCTCTGAAAATTTTTCATTCACAATCTTCAGCACAAACGGCGCTCTCGAGTCCGGATTATTCAGTTTCGACATATTCTTGACGATAATGCCTTCCTCGCAGTCCCCATCCGTATACTTCGTAATCCGCATGAAACTCCGACAGTGATCCCAGTCCACGAAAGGTCCGTCATACAGCACATGTATATACGGAACTCCTACCTCAGCCGCCAGCGCCTTTACCTGCTTCTGCGGCAGATAACCGTCCGCTTTCAGATCGTAGACATCGTACATGATCCAGATATTCAGATATTTCTCCGGATACGGTACACGATGACGCGTCATCCATTCCCCGAAAAATACATAATC
>ENA-OQJG01000117-OQJG01000117.1-human-gut-metagenome-genome-assembly--contig:-NODE-117-length-13715-cov-2.559023_pt1 | contig 13715 bp, 15 predicted proteins | sample MGYA00242601_ERZ504767 | MGnify/ENA primary metagenome ERZ504767 (study PRJEB26092, sample SAMD00036362) | human gut metagenome | host: Homo sapiens | study: EMG produced TPA metagenomics assembly of... | reverse complement strand
ACTAGGATGGAATCATAATGTGTGGTTATAATATATGTAACGGGAATTGTGGAGTTATTTGTGAGCGAGAAGTAATTCCGTATAATCCACATGCTTGGATTGATAAAGCCAAACAAAGGTCGGATATGAGATTCCGTTTACCAGAACATTTTACGAATACAAGCAGATTGAACCATCAGACGTGATTGCAGCGCGTATTGAGAAACATGAAAAGAGCCTGATGGCAAAACTGCATGATTTGTTCGGGGGTGAATGATTATGGGAACTGTAATTAGACTTGAAAATGAAATGAAAGATAGTGGGATTGATTGGTATGGTTTAATGCCAGCAAATTGGGAAATTAAACCAATTTATGCAAGCTTAGATGAAATCAATCAAAAAAATAATCCGATTATTACTACAAATATTCTTTCGTTGACCAATACAGATGGTGTTATTCCTTATTCAGAAAGAGGAAATCAAGGTAATAAGTCGAAAGAAAATTATGAAGAATATAAAGTTGTATATCAAAATACAATTGTTGCTAACAGTATGAATATTTTGATTGGTTCAGTCGGTTTATCAATGTATGAAGGGTGTGTGAGTCCAGTATATTATGTATATTGTGCTAAATCTAATGTAGATATTCGTTATATGAATTATCTTTTTCAGATGGAGCAATTTCAAAAAAAATTGAGACAGTTTGCAAATGGTATTTTGGAGATTCGTTTGCGTGTGTCTTCTCATGATATTCTTCATCAGAAAGTAGCTATGCCACGTTTATCTGAACAGCAAACTATTGCTGATTATTTGGATGAAAAATGTTCTAAAATTGATAATATTATTGCAGAAGCGAACGCAAGTATTGAAGAATATAAGGAACTGAAACAGACTGAATTTTTTGAAGCTGTTACAAAAAGGTCTTGATAAAAAATGTTGAGATGAAGGATAGTGAAAACTTAATTATTGGAAAAATTCCAAAACATTGGAATATGGCGAAGGTTAAAAATGTTGCGACTAGAATAACGGTTGGTGTTGTAGTTACACCTGCTAGTTATTTTGATGATAAAGGAACTGTTGCTTTTTTACGAGGGATTAATGTTAAGGAGTATGTTATTAATTCTGAACCAATGGTGTATATTACCGAAGAAACAAATGAAGAACTTTCTAAGACAATTGTTCACACAAATGATTTAGTGATTGTCCGAGATGGTGCAATAGGCGTTACGGCTGTTGTACCTAAAGAATATGATGGTTCAAATGTGGTTTCAATGATTATCGTTTCCACAATAGATGAATATAATTCTGATTTTTTGTGTTATGTTTTAAACTCGTATGTAGGGAAGATACAGTTTGATTTAACAAGAATTGGGTCAGCATTATCACATACGAGTGTTTTTTCAGTTTCTAATATCGAAATTCCAAAACCTTGTATTGACGAGCAAAATGAAATTGTAAAACAATTAAAAAAGCAACATGAAAAATTAGATTCCCTCATTGCTGAAAAAGAATCTCTTATCAAAGACCTTGAATCATATAAAAAATCATTGATTTATGAAGTAGTTACAGGAAAAAGAAGGGTGGTATAACCTATGGCTGAAAACGAAAAACAGTTTGAATCCAATATCGAAGCCTTTTTAATCTCGCCTGATGGTGGATATGAAAAGGCAACAGATGCTGGATATACTGCATCTTCCGATATGGCGTTGGATATTCATACATTGGTTGGGTTTGTAAAAGCAACCCAGCCAATCATGTGGCAGCGTTTTGAGAAACAGTGTAATTCTGACCCATACAGGAAGTTTTATAAATGTTTTGAAGATGCCGTACAGATGGATGGTCTGCTGTCCGTCATGCGACATGGTTTAAACATCGTGGAATGGATTTTTAAGGTTGTTATTTCAAGTCCGGAATCCACTCTTAATGATGCTTGTTCAGTATGTGGTATTTTCTACTATATTTAGTTCAGGAGTGGCGAATTACCCTGTATACCTACTTAGTGGAATTGTTATGTTCAACTTCTTTAATGAATGTTGTGCTATGGGAATTTCAGCTATAACATCAAACTCTTCACTTATAACAAAGGTATATGTACCTAAATATATATACCCTCTGTCAAGGGCAATGTCATCATTAGTAAACCTTGGATTTTCACTTATCCCTTTGCTCATAGTGACATTTGTTACAGGATTATGGCCTAGACCGGCATTTATATTATTGCCATTTCCTATCATATGCATGATGATATTTAGTCTGGGAATGAGCTATTTCCTTAGTACGTCAATGGTGTTTTTTAAGGATACGCAGTTTATATGGAATGTACTGAGCACAGTGTGGCTCTATGCGACACCTATTTTCTATACAGAAAATATTATTACTTCACCTATATTATTAAAAGCTTTTCATTGTAATCCAATGTATCAGTTTATATACTTTGTGAGAAGCATTCTCATAGATGGGGTATCACCGTCACCACAGCATTATTTATATTGTATTCTGCTATCAGTTGTACCATTTATACTTGGTTTCTGGTTCTTTAAAAAGAATGAGGACAAGTTTATTTTCAATCTGTAAACATTAAGGAGTATGACCTATGAACATGATAGAAGTAAAAGATGTGTCTATATGCTTTCGAATGGCAAATGACAAATTGAATAGCCTGAAAGAGTTCATGATCCAGAAAGTGAAGGGAAAACTTAAATATGAGGAATTCTGGGCACTTAAAGATGTGAGCTTCAATGTGAAAAAAGGTGAGGTTGTGGGAATAGTAGGTCACAACGGAGCCGGAAAAAGTACAATATTGAAGGTAATCTCAGGGATTATGAAGCCTACAGAGGGAACTGTCGTAACACATGGTAATATTGTTCCAATGCTAGAGCTCGGAAGTGGCTTTGATATGGATCTTAGTGGCAGAGAAAATATATATCTTAATGGTTCAATACTGGGATATTCAAAAGAGTTCCTGGATGAAAAGTTTGATGAAATCCTTGAATTCTCTGAGCTTGGAGAGTTTATAGAGCAGCCAATTAGAAACTATTCCTCCGGAATGCTTATGAGACTGGCTTTTTCGGTGGCGACTATTGTGAATCCGGAAATACTGATTGTGGATGAAATATTAGCTGTAGGAGATGCTGACTTTCAGGAAAAAAGTAAGAATAAAATGCTTGATTTGATGAGTGGCGGAACTACAGTGCTATTTGTATCACATATGATATCTCAGATACGGGAGATGTGTGATACAGTTGTTTGGCTTGATCATGGTAAAGTAAAGATGATTGGTGGGGCAAAAGAGGTATGTGATGCATATCAGTTTAAGAAGAGTGAAAACGATGAATTGTCGAAGCTTTACTTTGATGATGGAACAGGCTTTAATGAGAGAGCTACATTTACTCAGGTTATGCCGATGGATGGTAATATCTTTAAACAGGTATATGAATTCCCGACAAAATGCCAGCATGTGAGATATGATCCGGTAGAGGGTACAACGATATCGCTTAGTGACTTGAAGATTGTAGCAGAAGATGCAAATGTCAATATTATAGCTACGAATGGCAGACAAGTTGATGATGTATTCTATTTTGGAAAGGATGATCCTTGGATAGATATGTCATTTAGTCATGGCGTTTCAAGTGTAGAAATAACTGGTGTTGTAAGAGAAGTCAACGAAGATGCAATGTAAATATGAATAGTGGAATAGTATTAAATATTAAAAAAAATGGTCTGTTTGCAACTGCCAAAAAAATCAAGAGAAAGCTTGATGAAGAAAATGCATATAAAATCTGGCAGGAGAAAAACCGACTTGATGATAATTTGCTAGAGCTGCAAAGAAGATACATTTTTAAAGAGGACTATAAATTTAGTATAGTCGTGCCGGTATATAGAACCAATGCAGAATATCTAAGAGCTATGATTGATTCTATAAAAGCACAGACATATTCTGATTGGGAGCTCTGTATTGTCGATGCTAGCGAATATAAATCTGGTGAAGATAAAGAGACTATCAATATAATTGAAAAGTATCTGGCTGATGATAAAAGGATTAAATTTAAAGTTTTAGAGGAAAATCATGGGATTTCAGCAAATACAAATGCTGCTATAGAAATGGCAACAGGAGATTTTATTGTTTTTGCAGATCATGATGATATGTTAGCTCCGGATGCACTTTTTGAGTGCGCAAAACTTTTAGAGAATGAGCCTGATGCAGATATTATATATTCAGATGAAGATAAAATAGTTGCTGGTGGTACAAAACGCTTCCAACCATATTTCAAACCGAATTTTAATATAGATCTTTTAAGAGCTAATAATTATATTTGTCATTTGTTTGTAGTAAGAATGTCGATTGCTAAGCAGGTTGGAATTTTAAATCCTGACTTGGATGGTGCACAGGATTATGATTATATTCTTAGGTGTGCAGAAAAAACTGATTCTATATATCATATACCTAAGATATTATATCATTGGCGATGCCATGAAAATTCTACATCTGAAAATCCTGATAGTAAGCTTTATGCATTTAAAGCCGGAAAAAAAGCACTTGAAGACCATATTAAAAGAAAGAAAATTGATGCTAAGGTTGAAGAAGGACCATATCATGGGACTTATCACATCATATACGGGTATAGTAAGACAACGCCAATAACTATTATTGTGGTTGGTGATAGAATATATGATAAGGCATGTGTGGATTCAATTGAGTGCAGTTCCAAGTACGTTAATAAGAATTACTTGTTTATAGAAACAAAAGAACAGATAAAAGAAGTTGTAAAAGATATACAAACTGATTATATTTGGATTATCAATAACAGATATAAAGTCATGAGCTTTAAATGTATAGAAGAAATGCTTGGATATATAACAAGACCGGAGGTAGGAGCAGTAGGTGCAAAAATATGTAAAAAGAAATATATTTTGCAGGCTGGCATAGATGTAGATCAGGAAGGAAGCGTTATATATCCGTTTAAGGGATATGGAAGATCCGAAGCAGGAAATTTTAACAGACTTGTAAGTACAAGAGATTGTTATTCAGTCTCATCAGACTGTGTGATGTTAGATAAGAGTGTATTATTATCTATGATAATGCCGGATAAGGCTGGATGTGAGAATGATTTAGAATTAATCCTGGGTAAGACTTTGAAGAAATTAAATAAATATGCAGTATATAATCCATATATTGAGATTGAAGCGCGATAAAAGATAAGCAATTGAAGGGTGCAGGTTATTATTTATGAATACTATCAAGCAAAATATAAAAAAAGTAGCAAGACCAATTTATCATAAAGTAGTTCCGGAGAAGGTAAGAGCACGTAGGGCAGCAAGATTAAATCGCAGTTTGGAATATGAAACATGGATTACTATGCTTGAAGCAAATGAGAACTATGATGAGAAGTTTGAATATAATCCTAAGATTTCAATTTTGGTACCTGTTTATAATGTACTGGACAGACATCTTATTCCTTGTATTGAGTCTGTACTTAATCAGGTATATACAAATTGGGAGCTTTGTCTGGCTGATGACTGTTCTTCATGGGATAGTGTGAGAGAGACTCTTGCAAAGTATGAAGGAAACGAAAAAATCAAGATTGTCTACAGAACAGAGAATGGTCATATTTCACGTTGCACAAATTCAGCGCTTGAAATTGCGACAGGGGAATTTGTCGCATTTATGGATTGTGATGATGTATTGCGTCCAAATGCACTTTATGAAGTTGTAAAAAAATTGAATGAAAATCCCAATTTGGATTTTATCTATAGTGATGAGGATAAAATTGATGATGATGGTTTCAATAGACATATGCCACATTTTAAGCCGGATTGGTCTCCGGATACATTAATGTCACATATGTATACTTGTCATTTTGGAGTGTATCGCAGAAGTATTGCAAATGAGATAGGTGGATTAAGAGCTGGTTATGAAGGTGCACAAGACTATGATTTTACTCTTAGATTTACTGAAAAGACAAATAAAATAGCTCATATTGATAAAATCTTATATCATTGGAGAGAAAGAAAAGAATCAACAGCTTTGGATCCATCTGCAAAGCCATATATATTCGAGGCTGCAAAGAAGAGCAAGGAAGATGCTCTTGCGAGACGTGGTCTCAAGGCTAATTTGGAAATGGTAGATATAATGTATCAATATAGGGTGAATTATATCTCGCAGACCAATCCGCTTATAAGCGTGATAATACCATCAAAAGACAACTATAAAGTCTTAAAAAGATGTATAGAGACCTTGTATGAAATTACCAGATATAGGAATTTTGAAGTTATTCTTGTGGACAATGGAAGCAATGACGAAAATAAGAAACTGTATCAGGGATTAGCAGACAAGTATAATTTTAGATATATCTATGAAAAAATGAACTTTAACTTTTCAAGAATGTGTAATATAGGAGCTAAAGAAGCTAAGGGTGATTACTACTTATTTCTAAATGATGATATTGAAATAATTAATGAGGAATGGCTTGAAAGAATGGTTGGACATGCAGAATTAGAGCATGTTGGAGCAGTTGGGGCAAAGCTGTTATACCCGAATAGTAAGAAAATTCAGCATATTGGTGTTATCAATATTGCTAATGGTCCAGTTCATGCATTTATAGGTTATAATGATGATAATATATATTATTTCGGACGAAATAAAATAGATTATAACTGGCTTGTTGTTACGGCTGCTTGTATGCTCGTAAATGCTGCAAAGTTTAATAAAGTAAATGGGTTTAATGAGGATATGCCGGTTGCATATAATGACGTTGAACTTTGTTTTAGGCTTGTAGAGGCTGGATATTATAATGTTGTTAGGAATGATGTTATACTTTATCATCATGAATCGGTAAGTCGTGGTAACGATTTGAAAAGTGAGAAAAAGTTTAAACGATTAATGGCAGAACAAAAACATTTATATAAATTGCATCCGTACTTTAAAAATAAAGATCCATTTTATAGCTCAAATCTGACACAGCATGCTCCTGATTTCTCATATAATATGATGAAAGAGAATATTGGAAAGTGTGTTGTTGAAGAATGTACAAAGGAATTTGATATTTGTAGAAAAGTTGTGAATGCGATTGATAATATTTATGTAGGAAATAAATGTATAATTGAGGGATGGGGATTTTATAATGAAAAACCGTATAATGGGAATATACAATTATTACTGAAATCAGATAATAAGTCCTATCTAATAACTACTCGTAAGATTTTTAGAAGCGATTTGGCTATTCATTTTAAGCGAAAACCAGGTGCAGAATTATCAGGATTTATATGTGAGTTCGACAAAATTGATGCAGGTAAGTATCAAATATATGTGTGCTGTAATGGAAAAGCAACGAAGACAAAACGACATATTATAATAAACAAATGAAATCATTTGTTGTAGGAGTAAGAAATGTCAAAAAAAAATATTAGCAAAATATCATTATGGATTTTAATATTTAGTATATTAAGTCTTGTGACAGTAGCCATGGTTTGGTCCCCTCGTAAAGAATTAAAGATTCGCGGAAATGCTGATAATTTATTAGAACGATATGATACATCGGATATAATAGAATATAGCGGTTGTTATATAAATCAAAGTGGTCAAATTTGTATTAATGGAGTAGATCCGCATATTGTTTTTAAAAAAGAAAATATTAAGAATGTAACAACAATTGTTATTAAATTAAAAGATAAAGTATCTGGCGATTTAGATGTACAGTTATATTTTGATGATGGCAATGAATTTAATGAAAATGATAGTTGTATAAAAACTATTTTTTCAGGGGATGACAACGTAGGGTTTGAACTTACTAACAAAAGCCTTAAACAAATTAGAATAGATGTTGATTCTGATTTTAACTTTGATGATATAGAAATATATTCAGGTAAGTCAATAATTAGTATTGACAAAGAAAATATGCATTATGAAAGAATAATTTACTCTATTTGTTTTACTGTTTTTATTATATCGATTTTATTATTTATAGACAAAAAATTGAATTTTAGTGATACAATTATTTGCTTTATCGGTAGAAAATATAAAATAGCATTAAGAGATTTACTTATATTTATAGTTTCTTTGGTTATAGGAGCTATAATTGCGTATTTTGTTAGTGGACTAAAGTTTATGTATAGTACGTGGCTATTTTGTTCTGCTATAGTCGCTATTATTTTATTTATATTGATTAGCTATAGAACGATAAAAGATAAGCCGGAGAAATTACTTGTCAGGCTGGTTTTTGTTTCTTCTATTACTATGTTATTTGTTTCTCCAATTGGTCATATTAGTTGGGATATTGATTCACATTTTAAATTTGCAATAAGTTCTTCGTCTGTTGCACATATAGGTTTATCAGAACCAGAGTTAGAAGTCTTGACTAATGGGGGGAATTTTATTCAGAATACAGACACTTATGCTCAAAATATTGAAAAAGATTAATACTTTAAACAAGAATAGTGATGCAATAATAAAATATATAGATCATAATATTTCTTTGACGGCATTGCCTAGTGGAGTTGTGATTGCCTTGCTAAGATTGTTTGGAGCAAACTTTTTTGTGATATATAAATTTGGACAAATTCCAATAGTATTAGTATATTCATTATGTTGTTATTTTGCCATGAAACGATTACATAGTGGAAAAATGATATTAGCTGTTGTGGCTATGTTTCCAACATCTTTATTTATAGCAAGCAATTATTCTTATGATACATGGGTTATTGGATTTGTCATGATTGGAATGGCGTATTTTGTGGGCAACTGTCAGGAAGAAGGTGTGGTTTCGACAAAAGATACGGTCATTATGGTTATAGCATTTGCAATAGCAATAATTCCAAAGCAAATTTATTTAGCATTTTTGATAATTCCATTTTTGATGAAACGGAACAAAATTGAGAATAAGAAAAAATATTATAGCATTTGCTCTATGGCCTTTGTAATTATGTTATTTGATTTGCTATTGAAAACCATTTTTGAAACTTCAAAAGGCGGTGATGTAAGAGGTGGTGCAGGTGTTAATCCAACTGAACAGATATTGTATATTATTCATAACCCAGTAGAATATACACGTACGTTATTAAATTTTTTGAAAGACTATTTGTCAATTAGAAATATGAATGGGTTTATTGATCACTTTGCATATCTGGGAATTGGTACAACAACAGTTGCTATAATAGTATTTGCATTTTTGGTTTTTACAACATTAACAGATAAACGTGAATACGACGTTAAGGCATATTCGAAAATAGTTTATATATATGATATTTTGATGTTTTTTGGAACAGTAGTTTTGATAGCTACATCACTGTACATTGCATATACAGAAGTTGGTTCAAATACAATAGCTGGATGTCAATCAAGATATATAACACCATTGATTTATCCATTATTTGCCGTTTTGGGTGGTAGTGGAATCAGGTTGAAATTTGATTATAGAGTATATAATTATATTGTAATGATAATTATGCAAAGCGTTTCAATGTGGTGCATATATCAGTATATTTTAATCAAAATGTTATAGGGAGGAAAAATGATAAAACATGAGTTTGTGATTTGTGCATATAAAGAAAGTAAATATTTAGAAGATTGCATAATTTCATTGAAAAAACAGAAAAAAAAATCAAATATTAAGTTAGCAACATCAACACCGAACAACTATATTGAAAATTTATGTAATAAATATCAGATTGAAATGTTCGTTAATAAAGGTGAAAAGGGAATTGCGGGAGATTGGAATTTTGCATATTCATGCTCTGATGCGCAATATATAACAATAGCACATCAGGATGATATTTATAGAGAAAATTATTCAACTGAAATTATAAATACATTTGATAAATATCCACATGCTTTAATCGCGTTTTCAGATTACTCGGAGCTCATTAATGGAAATTTTTCTGACAATGGGTTTAATTTGAAACTGAAAAGGATAATGTTAAAGAATTTAAGGAATCATGACAAGGCATACAGAATTAAAAATAAGAGAAGTGCTATAAGACTTGGAAATGCAATTTGCTGTCCTTCTGTTACATATTCAAAGGAAGCTTTATGTGATTATGAACCGTTATTTAAAACAGGTTTTAGAAGTAATGTTGATTGGGAAACATGGGAAAGAATATCTAGAGCAGAGGGGGAGTTTTTATATTGTAATGAAATATTAATGGCACACAGAATTCATGAAGAGTCGGAAACATCAGCAGTAATAGGAGATAATTTAAGAAGTAAAGAGGATTATGAGATGTTTTTAAAATTTTGGAATAGACCGGTTGCAAAGGTCTTAACAAAAATATATTCTCTTAGTGAAAAAGAAAACAATGTATAGAAAGTAAGGTGTAGATATGAATCGGCTATTAATAGTAATCCCAGCGTATAATGAGGAAGAAAGTATAGAAGAAGTTGTGAATAATATTAAAGAAAATTATTCACAATTTGATTATGTTATTGTAAATGATGGCTCAAAGGATAGCACATACTCAGTTTGTGAAAAAATAAATATAATATAATTGATTTGCCAATAAATCTTGGATTGGCAGGAGGATTTCAGGCGGGAGCAAAATATGCTTATTTAAAAGGTTACGATTGCTTTATTCAGTTTGACGCAGATGGACAGCATTTACCTGAATATATCGAAAAAATGCTAAAGAAGCTTGATGAAGGCTATGATATTGTTATTGGTTCAAGATTTGTGGATGAAAAAAAGCCTATTTCTGCTAGAATGTTGGGAAGCAGACTTATATCCACAGCGATAAAACTGACAACTGGAGTAAAAATAAATGATCCAACATCTGGTATGAGATTATATAGCAGAAAATGTATTAAGGAATTTGCACAGGAAATTAATTATGGACCAGAACCGGATACGATATCATATTTGATAAAAAATGGAGCAAAGGTTGCTGAGGTGCAGGTTGAAAATGAAGGAGCGTGTTGCAGGAACAAGTTATTTGAATTTTGCAAGATCCATTTCTTATATGTTTAGAATGTTAATGTCTATATTGTTTGTACAGAATTTTAGAAAAAGATAGGGAGGATATAGAGTATGTCAACATCATTGAGAGTTATTTTATTTGTTGCGTCATTATGTGTTTTTTTCTTTATAATGAAGAAAATAAAGAAAGCAAAAACTAAAAATTGAATATGCTTTATTTTGGATTGTATCAAGTATTTTATTATTAATTTAAGTATTTTTCCTCAAATTGCATATTTTTTTGCAGATATATGCGGAATAAAAAAGCCCGGTAAATTTTATATTTCTATTTTCAATAATGGTACTTTTTGTTCATAATTTTTATTTGACTTTAAGAATTTCCAATTTAGATAATATGATAAACAGTCTTACCGAAGAAATTGCAGTGAGAGATTATTATAAGAAAGAAGAGGAAAATGAAAGTAAATAAACTATTAACAATAGCGTGTCATAAATATGTTAGTAGTGAGACCTCTGAAAAAAACAATTTTGTTTGGAATATGATTGGAAGCATGATATTTGCGGCAGCATCAATGATATTATCTTTATTGATAATTAGAATAGTTGGTGAAGATGATGGAGGAATTTTTGCCATAGCAATAACAGTAGCGCAGATGCTTGCTTTTATAGAGTATTATGAAACAAGGACATTTCAGGTTACAGATACTAAAAGCACTTTTGAATTTGGACATTACAAGGCAGTAAAATATATTTTATTTGTTGTGTCGGTTGTTGTTAGTATCGTTTATTCAATATTGACAGCTAAATCAAATATATATAAGTGCATCGTTATTTTATTGATGTGTATTTATAGATTTGTTGATGCATATGCAGATTTATACGAGGGAACATTTCAAAAAGATGGTCGTTTAGATTTAACAGGAAAATCTCAAGCATTTAGAACGGTTATGTCAGTTACTGTAATGTTAGTAGTTCTTATTATTACGAAAAATATGATTTTAGCTATATCGTTGTCAATTCTTATTGCAATACTTGGTTTGATTATTTTTGATGTAATGCCGATGAAAAACATTTAGAAATATAGCTGTTATCTGGAATGAGAAATATATTTTGGGTATTCTCAAGAATTGTTTTCCTTTATTTATAGGTTCTTTTTTATGGTCATATATTTTAAGTGCTAGTCGAATAGCAATAGATGCAAAAATGGCATCAAACTATTCAGCATATTTTCAGACATTATTTATGCCTGTTTCTATTGTAAACCTATTTGCAACTTTTGTTATGAAGCCCGCGTTAACTAAATTAGCAGACGAATATGCTTCAGATTACAAGAAACCATTTATTGTTTCAATATCAAAAATATCAGTAATAATAGTAGGCTTTACTATAATTTGTATAATTGGGGCTTGGATTTTAGGAATTCCTGTATTACAGATTTTAACGGGTTCAGAATTAATACAATATAAGATGGTATTGATTTTACTTATGTTTGCGGGTGGAATTAATGCGTTATCTTATTTTGGTTATTATGTTTTAACTGTGATGCGAAAATCAGGAATGATAATTATAGGATATATAGTTTCTGCTATAGTTGCGAAATTGGCAAATGAATACTTAGTGGCTAGATATGGAATAAAAGGTGGCGCATACGGTTTTCTCACTTCTGTAATGGTGTTGTTTTTAATATTTTATTTTTGTATAATCTATACAATTTTAAAAAAGAACACAAAAAGAGATTAAGAAAAAATTAAGAAAAAATTAAGAAAAAGTTGAAAAAAATACAAGATTATAATATAATACCCCTTGTTTCTTTATATATAAATAAGGGGTATTTTATTATGCGAAAGATAAAAAACGAATTATGTAATAATAGACGCTTGTTAAGTGTAGTTTTAGTTATAATAGACGTGGCTTTTATTGCGTTATTATTAATTGGATTATGTATAGGAATATTCGGAAAACATACATATAATTTTTCGATTGAATATGGAGAAGAGCATTCAAATAAAAACTATGCCCAAATGTATTATGCGCCCAGTGTTAAGAAAATGACAGAAGAGGATAGTATTAATGCATATTTTGAAATAAAAAAGCGAATTTCAAAATAAAAATGGGTCTGGCAGAAATCAACAATAATTTATTTAGAGTTGATCCTATAAATACATTAGAGGTATATTCAATTAAGAGTATTACACTTTCTGATTTTTGGGGAAATTCCATAGAAGTATCTGGTTCGAAACTAGAAAAATACATATCATCTCGTAAGGATGTTGAGTATGAGGTACATGATGATGGCTTGTATATTACTGCACTTACTCAGGATAATATGTTTATTTTGTCACAAAAACTAAATTATAAGGTAGTTAAACTGTTTTTGAATAGACAATTAGTATTGTTTTATATAGGCACGTTTTGTTATTTGCTATTTGGTATTTTGCAATTTGTATTATTGTGTCAGAATAATGATGATAAGAAACATAGTAGGATTTTTAATTTCCTGTCTGCTTTCATAACATATATATTAACTGCATTAGGTGGAGCATTGCTATATGGTTTTTGGTATATGCAGAAAAATTTTAAAGATGTGCCAATAGGACAGATAATATATCATTTAAATACACCTTTGGAAGGAACAAATACTTCATCATTCAGTGTGATATTTATTTCCATTATTTTGATTATTATAATATGCGTTTTAATGGTTACATTTGGATTATTGATATTCAAGAAAAAAGAAAATAAGTGGATATATAAATTTGGATGTCGCTTTTAGGGTGTATAGCAATTGGATATTCAATTATATTGTGTTTGTTTCCTATTTTGATATCATAT
>ENA-OQJG01000116-OQJG01000116.1-human-gut-metagenome-genome-assembly--contig:-NODE-116-length-13865-cov-3.549571_pt1 | contig 13865 bp, 14 predicted proteins | sample MGYA00242601_ERZ504767 | MGnify/ENA primary metagenome ERZ504767 (study PRJEB26092, sample SAMD00036362) | human gut metagenome | host: Homo sapiens | study: EMG produced TPA metagenomics assembly of... | reverse complement strand
GTGCAGGAAATGAAAAGCTGTCCGAATTTCCCTATGAAAAAATTGAAAAAGTATTGGCAGATAAGGAAATCCCGGACCGGATTGTATATGTTTATCTGAAATATTATGCTTTTCTGGAACCGAAAGAAGAGTTAAAGAAACAGCTTGTAGCAAGTCTTGAGACCTGCATTGGTGAGTTTGATGTTGTCCGGGCGGGGATAAAGATACGCATGCTTTTGATAAATCCGGCTTTTTCAACGGAGCTTCTTTATGAGCTGCTCAAGGATGAGGAATCATTGGCGTTACTTTTGAAGCAGGATCTGATGGAACTTGTAAATTATTTATCCGAGTTTTGTAAAGAAACGGAAAGCTTAAATAAAAAACAGCTGGAAGAACTGAGCCGGCATCCAAAAGAAATTCGGAATGGACTGGAAGTGATTCTCACTCAGATTCCAAAAGAATGGCAGGCCTCTTTTCTTCACTTGTGGCTTTGGAACGAATCATTATATGCAGACATTCCAAAGCTGATAAGATTTTTGACAGGTCCGGATGCAGATTTTGAAAAGGTTTCAAACGGAAAGGCAGCCTATGTGAACACTCTGTATGGAAATCCGCTTCCAGATATGGATCTTTATGAGCTGACTTTGGAAAAGACAGAGCTTATCCTGTATGCCATTACGAAACGAAAGAAACATTTCCTGGAACTTTTGCGAAAGAATGGAGACTGGCTTATAAACCTTGACAGGAATTCGTTGATTCTGGATGAAGAGGTTTATAAAAGATGCCTGAATCTAAATACTTTAAATGAGCAAAATTTAAGGGATTGTGAATATATGGTAGTTCCCTGGAGAAAGAGTGAAGAATCACTGTTTTCGAAGCCTCGTATATTTGAAGAATTGAAAATCCTGTACAATGTAAAAGCAGTCTATATAGACCTGTATGATCGTTTAGCATACTCCAAAAGTGATGATCGTCTTCGGGTGATCCGTGAGTTGATAAAAAGAGACTGCCTGACAGATGCATTAGAGGAAAATCAGATTGAGCGATTGGCAGAAGCTTTGTCAAAAAAGCCGCTTTCCAGATGGATGCAGGAGGATTTTAAAAACATTCTGGATCTTCGGCATGAAACAGCCATATGGATTCTGATATTTTTAATGGATTTTACTGAACTTTTTAAAAGAGTCTTACAAGGGATAATCAGGTTTACTTCCTTTTACATAATCAGAATCTTTTAAATGGCTGTTCCGGATTACCTGCATTGATGGACAAACTGCTGGCCCAGGATCCTTCCTGGAAGAATTTAAAGACAGAATTGAATATTTCGGATGCTTTTGTCGCGGAAAATAAATCCAATATCCAGAAGTTCATTTATGAAGGTGGCGCTGAGATCATGACTTCCTTTCTGAACAGGCAGCCGAAAAAGAAGGAAGAAATCCGAAGAATCGTAAATGCTGAGTTATTAGGCAAATTCATGGAGCTGAAATACCATGGAGGAGATCTGGGACGGGAAATTGCTTTTCCAATAAAAAGAGATACAGAAGAAATCTGGAAAGAAAAGCTGCTGCGCGTGGATTGTGGATGGGAAATCTGGGAAGAGGACAGCCTGCTTCCGGTCATGCAGATAGGAGAAGTACCGCTGCGCAGCTGTATTTCCTATCGGAATGGTCCAATTGTGATTGTCTGTTATCCTGTTTTGATGCAAATAAAAAAATTATATTTATCAAACACAATGGTAAAAATTGTATTTCGCGCAATCCTCCGTCTGACAAAAGGTTCTTTTGTAGCTGCGGATGAAAGGAAGACGATTGAGTTTGTTGATGTGACTGCCAAAAGCGAACCACATGAAAATAAAGCAGAAGAACTGGTTTTGTTTTTGGAACGTTATTATCAAAGCGGACTTAGCGAACAGGAAATACGAAAAGCAGTAAATTTAACTGCTATGCTGGTAAAAGAAAAAGCAGAAAAACTTGGAGCAAGGCTTGTACTTAGCAGCAGTTATAAGAATGTTCTGGAAAATAAAAACTATGTTTTGACAAACTTTTATATGTACATTTCTGCATCTAAAAATGGAAGCCAGTATCTGGACAGCCTCGGAGGGGCCGCTGGTGTCAGTGACTCCGGAAGCTATAGCTGCAATACATTTTTTGCTGGAAGCAGAAGAGAGGAGAGAAGAGAGCTTATGAATATACGAAGAGCAGGAAGAAAAGTAGTAAAAAACCTACATAAAGGGTATGGCATATATCGGATCGGTTTTGTAAATATTTATGGTGAGGAAGATGAAACAGAATTGGATGCCATGAATATCAATGATCTGGAAAGACTATGGCTGTCCCTTTGTCCGGAATTTGAGTGTAAGGGAAACAGTGTACGCTATGTGGAACGGGTAGGTTAAAGAACACCCAATGTAATTCGGGGAAAAAGTGTCTTGTAAAGGTCATTCATTGATGCTAAGATAAAATAAACAAAAGCTTTTTCGAAAATTTCTTCATAACATAAAAAGAATAAAGTGGGAGGTGACAGCGAACGTGGCAGATGAAAAAATTGTGCCAGAGAACGGATTGGAAGTACGTTACGAAAGATATAAAGGTATTATTAAGAATTTTACACTCATGAGTGACATATTTATGAGAAATGTTTTCAAACAGAGAGAATGCCTGGAATATGTTCTGTAGGTCATTATGGAAAAACAGGATCTGCGAGTAATTGATCAGATCATCCAGAAGGATTATAAGAATCTGCAGGGACGATCCGCAATCATGGACTGTGTTGCCAGAGATTCCGAAGGCAAACAGTTTGATGTGGAGATCCAGCAGGATAATGAAGGTGCATCACCTAAGAGGGCACGTTACCATAGTGGTTTGATGGACATGAACACTTTGAATCCGGGTCAGGATTTTGATGAATTACCGGAAAGCTATGTGATCTTTATTACCAGGGATGACATCCTTGGGTATGGCTTTCCTATTTACCATATTGACAGGCATATCAAAGAAGCCGATGATAGCTTTCAGGACGAAGCACATATTATATATGTGAATTCCAGAAAACAGGAAGACACAGAACTTGGGAGACTTATGCATGATCTGCATTGTAAGAATGCGGATGAAATGCACAGTCCAGTTCTTGCAAAACGGGTACATGAATTAAAAGACACGCAGAAAGGAGTTGAGCTTATGTGCCATGAAATGGAGAAAATTTATAGCGAGGGAATGGAAAGCGGCGAACTAAAAAAAGCAAAAGAAACAGCTCTTTCTATGGCAGAAGAGGGGATGGATGTTAAGAAAATTGCCCGCCTGGTTAAAGTAAGCGAAGACGATATCCAGAAATGGATTGATGAAAACATGTGTGTGGCGAAGTAAATAAAAATCATATTATAGTGGGTAAGTCGGTTTTCGACTTACCTATTTATTAATTAAAGGTCAGGAATTTTTAGAGGCAAACTTGAGATTTGGTGTCGATGTAGAACAAAATAGGATTAATCAGTTTTCTAACAGCTGATTAATCCTATTTCATTTTTATTATTCTTTTTGTATGTGATTGTTTTTACGAAAACTGAGTTCTCGCATAAAAACACTTCCGTTTTCGTATTGATTGATTCAGCAGGTCGTACCGGTGTGGTACTGCTTTGCTGTGGGATAAGCATACGAAAATCGGAGGAAAAAGACATTGAGGGGAAATTGAGCTGGAATTGAGAAAAAAGATATATTGTGCTTACGTTCTTCATGTACTCTTGTTGTGATTTCATTGTTTTTTATCGTATAATATGGATACTGGAGGTGGTTTGGATGAAATACAAGATTTTAGTTGTCGATGATGATAAAGAATTGGTAGAAAATGCTTTGTAGTTATTTTAATATGAAACAATATGAAACCATTACGGCTACAGATGGAATGGAAGCATTAAATAAATAAAATGAAACCGGATATTATTTTGTTGGATATCAATATGCCACGCATGGATGGGATTGAAGTATGTCGTCTGATACGCAGTAAAGTGTTATGTCCAATTTTATTTCTGACAGCAAGAGTTGACGAAGATGATAAAATTAATGGGTTGCTTTCAGGTGGGGATGATTATATTACGAAACCATTTAGTCTTCGGGAGTTGGAAGCAAGGATTGTCACAAACATAAAGAGAGAAGAAAGGCATCAACAAAAAACGGAATACCGTTTCATGGATGAAATGCTGATTGATTATTCTGAAAAAATAGTAGCTATAGCTGGACACAGGATGGAGTTCACAAAAATTGAATATCAGATTATTGAATTCTTATCCATGCATCCAGGGCAGGTGTTTGATAAAGAACGTATATATGCACAAGTCTGTGGATATGATGCGGAAGGGGACAGTAGAACGATAACGGAATTAGTACGGCGTATAAGGAAAAAAATAGCGGATTATTCAGAAAAAGAATACATAGAAACTGTATGGGGGATTGGATACCGATGGAAAAAATAAGAAACTTGTCACTGAAAAAAACAATTCTGCTTTATTTTGTGATCAGCTTAACGGCAGCATTTCTGTTATCTGGATTTACAGTTCATTTTGCAAGAAATATGCAGAATAAAATATGGGAAAAATATATTGATTATGCAGATTATACGGACGTGTTTCAGCAATATGGAAAGAAATACGAGATTGAGATATCAAGACCTAATCAATCGCAGATGAATCGTTTGGACTATCATCTTTCGGAAATGTGTGACTTTATGGAAACATATTCGGTACTGATTTTTTCGATTGTTGGGAGTGTTGTTGCGGTATTCTTTTTTTATAAAAATAAGTTAAAGACACCTCTACAGGAACTAAAAGATGCCTCACAAATGATTGCAGATAATGAACTGGATTTTCATGTGTCCTATGAAAATAAAGATGAGATGGGAACTTTGTGTAAAGAATTTGAAATGATGCGAAGTGATTTAGCAGATAACAACAGAAAGATGTGGCGAATGATTGATGACGAGAAGGCTTTGCGGAATGCAATTGCACATGATATACGTTCTCCACTTTCCATATTGCGTGGGTATCAGGAAATGCTCTTAGAGTTTGTTTCTGCTGAGAGTATAAAAACAGAGGATGTTATTGATATCTTACAAACAGGCATGTATCAGATTGACCGTATAGAGCATTTCACGGAAAACATGAGAAAAATGTCCCATTTAGAACAGAGGGAACTGCAATGCTCAGAGATAGAATTATCGGAACTGGCAAAAAAGATTGAGGCAGAAGCTGCCATGCTGTCCAAGAAGGAAAGTAAATTATGTAAGGTAGAAAGAGTGCAGGAACAAAACATTGTGAAAGTGGATGAGGAACTTGTCATGGAAGTGACAGACAACTTACTGGAAAATGCGGTTCGATATGCACAAAAAAGTATTGCTTTGCAGATAAAGAAAAAGGATGGTTTTCTTATAATTTCTGTTGAAGATGATGGAATAGGATTTGTGGATACTGAGGAAAAAGTAACAGAACCATTTTATCATAAGAATCCACAAGATGATTTAAAGCATTTTGGCCTTGGTATGTATATTTCTCGTATTTTCTGTGAAAAGCATGGAGGAAATTTGAAAATATATAATGCCAGACAAGGCGGTGCTCATGTAGAAGCTCTTTTCAAAGCTGAATAAAAATACTTTATAAGGCTGAAATCACAAATAAAGTGGTTTTAGTCTTTTTTGTTGTGAATTTATTGAGAATTGATTTGTATGATGTTGTTAAAGAAATAAAGAAAGGAAGAGATACAATGAAAACAATCATAAAAAGAAGTATACTTGATTATTTAAAGAACCCTGTTTTGTGGATTGGCTTGATTATTATAGTTGCCAGTATGTATCAATGTCTGTCATCGTATTTGCAAATTCATTATATCAAACAGAATGAACAGATCACACAAAATGACGTAGCATTGGAAGATGCTGATGTCATGGATGGGTACATTCCCACATCTGATGATAAAGAAAGAAGAAGGGAGTGGGAAGATACGATCAAAGAGACGTTAATGGACACCTCCAAAAATGGTTTTGGATTTAGCAGGCAGGAAGCAGATCATGTAATGAAAGAAATTCAGAATATGGATGTAAAGACTGCTTCTGAGTTTTTGGAATCCCAATATGGCTATTATAATGCAATATATGCTTATGAGGACCTTGAAATTCATAAGGGGACAGCAGAAGAAATCAATCATTATATCGAGCGGAAATTATCCGAACATTCTTTTTCCTGGTACTTTGCCAAAAAGTTCACGGATTTTGCAGGATTGCATATGGCCTTTTTTGCAACAGTCTTGCTATCATTTTTATTTATTCAGGATACACGAAAAAGTACCTATGAATTATTACATACAAAGCCTGTTACGGCAATCCAATATATATGTGGGAAAGTAATAAGCGGATTCATTAGTATGCTGGGAGTATTAGTGATTTTGAATGTTATATTCTTTATGCTGTGTTTGAAAACGTCTTTAGAATCGGGCTTTCCAGTAACACCAATTGATTTTTGCGTGAATTCTCTGATCTATATTGTGCCGAATCTTTTGATGATATGTTGTGTCTATACAATTACAGCATTAATATTTAAAAATCCGCTTCCGGCAGCACCAGTTTTGTTTTTACACATTATATATTCAAATATGCTGACCATGAAGAATGATATTTATTATATGAGACCGTTCTCTATTATGGTGCGATTCCCTGGCAGATTTTTTGAAACACATGTAGCTAAAATGTCAAACATAAATCAGATTATTCTTGTAATTTCATCAGTTATATTAGTATGTATTTCTGTTACAATCTGGAAAAGGAGGAGGGTTCATTGAAAACGGAACTAAAAAACTGCCTGTCGTTATATAAGATTTTTTATTCATGTGCATTTATACTGATATTGTGTGTTATTCATCCGATTATATACTATGAAGAAATCGGTTCAGCAATTCAGTCTCCAATAGCATTTTTAACAATTATTTTTTGTAGTGACACATATTTGATGGAAGTAAAAAGTAAGCGTGCCGATGTATTTCATTTGTATGATCAAAAAAAGCAGTTAAAAGTAATATCGCAGAGAGTGGGCGTTCAAATATTATATTTATTAATACTTTCCTGTGTTGGATATGTTTTGTTTTTCTGGCAAAAACCGGGCAGTGTAAACGAAGGCATTTCGGGTATTCAGATATTTCTTTTATATTTCATTGCAATGTTTGGAACTATCTGGCTTTGGAGTATATGCTCTGTGATTTTGTGTACATTGCTTCGAAATATGTGGGCAGGTATTGGATGTTTATTTGGAATTGTCATTGGACTTATATCAAAAGCGGGAAGTTCATTTTTCGGAAATCTGGGATTGTTTTCTTTCAGCTTTTGTGAACCTACTCAATTAATGTCCGAGAGTTGGATTTATGGAACGCTTGTGTCTTTTATAGCGGGGCTGTTTTTATTTGCAGTATTACCAATGGCTTTAAAGAAAAGAGGATAGATTATGAGTATTAGAATAAATGATTTAACAGTTAGATTTAAAAATGGTGTAGTTGCAGTAAATAAGGCATCTCTTGAAATACCTAAGGGAATTTACGGACTTTTGGGTGAGAATGGTGCCGGAAAAACCACTTTGATGAGGGTTCTTACAACTGTTTTAAAACAAACGGAAGGAATGGTTTCCCTTGATGGAATTCTGTATAACGAGGGAAATTATGAGAAAATACAGAAAAAGATTGGTTATCTTCCACAGGAAATCGACTTATATCCGAATCTTACGGTGAAAGAATGTCTTGTATATATGGGGGGACTGTCAGGAGTAGCCAGAAATGACCTCGAACAAAGAATTACCTATTATCTGGAAAAGACTTCTCTTACAGAGCATCAGAATAAAAAAATGCGGCAATTATCTGGTGGTATGAAGAGACGTGTCGGACTCATACAGGCACTTCTTAATAATCCGGATTTTTTGATTATTGATGAACCAACAACTGGGTTAGATCCGGAAGAAAGAATCAGGATCCGCAATCTTCTGGTTGATTTTTCAAAGGATAGAACTGTGCTGTTTTCCACTCATGTAGTAGAAGATTTAGCAGCAACCTGTACACAGCTTGCCATTATGAAAAAGGGAAGTTTTTTATATTCTGGAAGCGTGAGTGGGTTGCTGGAAAATGCAAAGGGCTGTGTTTGGAATTGTACGGTACAAAATGCAGAAGAAGCCCGTTTGTTAGAAGCCAATTATTCTATATCATCTAAGCAGTATGTAGAAAATGGAATTCATATGAAAGTATTAAGCAAAGGAAAGCCAAATGAGAATTGTGTCCTGGATAATGATATCACTTTGGAAGATGCATATATTTATTTGACGAATAGTTGAATATAACGGCGGGCAAGTTGCCCGCCGTAAATTATGCTTATTTTGTTAAAAGACCGGATAGAGTTTTTCCAATGGAAAATCCAATCTGTGGATATAACTCCTGAATTTCCTGATATTTTGCTTCAATCATTTCTGGTTCATCAGCCCAGATCTTTTTCATATATTTTGAAAGCTCTTTTAAAATGTGTTTTGGCTTGCGGAAGATTGGCAGTCATCAGATAAATGGTTCCAAGGGTTTCCTGTACTTTGGCATAATCCAGACAGTCATCGGAATGGTATTCCTTGATGATGCCGGATAATTTTTGCAATTCAGAGATGCCTCTTTCGGGTTCCTGCTGTTCTGTCAGGAACATTGCATAATTGGCAATCTGAGGTATGCTGTCATTTATATGAAGCAGGTTAAATTGGTCAAGCAGTGAGATACTTTTTTCCATGTGTTCTCTTGCAAGATCGGGATGACCGTTCATGCGGTAAAGTCCACCGAGATTGGCATGAAGGTTGGAAACAAGGCGAGCATTGTCAGCAGTGATATTTTCTATCTGGGCAAGTGCATCCTTTTCCAGTTTTATTGCTTTTTCAGGTTGGGTTTCAAGGGCTGCCTGAAAATCCAGTAATAACGCCCGGTCAGAATCGGTGCCAATGTCTTTACGCTTCAAAAAATTTTTTAATTCCTGAATGATTTCTTTCATACCTTTCTGGTAATTATAATTATCCATATATGGAAAAACATTTTCCAGAAAAAGTAGATATTTTGGTATATCATCTTTTTCAATCAATTCTATGATGTTTCCTGCTGTCTGAAACAGCTTCTTGTAATAATCGACTTCAATTCCATGCATTAAACATATTTTCTGTAAAGAATCCAGTAATATGTGACAGCTACTTACAGATGGTTTTGTCTCTGAAAGGGTGATTTCCTGAATCATCGGATGCAGAGAGATGGTGCGACGTGTTGTTGTCTGAACGAAACCAGTCTCAATTAAATTGTTGATTTCATTTAGTGTGGGCATTTCCAGCCATTTGGCAAATATACGGGCAGAAATACCGGTGGAAGGAAGAAAGCACATATTACACATGATATCCTGCTGTTTAAGAGATAAAGTGTATAACGAAAACAGCGTATGGATATGACTGTAATAGGTGGCTTTGCTGCTTTGTCCATCTTTGATTATTTTAATTTTATCTTTGTTATGGAAGATGCTTTTTCCACCTGAAGTCTTGTTAATAACTGGTCTGGAGTTGAGATTCCATTTTCCAGAAGTTTTGCTGCCAGTTCCACGGCAAAAGTATGAGAGTGAACAGTTTCGATGATCTTTTCAACTGTTGGCCGGTACGTGTCTGCCTCTGAATAAAATACTGATGCCAGCTGGAAGAGAGCGTTCATATCCTCTATTTCTTTTAATGGCAGAGTACAGTATTCATCCAGTTTGCTTCTGGTTGTAAACAAAATCTGGCAGCGATATTTTAATACTACTGACAGAAAGCTGTCTTGTGTAGCAGTGACATTAAAATTATCTATGATCAACAGAGTATCAGATTTCAGGGAACGCAGAAAACGGTTATGTCTTTGAAACCGTTCCTGTTCAGTGCTTTCCGGCAGATCGTCAATAAAATCCATGTCAGTAATATCCTGATGAAGATTGCCGGTATATTCTACATATAGAATGTTAGTGTAATGCTCTTTGCAATGTTTTGCGTAGGCTTTGGCAAGTTCGCTTTTTCCAATACCGGCAATTCCGCAAAGAAAAACATGACGGTTTTCTTCAAGCATGGTATATAATTCTTCCAGTTCTTTATCTCTTCCGATAAAATGACGGCATGGTTTCGGAACCTCACTGTCCATAATATAATCCAGCACAATGGGTGACAGGGCACCTCCGGCAATTAATTTTTGATTTTTAGTATCACGTTTGATAAATTGTCGCTCCATGCCAAAAGAAATCAGCTTTGCAAGAAAAAGCAGACGTGAGCTGGCTGGTTTGTACAGAGAAGCCAGATTTTTCTTTTTGGCATCGGAGATGGTGTCATCTTGTATAAATAATGTGTATATATCCTGCATAGCCATATTGCAGTCAGACATCAATGGAAGCAGATTCTGGTGAATGGTTTCTGCCAGTTTTTTCTGATTACTGGGTTTGGAATAGTAGGCAGATATTTTGGGACTGATCTTTGCTTGACCGGTCAGCCAACGACAAACCAGACCATTATCCATAGAAAAATCCTGATTTGCCGGATCATCCATAAAATCTTCAAATAATTCGTATAAAAAATCAGGCTGACTCATTTGATTACTTTCGCTGATATGATTTTTTAAGCAAGTGCTAATAGAAGAAAAATCGCATCGATTCAATAGAAATTCCCCTTTCGTAGTTAAGATTAAGTATATCTATCATAACACGAACATATATTCGATTCAAGAAAATGCGGATATTTTTAAATTGATTGTGTCAATTTACAATCAATTTCTATTCAATGTGGTTTTCCGGCAGGTTCTGTAAAATAAGCTCAGATCAAAACAATGACGGGAGGAGCTTATGCAACAGAATATTGAATTTGAGCGGTGCATTGATTTTCTGGTACGGATGATTGATAAGTACGGCGAAGAAGTCCTCCGGGAGTTGGAGGAAGAAAAACAGAATAAGGAAGAAAAAGAAGCGGCAGTTTCCTGAAATACAAAATGTAAATCAGACTGTCGCTTTTTTCATGTATTTTTAAATCAAATAAATTTTAAAAGCTGATGCAGAGTGTGTGACTCATTATTCTGGGAAGCGGTAATACGAGTATCAAATGGCTTGAAATGATTCTGTGTATAAAAGCTCAGAAGAAATTCATTATCTTCGCATTCAAGAAACTCCATAACGCCGCCTACGGAATATTTGAGACTGGATATGGTTTCCAGTGCAAATCCCAGTAGAATATTTCCAGGGATTCGTTTATTCTTTGGAAGAGAATAGTTCTTTCCCAACTGGGCAATCAGGTAAGCTGCGGTAGTATAGGATTGTGTTTCTTCATCCAAAATACTGACACGGGACAGCTTTTTTGCCATTGTCTTGCTGATATTTGAAGCACGGACAGAGATTGGTTTTACTGTAAGTGAAAAATAACCAACCAGTGAAGCATCTTCAGCATCAAATACCAGATAAGTGATAGACTGATCTTTTTTGGTAAACTCAATCGCATTATGTAATAAAAAGTATTCCACATCGGGATTTTTGGGACAAGAAAAATCGGAGAGTAAGTCGTAAAGACTTTCCTCTCCGATATATGTCGGTTCGTCTTTATCCAAATATGCCCGAATATTAACGGTAAAATATTTATCAGACATGTTTTTTCTTCCTTTTTGACATTAAAGCTAAGATTTCCTGTGGGTTCGTTAACTGACGTCCGGGAAGTGTCTGCTTTGGTGTGCGGTCACGGTCGGCTTCGTCAATTGCTGCGACAAAACGCTTTATGCTATTTGGATTGGATACGACAAAATTATGAGTAATACTTGAAGTAGCCATACTAACACCTCCTCTTTTTTGGCTTTTTTGTGTATTTATAGTATATGCAATGTGTGATAAAAACACAATATCGAAAACAAAAATAATTTCTAAATAATTTTCAAGCCGGACATTTATTAGACGCTTCCGGTAAGCGAACAATATTTTCGAGCCAATCATTTATAAGTCGCCAATGGTGGGCGGGCAATATTTTGATAACAGAAATGCTCTGTATCTAACTTAATTATACGATTGGCGAAGAAATGCGTCAATACGGAAAATAAGTATTGAAAATAGTTGGAACAAGTACTAAAATTAAGTTGGGACAATAAAACAGAGTTATACTGCGAGGAAGATTATGAAGAATAAAAAGATTAAATGCGATATATATACCAGAGTATCCACAACCATGCAGGTAGATGGCTACAGTCTGGATGCTCAGAAAGAAAAACTCAAGAGATATGCGGAATTTCAGAACATGGAAATCGTAAATGAGTATTCCGATGAAGGTAAGTATGGAAAAAGCGTAGAGGGCAGACCGGAATTTCAGAGAATGTTGGATAATATTGAGAATGGAACAGATGAGGTGCAGTTTGTACTGGTGTTCAAGCTTTCCAGATTTGGTCGTAATGCGGCAGATGTTTTAAATTCTTTGCAAAGAATGCAGGACTTTGGAGTAAATCTGATCTGTGTTGAAGATGGGATTGACAGCTCAAAAGATAGTGGAAAGCTGATGATTTCTGTTCTGTCTGCGGTGGCAGAGATCGAACGAGAGAATATCCTTGTTCAGACAATGGAAGGACGTAAGCAGAAAGCCAGGGAAGGAAAATGGAATGGTGGATTTGCTCCGTATGGTTATGAATTAGTAAATGGAGAATTGCAGATTGCAGAGGACGAAGCAGAGATTATTCGTCTGATCTATGACAAATTTATTCATACCAATATGGGAATCTCTGCGATTGCTGCATGGCTGAACCAGCATGGATACAAAAAGAAAAAACGACAGAATAATACACTGGACGCATTTGCCGCTTCATTTATAAAGGGCGTTCTGGATAATCCGGTATACTGTGGAAAGCTGGCTTATGGACGAAGGAAAAACGAGAAAGTTTCTGGTACAAGAAATGAATACCGTATTGTAAAGCAGGAAAATTATATGCTGCACGATGGTATCCATGAAGGGATTATTTCAGAAACAGACTGGGAGCTGGCACATCAAAAACGGGAAAAAACAGGTGTGAAATATGAAAAGACACATAGTCTCGAGCATGAGCATATTTTATCCGGAATATTGAGATGCCCGTTATGTGGAAGCGGTATGTATGGAAACGTGAATAGAAAGAAAAAGAAGACGGAACTTTATATAAGGATTATTTCTATTATGCCTGCAAACATCGTCGCCTGGTAGATGGTCATAAATGTGGATATCGTAAACAATGGAGCGAGGAGAAGATTAACAATGCAGTGGAAGAAGTTATTCGGAAGCTGGTGAAGAATCCGAAATTTGAAGAAGCAATTCTGAATAAAATCGGTTCAAGAATAGATACAGAAGAAATAGAAAAAGAGATTGAAGGACTGGAAAAGCAGCACAGGCAGCTGACCGGAGCAAAAGCAAGACTTGGACAGCAGATGGACAGTCTGGATATCATGGATAAATTTTATGAGAAGAAATATCAGGATATGGAGACAAGGTTATACCGTTTGTATGATGAGATTGAAGGCGTGGAGAACAGTATAGAAGAAGTCAAGAACTGCCTGCTGAATATCCGGCAACAGAAAATATCAGAAGAAAACGTCTATCAATTTCTTTTATATTTTGATAAACTATATGATAAGTTCACCGACCTGGAGAAGAAAGAATTTCTTAACAGCTTTGTAGAACAGGTGGACATTTATGAGCAGGAGCAGCCGGATGGCAGATTCCTGAAGCACATAAAGTCCGCTTCCCGGTGTATTTGGAGACAGGGAAATACAGGAACTTTGTTGGAACAACGAAAGTACCGTTGAGACGGTAGTCTTGATGTCAAACAAAGAAATAAGGACCAGCTTCCAGGTCGAGACGG
>ENA-OQJG01000115-OQJG01000115.1-human-gut-metagenome-genome-assembly--contig:-NODE-115-length-13937-cov-3.075163_pt1 | contig 13937 bp, 13 predicted proteins | sample MGYA00242601_ERZ504767 | MGnify/ENA primary metagenome ERZ504767 (study PRJEB26092, sample SAMD00036362) | human gut metagenome | host: Homo sapiens | study: EMG produced TPA metagenomics assembly of... | reverse complement strand
ATCCCGTAGAGCCTCTACTCGTGCATATCGTTGAGATGTATCTCCAAAGACTTCACCGATATATATATTTCGTACACCGATATGGCCAGCGAAATAATCAGCAATATCAGCGCCAAACCGAAGATATAGGCCGAAAGCAGATGGAGACGGATATAGACAAAGAACATGCTGACCACGCACAGCAGCAGGCTGTACGCGTAAACAATCGCCATGCCAAGCGAAACCAGCGAATCGCCGTTCGGACGCCGCCGCTGCAATGCGGGCAGGCCGCGGTGGTGAATCGGCGCCGCGCAATAGAACATGACCGGCGTGATGACGATGGCGTGCGGCCACGGATTCGTCAGCCATCCCGGCATGGCGATTTTGGCCAGCGCCAGTAATGTGATGACGAACGTTGGAATGGTCAGGATAAGCGCGATGACGAGGCGCTTGCCGAGGTGGTCGGTGGGTTGTCCGTCGATGTCGGATGCCGATTCGCCGTCTGCCGTCACTTTGCCGTCTATCGTCACTCCACCGTCGGTTGTGTGGGATGGGTCGGCAAATCCGCCGTCCGTCCGCAGCGGAATCGCCTGGCGTGCGTCCGAGCTTGGAACAGCCGCAACAACGCCCAGGTGGCGATGGATGCGGCCACAATCGACACGGCCGCCAAAAAACAGATCGAATCCCATAATGTCCCTTCGTGTTGGGCTGATGCATTTCGCGTTCGGCTGATTTCAGCATAGTGCACGGTTGTGTGGCATGCGGTCGGTCTTGCGAATGAATGTGGATGCGTGGATTGATGTGTTCCTGACGACGTGATACCATCGAACGTATGTTCGATAATCCTGTGTTTGTAGTGATATTGCTGGTGATCGTGGCCGCGCTCGGAGCGGCTGCGGGCTTCTTCGCGGGCCGTGCCAAAGGGCAGGATATGGCCCGTGGCGCGAAGGAATCCGACCTGAACGAGGCGAAGGCGCAGATCGAGGCGGACAAACAGGACATCAGCAATCTCAACGCGGCTGTTGTGCAATACCGTACGCAGGCGGAAGGATTCAGCCAGCAGCTTGACGTATCTCAAATCGCAATTGGCACAGGCCCAGCGTGCCGAGGAAATGCGCGTGGAACGTGAACGGCAGCGTGCCGCCGAAGAAGCGAACCGTCGTCAAGCCGAAAGCGAACGGAAACTGCAGGAGCAAAGCAAGGTGCTCTCCGCACTGGCTCCGGTGCAGAAGAACCTCGACGCCCTGCAGACGAAGGTCGCGCAAATCGAAGAGGGCCGCAAGCATGAGATGGGCGCGCTCGGCGAACAGCTCAAAGGTCTTGGCGAACAGCAGGCGCGATTGGATCGCGAGACGAGCGCCCTATCATCGGCATTGCGCAACAACAAGGTGCGTGGCGCGTGGGGCGAGGCGCAGCTGCGCAACATCGTGGAATCGGCGGGTCTGTTGGAACATGTCGATTTCGACACCCAAGTTGTGGTCACCGACGCCGATGGACATACGCAACGGCCGGATATGATCATCCACATGCCGGGCGGCAAAACCATTCCGATCGACGCGAAAGCGCCATACGCCGACTACCAGCGCGCATGCGAGATTCCAGACACCGCCTCACCGGAGGAACTGGCCCGCAAGAACGAGCTGCTGCATTCCCATGCCAAAGCGGTACGAGACCATGTGAAGACCCTGGGAGACAAAGCCTACTGGAACGCGTTCAGCGATGCTCCGGATTTCGTGATCGCGTTCATCCCCAACGAATCGTTGCTGCAGGCCGCATTGGAAACCGACCCGACACTGATGGACGACGCATTCGCGCAGAAAGTCGCGCTGACCTCGCCGATCACCCTATGGGCGGTGCTCAAATCCGTGGCATACGCATGGCAGCAGCAAAGCCTGACCGATGACGCGAAAATGCTGTTCGACCTGTCCCGAGAGCTGTACGAACGGTTTGCAGTATTGGGGGAGCGGGCCACCAAACTGGGTTCCGCCATCACCAAAACGGTCGGCGCATACAACTCGTTCGCCGCGTCGCTCGAATCGCGCGTGCTGGTCACCGCGCGCAAACTGCAACGCGTCGACCAGAGCAAGGTCATCGGCACCGTCGACATGATCGCGCCCGAAAAAGGGGATATCCGCGAGTTGTCCGCTCCCGAGACCAACGCCGAATGACCATGTTTATCGCTCATAAATCACCCATACCGCACGGTGAATGACGAGCCGAAAGGATAGGCTGGAACCATGACCGAAGAGAACACTTTCCGCAAGACGACACCGGTTCCGACGCATGATTCCGCTGCGGGCCAGTCTGTTTCCGCTTCGACGGAATCCACCGTCGATTTCGCCATGCTCGAACCTCGCGACCAGCTCAAGACGCTGCTGCAGGCCGAAATGAAGGACAAGCCTTTCTCGGAACTCTCCTCCGTGCTGTTCGACCATCGTGGAGCCTCCATCGTCGGCCATATCCTGCTCGACACGTTGGAGGAAGCCGGCTATTCCGTCGACGATTTCGACACGGTCGGCGCATTGACCGCCGCGGCCGTGCCGCTGGTCTCCGCCATGATCCAGGCCGCCGCCTCCCGTGGTGAGGATTTGGACGGTTTCGTCATGGACTTCGTCTATCCGTCCATCAAGGGTCCGTCGATTGCCGGCAAACGCGTGGTGCTGATCGACTCCTGGCTGTCTGAAAAATCGTATGTGCAGACCTCATCGCTGGTCACCCTGCGCAACGGCAACGAGCTGAGCCTCGACTTCTCCGTGGTGGAGAACGAAGGCGCCAAAGTGCTGGCCGTTGCCTCGCTGATCGGCGGTGTCGACATGGTCGACCCGACCATCAAGGTCATCAACCCGGTCACTTCGGAGGAATCCGAACTGCCGTTCGTTGAAGTATTCAAGGAATCCGAACTCCACTGAACACCAAGTTTCCCGCCGACCGACCGCAAACATATCTGCCGTTGACGTCGTCGAATGTGCGATGACAAGCATGATGATGCATACGGATGCGCGGGCCTTTGACATATTTGTATTGCTGTTCCTATGAAGGGGAGAACGTGCACGATCCCAATCCCATCGATGTTGCCGCACAGGCATCCGGCGAACCGACGTTCCGCGAGGTCGGCGTAGGACCGTGGTCGCAAACCCATCCAGGCGAACCACGCCCGGACGATGCGTCATCCCCCAATTACGACATCCGCTTCGACTCCACCCTGCTCGACGAAGGCGACCGCCGCAACGTGCTCGACCGCTACCGCTACTGGACGGTCGCGGCCATCAAAGCCGACCTGGACTCCCGCGGGCGCCACGATTTCGAAGTCGCCGTGGAGAACTGGACCCACGATTTCAACATCGGCTCCATGGTGCGCACCGCCAACGCGTTCCAAGCGCGCCGCGTGCACATCGTCGGCCCGCACAAATGGAATCGCAAGGGCGCGCTCATGACGGAGCTGTACCAGCACGTCGAAAACCATCCATCCATAACGGAACTCGTCGAATGCTGGAAACTGCGCATCGCCGGCGAAATCGCCGCCGCCCAATCGCAAGCCGCCGCCATCGCCTTCCATATGCGTGGCTCCGCAGCCGCGACGGACGGCGCTTCCGGCACTGCCCCCGAACACAAGCGAAACCATGGCCCAACTGGAAGCCTTGGACGCGAAAATAGCAGAACTGCAAGCCGCCCGCGTCATCGCGCTCGACATCATTCCCGGCGCGGTGCCCATGGAAACCTACCATTTCCCCAAACGCTGCCTCATGCTTTTCGGCGCGGAAGGCCCGGGCCTGTCCGAAAAAGCGCTCGAACTGGCCGATGACGTGGTCTACATCTCCCAATTCGGCTCGGTCCGTTCCATCAACGCCGGCGCCGCCGCCGCGGTCTCCATGCACGCCTGGATCGCCCAGCACGCCGCGCCGCAAGCCTGATCGCGCCATCGGCACGCGGCAAGAAAAGCCGTCGAACGTTGCTGTACCGGAAAGATGACCAGGTGTCCAACGATTGGGTTGCGAAATGGAAGGCAACGTCCGCTGCTGGGTTGCGAACGGGGCACGAAATAGGGCACACGCTCGTCACGCAGACGCGTTACTGTTAGGGTCATGCCTACTTTCACCAAAGAAGAAATCGTGCATTTGGGCGATCTTGCCCGAATCGCGCTCACGGACGAGGAAATCACCCGTCTGCAGGGCGATCTGAACGTCATCGCCGAATCCATCAACAAGGTCCAGGAAGTCGCCACCGATGACGTGGAACCGACCGCGAACCCGATTCCGCTGGAAGCGTACCTGCGTCCGGACGTCCCCGAGACCCCGCTGACCCAGGCCGAGGCCACCGCGGGAGCCCCGGTCTCCGAGGCCGGCATGTTCGTCGCACCGCGAATTCTGGGACAGGAGTGATATGAGCACCGAAAGCACCACCGAACTCGTCAAGCTTTCCGCCGCCGAGATGGCGGCCAAGATCAAGGCCAAGGAAGTCTCCAGCCGCGAGCTAGTCGAAGCCCACCTCGCCGTCATCGAAGCGGCCGAGCCGAGCGTCAAGGCCTTCCTGAAGGTCTCCGCCGATCAGGCCCTCGAGCAGGCCGACGCTTTCGACGCCAAGTCCGATGAGGACAAGGCGCAGCTGCCGGAGCTCGCCGGCGTGCCGATCGCCATCAAGGACATGATCGTCACCAAGGGCATCGAGACCACCGCCGCCTCCAAGATCCTCGAAGGCTGGGTGCCGCCGTACGACGCCACCGTTATCGAGAAGCTCAAGGCCGCGGGCATGCCGCTGCTGGGCAAGACCAACCTCGATGAGTTCGCGCAGGGCTCCTCCACCGAGCACTCCGCCTACCAGACCACCCACAATCCGTGGGACACCGACCGCGTTCCTGGCGGCTCCGGCGGTGGTTCCGCCGCGGCTGTGGCCGCGTTCGAAGCCCCGCTCGCGCTGGGCACCGACACCGGCGGCTCCATCCGTCAGCCGGGCTCGCTGACCGGCACCGTCGGCGTCAAGCCGACCTACGGCGGCGTCTCCCGTTTCGGCGCCATCGCCATGGCGTCCTCCCTTGACCAGATCGGCCCGTGCTCGCGTACGGTGCTCGACTCCGCCCTGCTGCAGGAAGTGATCGGCGGACACGACAAGCGCGATTCCACCTCCATTCCGGAAGGCCCGCGTCCGATGGTCGCCGCAGCCCGCGAAGGCATGAAGCGCGATCTGAAGGGCCTCAAGGTTGGCCTGATTAAGGAGCTCGGCGGCGACGGCTTCCAGCCAGGCGTTATGGCCCGCTTCAACGAAGGCGTCAAGAAGCTTGAGGAAATGGGCGCGGAGGTCATCGAAGTGTCCCTGCCGCACCTGCCGTACTCCCTCGGCGCCTACTACATCATCATGCCGTCCGAGGTCAGCTCCAACCTGGCCCGTTACGATGGCATGCGCTACGGCCTGCGCGTCATGCCGCCGTCAGGCGTTCCGCAGACCGCCGCCAACATGATGGCCTACACCCGTGAGGCCGGCTTCGGCGACGAAGTCAAGCGTCGTATCATCCTCGGCACCTACGCCCTGTCCGCAGGCTACTACGATGCCTGGTACGGCTCCGCGCAGAAGGTCCGCACCCTCATCATCGACGACTTCAAGAAGGCGTTTGAAAAGGTCGACGTGCTCGTCGGCCCGACCAGCCCGGTCACCGCCTTCAAGTTCGGTGAGAAGACCGAGGACCCGATGGCCATGTACGCCATCGACATCACCACCATTCCGGCCAACCTCGCCGGCGTCCCGGCAATGAGCATCCCGGCCGGCCTGAGCGACGACGGCCTGCCGGTCGGCTTCCAGTTCCTCGCCCCGCAGCAGCGCGACGAGGTCATGTACAAGCCCGCCGCCGCTCTCGAAGCGGCCCTCGAGGAAAGCTGGAACGGCCCGATCTGGCAGTCCCTGAAGACCCCGTGGCTCGACGGACTGGACAAGTAGGAAGCATCGGAGGAAAGAAAACAAAATGGCTGAAAAGTTGATGAAGTACGCCGATGCCGTCAAGAAGTTCGACCCGGTCATCGGTCTGGAAACCCACGTGGAGCTGTCCACCACCACGAAGCTGTTCTGCCCGGCCGAAGTCCACTTCGGCGGCGAGCCGAACACCCAGCTCACCCCGGTGAGCCTCGGCCTGCCGGGCTCCCTGCCGGTGGTCAACAAGACCGCCGTCGATTACGCGATCAAGCTGGGTCTCGCCCTGCACTGCGAAATCGCCGAATGGAGCCAGTTCGCCCGTAAGAACTACTTCTACCCGGACATGCCGCGCGATTACCAGATCTCGCAGTATGACAAGCCGACCAACGGCAACGGCTACCTCGACGTGGAACTTGAGGACGGCACCATCTTCCGTGTGCCGATCGAGCGCGCCCACATCGAAGACGACGCCGGCAAGAACACCCACGTCGGTGGCGCTGACGGCCGTATCGAAGGCGCCGACCACTCGCTGGTCGACTACAACCGCGCCGGCGTGCCGCTGATCGAAATCGTGACCAAGCCGATCGAAGGCGCAGGAGACCGCGCCCCCGAAATCGCAGGCGCCTACATGCGCGCCATCCGCGACATCGTGCGTGCGCTGAACATCTCCCATGCCCGCATGGAGCAGGGCAACATGCGCGCCGACGTGAACGTGTCGCTGCGCAACAGCCCGTCCGATCCGTTCGGCACCCGTTCCGAAACCAAGAACGTGAACTCGTTCCGTGGCATCGAGAAGACTATCCAGTACGAGATCCGCCGTCAGGCCGCCATCCTTTCCGAAGGCGGCGAGATCCTGCAGGAGACCCGCCACTGGGACGAGGCCTCGCAGACCACCGCCGGCGGCCGCGTGAAGTCCGACGCCGACGACTACCGCTACTTCCCGGATCCGGATCTGGTGATGCTGCACATCACCAAGGAGCACATCGAGGAGATGAAGGCCCAGATGCCGGAAATGCCTCGTGAGCGCCGCAACCGCCTGAAGGGCGAGTGGGGCTTCAACGATCTGGAGATGCGCGACGTGCTCAACGCCGACGCTCTGGACCTGCTCGAGGACACCGTCAAGGCCGGCGCTTCCGCCTCGGGCGCCAAGAAGTGGTGGCTGGGCGAGCTGTCCCGCGAAGCCAACAACAAGGGCGTGAGCCTTGAAGAGCTGCCGATCACCCCGGCCGACGTCGCCGAGGTCGAGAAGCTCATCGCCGACGGCAAGCTCAACGACAAGCTCGCCAAGCAGACCGTCGCAGGCGTGCTCGCCGGCGAAGGCACTCCGGACGAGGTCGTCAAGAAGCACGGCTTCCAGGTCGTCTCCGACGACGGCGCGCTCGAAAAGGCCGTCGACGAGGCACTCGCGGCCAACCCGGACATCGTCGAGAAGCTCAAGAGCGGCAACATGAAGCCGATGGGCGCGATCATCGGCGCCGTCATGCGCGCCACCCGCGGCCAGGCCGACGCGAAGGCCGTCACCAAGATCGTGATGGGCAAGATCAAGTGACGTTCCGGCGATTGCCGAACGTTGCCTGATTGATGGCATCGAAAGGCGTGCGTTTTTGCGATGAGAGGAATCGTAAAAACGCACGCCTTTCTGCATTTTGTTGCTTTTTATCTGCTTTTACGTGCCTTTTCGTACGATTCACGCGTCGGCTGGGGGAGGTTTCACGGGGATTTTGCCTAACAAAACTCCCAGCTGGCGTTCAGTCGGGTACAATACCGTCGGTATGGGTGTGGCGAGGGACCGCGCCGAGAAACATAGGAAACGATAATCATGTCAGAGTACGCTGAAACCACAGCGAAGGAACAGACGACGGACCAGCGGGCGAGGGAGCTGCCGGAACGCATCGTCATTCCGCCCATCAAGGGCGAGATGGTGCACTTGCGCCCCGCCACCATCGACGACATCGCACGCATGGAGGTCATTGAGGCGTACGTCGGCGCATCCGGCATCACCGGCAAGGACCGCGTGGCCGAACGTGGCGCTGTGAACGCGTGGGTGCGTCGTTCCGTGGCATGGTCCAATGGCGAAAAATCGAACGAATCCGGCGTGGGGGATCCGGAATCTCGTCGTACCATCGCATGGTCCATCGTCACCGAAGCCGACCATGACGGCGACGGCGAGCTTGACGCGGCCTCTTCCGACAACGTGATCGGCATGATCTTCCTCATCGACATCGACGGCTGGGCACGTTCCGCCCGCATCCAAGTGGTGCTCGGCAAGGACTACCGCGGCCGCGGCTACTCGCGAGACATCATGCCCCGCGTGATGACGTACGGCTTCGCGCCGGAACCGGCGGGCCTCGGCATGCACCGCATTTGGGTGGCCGTGCCGGAACAGAACACGCGTTCCGTATCCGTCTACCAGTCGCTCGGCTTCGTGCCGTCCGGCCGTTCGCGCGATGCCCTGTGGAACGCGTCGGAGAACCGTTACCAGGACCTCATCGTCATGGACACGCTCGTCGACGAATTCGACCCGATCCGCTCGCTCGACGCGTTCGGCATGCACGTGATCGAAGACAATCCGGGCGTCAAGGAGGCGTTGAGCGCCCGCGAACACTCGATCGCCATCCAACTCAACTCCGTACATAAGGGCGATGCGGACGATGCCGCAGCGGCAGGCCAGAGTGGAGACACGGCGCAGACCTCCGCCGACGAGACGTCTGCCGCGCCATCGCAGGAATCGCAGCCGAACGAAGCATCCGGAACGGCGAAGACGGACCAGAAGGCCGGCGATGCCGACAACAACTGGCCGTACAGCTCGGATGAGCGCAAAACCTCGAAGGATGCTTGGTGGCGCACGCTTGGACGTGGCCGCAAGCGCGACACGGAAGGCAGACGATGAGCGCCGAGGACCTCGACAACTACGAAACCGACGCCGAGCTGTCCCTATACAAGGAATACCGCGACGTCATCAAACTGTTCACCTACGTTGTGGAGACCGAGCGCCGCTTCTATCTGGCCAACAAGGTCGATTTCAACGTGCGTTCCGCCGGCCAGGACGTCTACTTCGACGTGCGGCTGACCGACGCGTGGGTGTGGGACGTCTACCGTTCCAGCCGTTTCGTCAAGAACGTGCGCATCGTCACGTTCAAGGACGTGAACGTCGAGGAAGTGCAGAAAACCGACATCGACATTCCCGACAGCATGTAGCAGACCTACGGAAAACCAGTCTTCGGCGGAAGCCGTACGGCTGGTTTTCCTTCTATCAGGGCGATTGCTGTCGGACTTGGCGGTGATTTTGTGTGCATGCGCACAGGTGCGCTGTGCGTTTCCCTACCTTCGGGTAGAATATCTTCGATTTTGTTTGTAAGGAGACTTCAAAGTGACGCAAAAGCAATCCGTGGTCATCATCGGTGGCGGCCCTGCCGGCCTGACTGCCGCTTGGGAGCTCGTCAAGGACGGTGGCTCCGAACAGTACGACGTGACCGTGCTGGAAGCCACCCGCGAATTCGGCGGCATCTCCCGCACCGTCAAGCATGACGGCAATCGTATGGATATCGGCGGCCACCGCTTCTTCTCGAAGGACGACCGCATCATGGACTGGTGGAAGGACGTTCTGCCGCTGCAGGGCGCACCCAGCTATGATGACAAGAAGCTCCACCGCGAGCATGATATGGAGCCGGGCGGCCCGGATCCGGAAATCGAAGACAAGGTGATGCTCAAGCGCCACCGCGTGTCCCGCATCTACTGGAACCGCCACTTCCTCGACTACCCGATTTCCCTGAGCGCCAACACCCTGAAGGCCATGGGCTTCAAGCTCACCATGGTCGCCGGCTTCAGCTACCTGAAGTCCATGGTGCACAAGCTGCCGGAAACCAATCTGGAGAACTTCTACATCAACCGTTTCGGCCGTAAGCTCTACTCCATGTTCTTCGAGGGCTACACCGAGAAGCTGTGGGGCCGTCACCCGTCCGAAATCTCCGCCGACTGGGGCGCACAGCGCGTCAAGGGCCTGAGCATCATGGGCGTGCTGAAGAACGCCTTCCAGAAGCTCCTGCCGAAGAAGCGCGACAACTCCGAAGTCGAAACCTCCCTCATCGAGGAATTCTGGTATCCGAAGCTCGGCCCGGGCCAGCTGTGGGAAACCGTCGAATCCAACTGCGAAGACGCCGGCGTGAAGGTCATCACCGACGCCAATGTGGTGGAAATTCGCCAGAAGGACGGCAAGATCGCATCCGTCGTGTACGAGGATTCCGAAGGCAACCGCACCGAAATGGCCGCGGACGACTTCATTTCCTCCATGCCGGTCAAGGACCTTGTCAACGCCGTGGACGCCTCCGACCAGCCGGCTCCGAAGGATATGACCGAAATCGCCAACGGCCTGCCGTACCGCGATTTCGTCACCGTCGGCCTGCTCGTCAAGCACCTGCGCCTGACCAACACCACCGACATTCCGACCCTCGGCAACCCGCCGATCGTGCCGGATTGCTGGATTTACGTGCAGGATCCGGGCTACAAGGTCGGCCGTCTGCAGATCTTCAACAACTGGAGCCCGTACCTGGTCAAGGACGTCGACAACACCGTGTGGATCGGCCTCGAATACTTCTGCGAGGAAGGCGACTCCTTCTGGAACATGACCGACGAGGAAGCCACCAAGTTCGCCATCCAGGAGCTCACCCGCATGCAGGTCATCAACGGCCCGCAGGACGTGCTCGACTCCCACCGCGAACGCGTCAAGAAGGCTTACCCGGCCTACTTCGACACCTACGACCGCATGCCCGAACTCGTCGACTACCTCGACTCCTTCGGCAACCTGTACTGCGTTGGCCGTAACGGACAGCACCGTTACAACAACATGGACCACTCCATGGCCACCGCCATCGAAGCCGTCAAGGACATCAAGAGCGGCGAAACGTCGAAAGACAACGTGTGGTCGGTCAACACTGACAAGTCCTACCACGAAGAAAAGTAGAAAAATAAATAACGCGTGCGCATACGCCCTTTCTCCGGCGCTCGACGTACCTTTGTACGCCTTCGGCCTCAGACGGGCGTCTTCGCACGCGTTATTTATTTTTTCGCAGCGTAACTTTGATCAAGCCCATGCTTTTTGGCATGGGCTTTTTCATTGCGATTTTCATTGCGATTGCGCGGTGCGCGAACCGCACGGGCGGACCGCGCGTGCCCGCTTTGCGTTGGTCTGGGTTGCGTTGTATGGTTAGGACAGTTCGAAAACCGCGATGTTTCGCGGCGGACTTTTCATTCGACGGAAATTTTCCGCGATTCTTTTTTACAGCTGTCGCGGGCGCATGCCTGTGGAAGCCAAGGAAAGGCAACTACCAGTGGCAACAAGCCCTAATCTCGATGATATGAAACTGCCCGAGCTCAAGGAGCTCGCCAAGCAGATGGGACTTCGTGGTGTCTCCACCATGCGCAAGACCGAACTGATCGCAACACTTCAAGCCGCCCGTTCCGGCGGCCAGGCTCCGGCCGGCGTCACCGTGCGCGCGCCAAAGTCCGCTCCCGCCGCAGACGCTGAGGTCAAATCGGCAAAGGACAAGAAGGCCGATGAAGCCAAGCAGGAGGAACGCCCCGTCCGTGCCAAGCAGGCCAAGTCCGCGGAATCCTCCGAAGTCGCGGATGCCGTGGCAGCGGTGGACGCGTTGAAGCCGAACGATGAAGCGCCGAAGCGTCGTCGCCATCGTGACGCCGAAGCCGGCGCCGACCTGCTCGCCGAACTGGGCCTTGACGATGCCGCTCCGAAGCAGGATGACCGCCGTCGCCGTCGTGATGACGACCGTAGGGACGATTTCGAGCCGCGTCGCCGCCGTCGCGTGGCGGACGGGCCGAAGAGCGAAGACGTCGTGCGCGACCTTGATGACATCCTCGCCACGCTGCCGTCGCAGGAAGATGCCGACGATGATAAGCGTCGCGACGAGACCGAAGACAACGAATACCGTCACAGCCGTGGACGCAACGATCGCCGTGGCCGCCGTATGCGTGGCCGTGACCGCGATTACGACGAGCGTGACGAGCGTCGCGGCAGGGGCGATCGCAATGATCGCAACGACCGTAACGATCGCGCCGACCGCATGGACCGCAACGCCGACCGCGACCAGCGCAACGATCGTATGGATCGCGCCGACCGCGACCAGCATCGCGACGAGCCGAAGGAAGACCTCGTGCCGGTCGCCGGCATCGTCGACGTGCTCGACTCCTACGCGTTCGTGCGTACGTCCGGCTACCTGCCGGGACCGAACGACGTGTATGTCTCCATGGGCCAGGTCAAGAAGTACGGCCTGCGCAAGGGCGACGCCGTGCACGGCTCCATCCGCGCCCCGCGTGAAGGCGAACGTCGCAACCAGCGTCAGAAGTTCGTGCCGCTGCAGTCCATCGACTCCATCAACGGCATGAGCGTCGAGGAAGCGCAGCATCGTCCGCAGTTCAGCAAGCTCACCCCGCTGTATCCGCAGGAACGCCTGAAGCAGGAGACCACGCCGAACAAGCTCACCGGCCGCCTCATCGACATCGTGGCGCCGATCGGCAAGGGCCAGCGTGGCCTGATCGTGTCCCCGCCGAAGGCCGGCAAGACCATCACCCTGCAGAACATCGCCAACGCGATCGCCACCAACAATCCGGAAGTCCACCTGATGGTCGTCCTCGTGGACGAACGTCCGGAGGAAGTCACCGACATGGAACGCACGGTGCAGGGCGAGGTCATCTCCTCCACCTTCGACCGTCCGGCCTCCGACCACACCACCGTCGCCGAACTGGCCATCGAACGCGCCAAGCGTCTCGTGGAGCTCGGCCAGGACGTGGTGGTGCTGCTCGACTCCATGACCCGTCTGGCCCGCGCCTACAACATCGCCGCGCCGGCCTCCGGCCGCATCCTGTCCGGTGGTGTGGACGCGCAGGCGCTGTACCCGCCGAAGAAGTTCTTCGGCGCCGCCCGCAACATCGAAAACGGCGGCTCCCTGACCATCATCTCCTCCGCGCTGGTGGAAACCGGTTCCAAGATGGACGAGGTGATCTTCGAGGAATTCAAGGGCACCGGCAACATGGAACTGCGCCTGAGCCGTGAGCTCGCCGACAAGCGCCTGTTCCCGGCCATCGACGTGAACGCCTCCGGCACCCGCCGCGAGGAGCTCATCACCGATCCGCAGGAACTGCCGATCATCTACCGTCTGCGTCGCCTGCTGGGCGGCCTCGAGCCGGAACAGGCCTACCAGACGCTCGTGCCACGCCTGAAGAAGACAGCGACCAACCGCGATTTCATGGCGTCGCTCATCCAGCAGAGCGGCAACGCCACCAACGGCAACTGAGTCGTCGGCTGCAAGCGAATCTGAAGGTTTGAGGGGCTGCATGGCAATCGCCGTGTAGCCCCTTTCCTATGCGTACGTTTCGACGAATTTCGTGAAATTGACCATTTTTTGGACAACGTTGTCAATTAAAAAATAGGTAAAAATACGACGAGAAAAGATAAATGGGGAAAATATATATGGTCGATATGGGGGTATGAGCTAAATAAAACAAAGATATTTCATGACAGCGTTGCGCCGTCCGGATAAACTGCGGCGATTCCGCGACGGTATGTGCGCGGTAGTGGGTATGGTAAGGAAGAAAAAGAACATGGAACTGCAGTGGGGACGGTCGATTGCGGCCGGTGCAGTGGATTGTTGGAAAAGGGGTATGAATGACCAACAGTGACAATGGTCCGGTAGACGCACGTACGGTTGCGAGCCAGCTCGACGCGACCGATGGCATGGCCAAGCAGTATTACGCCGAGTTCCAATGCCTGCAGGCCGAGCGCGCGGGGAACCGCTGAAAATCGCCTTGATCTACAGTTTCGCGCCGAACGAGGCCGACCCCGGCGAGCAGGGCTTCATTGATGATGAGGACTTCGAGACCGCTGGCCTTGACCAGTCATCGCGGGATTTCCTCGATGCCGCGATCTGCGATTACAACCGAATGTTCGGCAGCAGCTTCAGCACGGCCTCCGACCAGTTCGAGAACTACTACAAGGATTTGTGCCTCAGGCTCAAGAACCGCGATCTGGATATGGCCATCGTAGTGAA
>ENA-OQJG01000113-OQJG01000113.1-human-gut-metagenome-genome-assembly--contig:-NODE-113-length-14103-cov-3.005009_pt1 | contig 14103 bp, 26 predicted proteins | sample MGYA00242601_ERZ504767 | MGnify/ENA primary metagenome ERZ504767 (study PRJEB26092, sample SAMD00036362) | human gut metagenome | host: Homo sapiens | study: EMG produced TPA metagenomics assembly of... | reverse complement strand
ATAAGAATAGCATCCTAAACTTTGCGAGGGTTGGGGATGCTATTTCTTTTTATTATTATGATTGTCTATGTATGACAGAGCCGCAAATATGACGAGTAGAAGAGTTAATACATTATCTAAACTCATAGGGCATCACCCTCCTTTGTAAACTAGAGGGCATCTAACAATCGGAAAATCACATCCAACCTTCTGTTCAATTACATAAACGATTATATCATATGCAAAACAAATGTTCAATAATAAACACCAATGGAAAAATCCAAAGGTGTTTATTTTAATTTTTGCTATTAAGTTGTACTGCTGCTTTCTCAAGCTCTACACTGCGCCAGTTGTCACGAATAAGCTGATATGTAACTCATTCATACGTTTATCAATATAATGTTCAGCCCAATTCATAAGGGAACTTGGAATCACATCTTCTGGAATGCTTAAAAGCAATTTAAACGCAGTATCTTCTATATTATTATGTATCTTATGTAAAAGCTCATTGAAGCGATTACGCTCGTGTATTTCTATATTCATTATTTACCTCATAAAAATTATTTTGAAAAAATTGTTGGAAGTGTGGAGAAATTGAAAGTGTTTTTATTACATTGATAGTATAAGATAGTACAACAGAAATGACAATAAAAACTTTAGTACCTAATCTGTTACGGAAATGGAACTTTCCTTTATTGGTGCGGTTTACTGGAAGCTATCAAATAAATCAATGGAAATAAGAACTAAATATTGTCAATAATAGGAACTTTTAAGGCGGTGATATATTGAATAAGAAAACTGTCGCATTGACAGAGGAACAATACAAACTAATCATAACAACAATTCGACAGGGTTTTATCTGTTCAGATGGTCATATTGTAAAGCCAAACAACAGAGTTGCTACAGCCTTATCACTTGAAGCAAATCTTGGACTTAGAATCAGTGACATATTACATTTAAGGCTATCAGACATAATAAGAGATGGTGATAGATACAGACTAAATATCATAGAACAGAAAACGCAAAAACGGAGAGAGTTTACAGTACCAACAGATATATATATTTACATTCAGTCATATGCACTGGAAAATAATATACATCCAAATGCAAAACTATTTGATATATCTGAAAGAGCTGTTACAAAGCATTTGAAACTTACATGTGATTACTTGGAGCTTAAGGGAATCGGTTCACATTCATTTAGAAAGTATTTTGCGACAAGTATCTATGTAAACAATAATTATGATATTAACTTGGTGCGTGTACTACTGCAACATTCCTCAACAGTTACAACCCAAAGATATATAGGACTACAATCGCATGAGATTGAGGATGCACTACAAAAGCATATCAAGCTAATATAAGAACACATTAATATAGAAGAAACGCATTCAGAAAGGAGCTATTTATGTTATTAGTAGACGAAAAGAAACTTGATACAATGTTAAAAGAAAAATATGATAAAGGTGTTGCAGACGGAATTAAAACTGGCATCCGACTCATGGAAGAAAGAATATTACTTGCATGTGAGAATGGAAATCCACTTGATATTAAAGGCAAGGCATACTTTATTAAGTCGGATATTCAAAATCTTCGTGATATTATGGATGATATTGAAGCAGAATATAACGCAGAAATGGAAAAGAATGAATAAATCGGCTATCGAACCCTATATCGCAAAATGCGGAAACACTTGATTTTCCTATACTTTTTTGCTTAGGAAGTACGATAACCTACCTATTCACTAAGAATTGAATGACATCGTAAAAACTTTGTAACTACAATGTAATTATAAAAAGCAATTTTTAAATTTAACAAGTAATATTACAACCACAACACACAGGAAAGAGAGGTCAGCACAATGTAAATAAATGTAGAAACAAAATTTGAAGTAGGACAGGAAGTTTTTCTTATTAAAAAGGACAGGAAAGTGATTGAAAATAAGGAAAAATGTAAAATATGCAATGGTGAAGGACACATTATATTTAAAGGATATACAATAAGTTGCCCTGAATGTGAAGGAAGTAAGGAAATTTGTGTAGATTCAAATATTATAGACAATTATTTTACAGATAAGAAACCACACGCAATTACAAGCATCGGAATAAAAATTACTGCAAAGGGAAGTAAATTGACATACATGATTGACGGAAAACTATTTGAGAGGAAAAAGGTTGGTGAAAATGAAATATTCCCCACACAGGAAGAAGCAGAAACCAGATGCAACGAACTTAACAAGGAGGTCACAGCTAATGGCAACAGATAGACAGACACCTTGCTTATACTATGTATGTGCAGGACTTTGTACTAAGGGCAGAAAAGCGGATCACGCTCATTATTGTCAGCACTGCAATAAATATCAACCGAGAGCAAAGGTAAGATATAAAAACCAGAAGAAGGAAAAGCTAGAGAAGATCAAAAAGAACGAGATGTATTAAATGAAGATAAAATTAAAAATCTTTACATATGGATTCTATATAGGAATGATCCTATGGATGTGCGGTTTGGTCGCATCTATGATTGTGGACAATGTTACAATAAAAATGCTTTTGATATTTATACCACTAGTAATATATCAGTTTTTCACAATAGGCAAGGGAATTATTGAGGATAAGATTAAGAGAGGAAGATATTAAGTTTATGGAACAGCCAAAATACAGATTAGAAGATTTAGATTTAAAGAGTGATAAGGAGTATCTCGACATAAAAGAGCAGCTTATCGGATTTTTAATTGATAAAGATATAGAGATACCTTTTAGTATCAAAAGAATTTTAGAGAAAATAATTAACAATATGCTTTCTGAAAATTTTTTTTAAAACTCAGCAAGTGTTATATCCAAAAGATTTTGAAGTATGTATTAGCGTAGAAGTGGATACAAAAACAAATGTGATGATGGTAAATACATATATATATGATGATCAAGATTTGGGGTTACATACAAGTACAAATGCAAATGTTTTACAGGGATATGATAGTATAAAGCATTTTTTCTTTGATACATTGATATGGATAGAGTCAATGAGAATTGCTAATTTACGAGCTGCGGTTGTATAGGAAACTCTAAGAAAATACTATTTTCAAAAACTGATAGTATCACATAGAAATATGTGTTATTATATATAAGCACAGTATGAGTACCTCATGCTTTGTATTGATTTGTTACAGATTAAGTGTCCTGAAAAGGATGCTTTTTCTGCTTTTCGAGATAATTTATTTATAAAGAAAGATTATAGATGATAGTTTGACTGTCAAATAAAAATACAAATAATATTAAATCAAGATTTAATTAAATAACAAGCTGATTATCGAACTCAAGCTCGAATCAATTATATAAGTATCAGCCTTGAATTATAAGGGATTTTTGTATCGTCCAATCGAACTAATCATAGTGTATAGTGTTCGATAGCCAGAAATTGTTGATGCAAACAGAGAATTATATAATTGTATGGGAACACTACAGACAAAACAACAAAGGAAACACCAATGGAATTTATAGCAACAATCATATTAATAATAGTAGGAAGCGAACTGCTGCATATGGATGAATATAAATCAAGCAACAGAATTTTACCAGAAGGTTATGAGACAGACCGTGTAAAAGCCACACAGGACATACAGAAGTATGGTAAGCAATATTATTATGAACAGCACATTGCAGGAAAATATGACATAAAAGAAGCCATCGGAGTTAATCTCTGGTGGCTTTAATAGGGTTATTGAGTATTGTCATCTGGATAGGGAGTTTGGTGAAGCTTTTTTTTGGTAGATTGAATCAACAAGTCGAGTAATTCTTTTGATGACATTTTTTCTAATTCTTCTTCTGAAAATTCTTTAGATAATTGAATCATCATATTCGCAAAATTTTGTTTTAAATTTTGTTCTTGGATTTTATGAATGCGTTTATAATCATTTTCTGGAAGATATTCAGATGGATTAAAAATTCCAATTCATCTTCTGTATCTTGAGAATCATACTCTAATATAAGACGTGCATTACATAAATAACATAAAATAATTAAATCTCTTAATGAAAAGCTATCTCGAGATAATTTATTTCTAAAAGATTGTTCCGTACAATCTAGGTATAACGCAGCTTTTTTAATGGATACTTCAGATGATGTTAAAAGTTTGCGAATAATATCACTAATCCTCTTTTGAGGTTTATTGTCATTAGTCATATATAGAACCTCCATATTTAATATTGTAGCATAAGAGTTATAAATAATCAAATGATTTATATAAAATATAATCAAAATGAGTATTGACACATAATCAAAATGATGATATTATTATCTCATAAAAATAAAGAAGCCGATGCTACCAACATCGACTTCAATATATGGATGCTACCAACATCCATAGAAATTGCACAGACTTGAATCTGCACTTATGTATTAACGCAAAATTCATTATAGCAGATATGTTTGAAAATATCAAATAAAAAAGTCTTTGAGCAATTCGCTCACAATTTCCAAAATTATTTTATGAATCGTGGAGTAATCCGCAACAGTTTTATTATATTGATAGATAATAGAACAAAAGTTTTGAACATTAACAATTACACAAAAAAGTCAATGAAAAAGAGAGAATGTATATATGAAGGCTGAAATGCCTAAAATTTTTTACATTTACATGATTTGATTGGCTATCGTCCATGTATTGAAAAGAGGTGAAAATGGGTGGAAATTGATAAGTTACAGTTATGTATCTTGGCAGTTCTGGAAGAAAACAATGCAACAACACCGGGTACTGGCATGACACTTCGTGAGATTGGAAGTGTGATTAATACAGAAGAAGAACATACCTATTCACAAATCACAATCAATCGAAAAGTGTGGGGATTACGTGATTTAGGTTATGTAACCTCTAAACTGAAAAGTAACAAAGCTGATATGTTTTACATTACAGCAAAAGGAAAAGAAATGAAAGGAATCTTATTACATGAGTAATGAATTGAAAAATGACATAAGGTTTATTGCAGTAGGTGCAGCAGGTGCTAATGTCGTAAAGATGTTGGAGCGCAAGGATTATAAATCTTACTATATAAATCTTGCAAAGCAGGACTTGGATTTAATTGATAGTCCTAACAAGTTACATATCTCAAATGGCGAGGGAGCAAGCAAAGACAGAAATAAAGCAAAAGCAGTGTTAGCGGAGTCGGTTGATGATGTTATGAATACGCTTGATAATCAGATTACAGAGCAGTATATCTTTGTGGTGTATTCACTTGCAGGCGGTACAGGTTCGGGGCTTGGAACATTTTTAGCATCTGTAATAGCTGAAAATCCAAACAAGAAAGTTGGTCTTGTTATCATACTTCCTTCAATGAATGAATCATTGCAAGCTAGAATCAACACATATGAGGCTTTATCAGAGATTATAGAGATAAAGAACGAGTTATGCTCTATCTTTATACTCGACAATAATCAGAGAGAGGACAAGTTCTCAATCAATCGTAGCTTTGCAAATTTGTTTGAAGCCTATATTAATGTGGCAAATAATACTTCGATTAGAGGTGTGATTGACATAGCGGAGCAGAAAAAATTGTTAGAGACTCCTGGTATAGCAATGATCCATAAGGCAACAGGAACAAAGGAAGATTTACTTTCCACTATTAATGAAGGAATCTATGTATCACTTGAACCTAATAAGCGAGTCAAATATATCGGCTTATCACAGCCAGATACAAAAGATACTATTGATGTTGCCGATGTTATTAATGTTGTCGGTGAGCCGATTGATTACTATTGCGGGTATGGTAAGACAGAGGATACAGTGCTTTATTTAGCAGGTCTATCATTCCCAAAAACCTTTATTAATAAGTTGGCTGAATCAATCAAAGCGGAGCAAGACAGAGTTAAAAAGGTCATGGAAGATGATGATTTATCAATGGATATGAACATTAACTTTTTAGCGACTAAACCAGTCGAAAAACCACAGAAACCAAAATCAACCATGCGTGATAGATTGGTTGCAAGTATAACAAAATAAGTAACTAAAGAGAGAACAATATAATATAAAGCGGTCAATCCGTTCGATTGTTAAAAGAAATTGCAAGCATTTAGCTTATTCTGCCTGTACAGGAAAGGAGAATCACATGTATAGATTATTAAGATTTATTGACAATGAAACAAACACAGCACCAGATTACGAGGTAGTACTTGAGCTTGATAAGTTTGAGGAATCAGAAGAGATATTGAATAAATTTATCAAGGTCTGCAAAGAAAAGAATCTGCCGTATTCTGATGGTTACTATGATTATATGGTAATAGAGTATGCTTGCGAAGTACCTATTAAAGCAGAGTCTATATTCTACTACAAGGACAAAAAATCTGCATTCGATGTTGTTGAATGGGATGGCAGAGTTATCGCTAGTTCGGCTCTTGGTTGCGATTTTACAGACCAGAACTATCTTGAGATTACAAACAATGTAACTGACAAGGGATATATTCAGTGGCTTGAGGAGTTTGTAAAAGCTGTTGTAACTAAAGCAAAGCTGAAGTGTTCAGAGATTATCATTGATGATATAGAGTGGAACAGAAATATTTTTCTGAATATAGATGGACATGAATATGACATAAGAACATGGAGCTTTATACCATCGGAAGAGGATAAAAAAGGCATACATGCGCTGAATCAGTATCATACACTCTGTTTAAGAATGTTAAGGATGCTACAGGTTCGCATGGCGAGGAAGTATCAGATGGTATATTAAACATCACATGGAAAAATAAGTAAGGAGTACAGAAGATATGGCAAAAGGATTGACAAGGTGTAATGTGTGTGGAAGGACGGCAGAACAAGTATTTGAAGGACAGATGCTTATTAGCATCCATGAGCGTATCGGCTATGGCAGTGAACATGATGGAAGTATGCTTGACCTAGACATTTGTCCTGACTGTTTTGACAAGCTGATTGATGGCTTTGCAGAAGAATGTGCAATCAATCCTATAAAAGAGAATTTTTAGAATACGGAGGAATTTGAAATGTTAGGTACAGTCAAATGGTTCAATAACAAAAAAGGTTTTGGATTCATCAGAGACGAGGTTGGTAATGATATATTTGTTCATTTTTCAGCGTTGAACATGGATGGATTCAAGGAACTTAAAGATGGCGAAGAGGTAGAATTTGATGTAATGGAAACAGAAAAGGGGACACAGGCTGTAAATGTCAAGAGAATTTCTAATAATAAGAAATACGATGACATGACACAAGCTGAATTAATAGAAGAATTTGTCAATATTATAAAACAGAATTATGAGAATGGAATATGTTTATTAGATTCTAACTATGAACTGATACAATTTGATCAAATCTTAGAGAAAGATATTATTAAAATTGATGATGCAATTAGCATTGTGCGTAATTTAAAGAGAATGCCAAATTTTAAAGAATATTGTAAAGGTATGACTCAATAATCAAATCAGTAAAAATCAATCTCCAAGTGGAGAACAATATATTAACAGAGATTATTGTTGCAGTGAGACGAAGCAACCGACTATTGAAGCGAATAGTTACAATTCAGAACGTATTTACGAATCCCCTTTTATTAAAACATATATCAGTGAAGATGCTGATTACATAATTTGAACGGAATCACAATACCATTGAAGATAATGGTTATACATATTGGACGGAATCACAGGCACATTACCTTTATGGTGGTGTGCCTACATTAAATTGAAAGAGAGGTACATTTATATGGAACAGAGAGAAATCATATTAAGACAAAAGTTAGGTAAGCATGGCTATAAATTAAAAGGTGCAAACAAAAGATTCTTTGTTAAAGGTACATATACAGACAAGGTAGCATCACCATTAGATGATAAGAAACAGCCAGTTTATATGACATTGGATGAAGTTGAAAAATGGCTGAACGACAGAATCAATGAAGAAAAGCAGAAGGAGCAGCTATGGAAAGACAAGCTCAAAAAATATAAGAGCATTCTGAAATATCCACAGTATGCTGAGTGGTGCAAGGATGTTGTGTTTGATACTTTGAAGGAATATAAAGCAGTTATAAATGAAAATATCGACTTTATCAAAGCAGAGGTATTTAATTCCGAAAGTGAATTATACGTTTTTGTGGGATATAACGTAGAAAATATTTTGGATGAACTACAGATTCACAAATACGATATGTCAATGTCAGAGAGAATCAGAATTGCTTTTTCGGAGACATATTATAAAAAGTATGAAGAACTGAATGCAGATGTACTTGAAAAAGAAGTGGACGATGGAGAGTATATTTTACAGGATTTGGTAGGCGATGGCGAACTGACAGAGAATGATTTATTGGAGATTGCTTTCAATGACATTGGTGTTGATGGTCTGAAAAAATATATTTTGGAATAAGATTGGAGGAATGAATTATTATTACAGAAGAAAGAACAGACTATATGGATTATCTGAATCCATGTAATAAAAATCAGACAGCAAAAATATTAGAGAGATTTTTTTATGTCTCGAATGGGAGAGAGTATATATCTGTTATACCAGATGAAGCAGAAAGAATAACAAAATTACCAACACTTGACGAAGTGAAGGAAGATACAAATAGAGTAGTCACATATGCAAAAGAGATTATCCTGAATGCTGATAAATATAAGGATATGGATATAGAAGAAAGTGTTTTAAAACAGTATGCGTGCGACATAGATCCTTTGCTTGATAAGATTATTGCTATAAATATTGCCGATATTTTAAGCCAAAACAACAAGCCTCAGAATAAGGAACAGTTGAAAAATGTATGGGTTGGTTCTCTTGAAGAATTAAAAAAGGATTTTATACAAGGATTTGAAGAGGATAATAGCTTATTACTACCGCAAAATGCTGTAGGCGGTATTGATATATCGAAACTTGAAATTGGTATGACTGTTAAAAACTATAAAATGCTATGTGAATTGCTAGGGCAGGAAGTTAAAAGCGGTAAATCAAAGAAATATCAATTAGAAGATTTTGCACGTTACTTTGAATGGGAAAAGTCCGGACAGAAATTTATTATTTCAGATATATATGATACTCCATTAACAAAAGAAGATAAGCGCAAATTAGGTAATAATTCAATTTATGTGCAGTGTATAGAAGTGATTTTATTACAGTACCTATCAAAACAGGAAGGCTATACAAGAACATTTACGAAACGCAATTGGTGGGAAATGTTAGGTATGGCAAGTCATAAATATGGAAGAACACCAGAAAATAAATTAAAAAATCTTGATTATAGAATTACCTCATGGGAAGTTAGACATTTTTATCAAAGATGTAATAAAAAATTAGAGCAGATTCTTTTTTCAGCATTGAATAGTTTGAAGAACAGAAAACTAATTACTTATGAAATTCAGACAGTTATTGTCACAAAAGACAAAAGAGGTAAAGAACAGTATTTTGAAGCTACTGATCTTCAGAAAAAAGCAGATTCTTGAAGTTGAAAGACACATCTTACATAACATTATGGGATATGAAAAAATGTTCCAAGTCTTTATCAGATTCCAACAAGCAGATTTTTATCAACAAGTGAATGATTTATTGTATCAGCAGTACGGATGGAATCACTACTTTAAGCAGATAAAAGTGATTTATACATTTGATGGAGTTAAAGAGGCATTACCAGAATTGGAAATGAAGCTACAAAAAGAATTATTAAATAAGAAAGTAGTTGATTATCTAAATTCAAATGCGAAAGACCTGTATGAAAAAAAATAAAGCAGAATATCAACAACAGATGAAAAATCTGATTGAAGAATATTGGGGTTATACTCCAAGAATTGAATCGTATAAAAAGAAAATGTGGAATCCACCAGATACATATTTAGATGCACAGAGCATTTTGACTGATGAACTAATAAGGATAGGTCATAAGGATAGAACATTTGTAATGGAAGAATTTCTGGAAAGTAATTCAGATATTGATGAATTATTTGTATTTGACCAGTGATTATAAAAAGTTGGCACTTTAAAACGGGATATATAAACAATCCTTTATATGGCATTATAAAGTGCCAATTTTTGAAAATACGAAATTCATTATATAGGAATGGGGTAACAATTTAAAAATTAAAACTAAAGTATTTTTTGATCGAGTCTGAGTTGGACTGACATATTGCGAGCCTTAAGCGAAGCAATGTGGCTGGACATACTCGGACAAATCACGGGCTAAAAGGTCAGCTTTGCTGGGCTTTTAGGCTGTGTCTACTGTCAGAGACAACACATAAAAGGAGAAAAATATTATGACCATTAAAATAAAAGATAATTCATATATGGATGAAGATATTATTAAATGCCTTGTAACATGTGAAAAAGTAATCAGCAAAAATGCATACCTTGAAAAGAAATGGAAGAATTATCAGTTACTTGCTGATTATAGTGCAGCAGAACAATACAAGGATGTTCGTATTGAATGGATGGGATATAGAGAAAAATTACGTTCTTTATTATTGGATAATGTTTCCATGAAAGAAATTATTCAGAGAACTAGGGCATGTACAGATAAAGCAACACAGAAGATGGTCAAGGAGATTATTTCTTTAATGGAATGAAATTGTATCCTACTTTCTTTGCAACCAACCTTTTCTACTAAGCTACACAACGCAATCAAAGATTGCTGTTCCGCTAAGTGAAAAGCCTGCGCCAAAGAAAGATAGCAAAGAAAGCGCATGAATTAGTGAATCTATCTAATAGACACTTAATTTGAGCGTACCTTAGATGGTTCAAAATAGAATTAAACTGATTATTCTTTTCGCTAAAGAGAGAGTATGTCGGCTGCCTAGCGGCATCCGAAATAAGCAACCTCTATTTATCTGAATAATAAGTTTACAATTTTTCACTTGATGGAAATGGGATGAACTTATGAAAGAGTGTACACCTGTAGAAGTAATTGTGTATGAGTAAAGGAGAATTTAATAATGGGATATAAAAAACCAATTCCTGTAGAAATAAATAAAATTGTTATCGGGAAAAAATATTATACATGTAGTTATTCTGGAACTATTAGTGTGATTATTTTGAAAATATTTAAAGATACAAATTCTGTATTAGTAAAAATTAATTCAAAGAAGAAAGAGAGTAATCCATTTGTGCGTCATATGAATTATATTTTTGATAATCCAGAAATGGCAAAATCTGCTGGTAGAACTTGGGAACATGATGAGCGTAAACGTAAAAAGGAACAGAAAAAGAAACAGAAGAAAGCATAAAGGAGAATAGATATTATGTTAAAGATAGACGATTTAATTATTGATAATGAATTTGAAGAATTGTTACCGGCTCTTACACCAGAAGAATTTAACCGATTGGAAAAGAGTGTTGTGAAAAATGGTATGCTCGATCCTATTAAGGTTTGGGAAGAACCATGTACCGGGAAATACATCATTATTGATGGACACAACAGATATAAGATTTTAAAGAAGAATAATCTTGTTTGTCCTAATTGGAATATTTATACAATCACTGAAACAACTTTGAAAACTAGGGATGATGTAAAGCGTTGGATGTTGGAACAACAGTTAGGACGTAGGAATTTATCAGAAGCAGAAAAATATGAGATTGTCCAGAAATTCAAGAGTGTCTTTGAACAGAAAGCAAAGAAAAATCAATCTTTAGGTGGTAAAGGTTCGGCAAATTTGCCAAAGGTTGACACACGAAAAGAAATGGCAAAGGCAACAGGTGTTTCGGAGGAAACATATAGAAAGATGGATATTGTAATGAAGTCTGATAATGAAGAACTGAAACAAAGTTGACGTAGATAAGAAGTGTCGGTTGACGCTGCATATAAGGAAGTTAAGAGTGCGGATCAAAAGCCGACAACACCAAAACAACAAGATTGATAAGTTGGATAAGAGAATAAATGAGATAGATAAGACCATTAAATCATTACAGGCTGAAAAGAACGATATTATAAAAAGACGTACTTCAATATTCTATGCTTTAGATGTTAAGTGTCCTGTTAAATACAGATGGGATAAGGATAATCACACTGATAGTTTTCCTTCTTTTTGGAAATGTGTAATATACATTGAAAATGAAGGTCAGGAAAATATATTTTATAAAGATTCAATCTATGAAGAATATCCTTCGGATTATAAGATGGGAAAAATTCCAGAAAAGTATAAAGATGATTTTCGTATGGTATGGAAACAAGCATATGAGGAAGTTGTAAGGTTACAAAATGAAATAAATGAAAAATCTATGAAAGCTGCAAGAGAACAAGATGAACTTATGAAGAATTTATTAGATTTAATTCCGACCGAAGAGGACAAACCTATATTGAAAAAGTTCTATCGTGTACTTGCGAATACATATCATCCTGATAATAAGGAAACAGGTAATGCGGAAATGATGGGATATGTAAACGATTTGAAACAGATGTGGGGAATATAGAAAGGGGTATGAACATGACTAGAGAAACAGTTATTCAGAACATTTTAACCAATTATGGACAATATATTTCAAAAGAACATGTTGAGTCAATGGTAGATAGTGGAAAAGAGCAAGGTCTTACATATGATTTGATTTTTCTGATGTTAAAGGCTCAGTTATCACAGTTAGCAGGTGAAGAATTTTATTGTACAAGTTCTGATATGGCGAAAGCACTTAATGTATCAGAGGATGAAATAAATAGGCTTATAGAGGAATCAAGAGAAGAATTAGCGGCTGTTGGTGAAAATCCAGATGATTATTTCAGAACGACTCAAAGCACAACTTATATGATGTAAAAGAGAGAATGATATAGTACAAAAGAATTTTATGAATGGGAGGATGATTGACATAGGCAAGAATAATATAAACTATACCAAACTGTTAAATCCAATATATATTGAATCTATACAAGCAAATCAAATATATCTAAATGACCTAAAATCAAAAGGTTGTGTGAAATATAAGATAAAAAATGAATGGATAGAGCAAAATAAAATATATACTAGAAGAGCTGTATTAGCCGATAGTTTGTTTCTAAGATTTATTGAAGAAAGTATTACAAGAATAAATGGTAAATTTAGCAAGGATTTTATTATTTTAAAATTTGATTATGATACTGAATATAAGATTAATGATGAAGAACCAATAAAAATTAAGAAGGATGAGTTAAGAACATATTACTATAAGAATGGAGTGACATTTACATCCGAAGTAAAGGACACAAAAAAGAGGAAACAAGCAAAAGAAAATGAGAGATGTTCTCCGATACATTATAAAATGCTCATGAGATCCCCCGGTAAAGCAAAAGACGGTGAATGTGTATTTATCCGTGAGAATTTACATCATAAAGCTATTAATTTTTTGACTATGGGATTATATGATTTAATGGATGAGCAATCAAAACTAGATCCCGATAAAATATTTAAAATTGTGGAGCTGTCAGCATATTTAACTTTAACAACTGCTGTTGCAAATGGATATATACAAATTCCTTTGAATAGAGTGTTAGTTGTACCAGACGAAGAAGTATATTCAAAGCCACAAAAAGCTGTAATAGTAAGTAATAAATCTGTTCCATATACTTATGAAGAAAAAGAGTTTGTTATTGATTTTTAATAATCCTCATGTTGAAGAATTAATAAATAAAAAAGGTTTTACTTTTGAAAAAGAAAAAGCTAGTGAAACTATAAAATATATTGAAAAAACAAAAGAAGCTCTTAAGAATAATGGTATTAGATGGAATGGAAATTATGGAAATACTGTTGTAACTCAAAAAGAAATTAATACAACAAGAGTGTGATGCTGAATATGTATCAAATGAATGTGTAAAAAATGTTTTATGGGATGGTATGGGGCTGATTGATGAGTCTGTTTTTCCGAAAAATATGAATGGATTTATATATTGTAGGTCACATTTCTTTAAGAGTTGTTTATTCCGTGGCAATATCAAAGAGTTTTTTAAGGATTATTGTACAGAACATAATATTGAGTATGATAAGTTTACCACAGAAAAGATTGACCTGTTTGGACGTAAACTTAGTTTGGCAAATATTGATGTTGTGATTACAGACAAATCACTTAAATGGCTTAAATTTATTGATATGATGGGTGGTACAAAAAAGAAGCATTTGATTACTATAAACAATATATGAAAAACAGAACAATTGGTTTACTATTGTTAAAACGGCTCATTCCAGTAAATGGGGA
>ENA-OQJG01000110-OQJG01000110.1-human-gut-metagenome-genome-assembly--contig:-NODE-110-length-14272-cov-2.340827_pt1 | contig 14272 bp, 19 predicted proteins | sample MGYA00242601_ERZ504767 | MGnify/ENA primary metagenome ERZ504767 (study PRJEB26092, sample SAMD00036362) | human gut metagenome | host: Homo sapiens | study: EMG produced TPA metagenomics assembly of... | reverse complement strand
TACGCTTCCACCCTGGCTTTGCCGTGAACAATGGCCAGGTGGACATCTCTTCGGTCCTGCTGGACAACGTCAAGGGTCCCTTCGTGGCAGATGCTTCCACCGTCCTGCCCTTCGCCCCGGCAGCCATCTACCGCAACGACGAAGTCACCACCTCCGCGGCCCTCTCTCCCTATGATGTCTACTATTATAACGAGAGCGCCCGCACCGTCTGGCTCTACAACAAGCGCGCCGCAGGCCGCGTTGACGGCGGTCTCGCCCTCGGCCAGCGCTCCGACCTCTGTGACCGTGGCCGGCGTCACCTACACCATCGCCTCGCCCTCTGTGGCCTACCAGCTGTCCTCTCTGTCCGGCGGCGGCGTGGGCCAGGTGGTCACTCTGCTGCTGGGCATGAACAATGTGGCCGCAGGCATCATCACCGGTGAGGAGGCCGACGAGGTCTTCTACGGCGTGGTGCAGTCGTCCGCCCGCAACCTCATCGACGAGGACAACAGCGCCGATGTGCTTCAGACCGTCAAGGTCCTGTGTACCGACGGCCTTGCCCGCGAGGTGAACGTAGACAAAAGCCTGAACTTTCCCACCGGCTGGCTGGTGGAAGTGCGGGTCAGCCCCGAAGGCGAGAGCGTGGAAACGATCGATGAGCGCTCCGTCAGCGGCACTGTGAACGAGAACGCCACCGCGCTGGGCGATAGGGCTCTGGCGGATGACGTGCAGATCCTTGATACGAGTACAGGGGGTGTGGCTGGGACGGTTCGTCCCAGCCGCCTATCGGGGGTAAACTTAAAGGCTTCCGATGTCCGCTACTACACCACCAACCCGCAGGGGCAGATCGACAAGCTCATCCTGAACGATGTGACCGGGCGACCTGTGGAGCTACGGCGTGCTGGACGATGTGAAAAATCTGGCCATGAATTATTCTGACCTGAAGAGCCTCGTCACCGGCATTGCGGCGGGAGATTCCGCCTCCGGCACCACGACCACGACAGGCACCACCACCGGATCGACCACGGGCGGCACCGACGGCTCCGGCTCTACCTCGGGTACCACCACTGTGACCGGTACCACGGCGGCAGACCGCCTGTCCAACCTGCTGGTGCCCACCACCAGCGAGATCCTGTGGGGCGTCATCAACGGCGATATCCTCCAGACCGTGTGGAATAAGGTCACCAGCAGCACCGGCTCCCTGGTGAGCATCGGCGTCAAACAGCTGGCTAAGGTGTAGGGGAGCCTTATGGCTACCATCCTGAACTATGTGGGCGGCGGTGCCACCTATGTGTGCTATGTCAATGGTTCGCAGGTAGCTTTCACCACCAACGTCAAATATCCGGTGCTGGTAGGTGGTGTTGCAGCCCGCAGAGAGACGACCGGCAGCGTGCGGACGATGGTCCAGCTCATGCCCATGAAGATCGATCAGGTGGGTGCAGCGTCGGTCATGAGCAACGGCACCCGCTTTGAGATGGCGGACGACGCACAGGTGTATCTGTGGTACAAGGGTCAGTACTACGCCACCAAGCTGACCGAGGTCAACTCGGAGGGCTACTACCTGACCGGCTGGTACGATAACTTTGGCTGTGCTGCGGGCAAGCGCGTGCGCGTGATCGTGGCCGTCAAAAAGGACTGATGGATTATTACAGCGTCCCGCGCCGCATTCTGCGCGGGGCAAGGCAGTTGGTGTACCCACGCCGCTGCCCGTTTTGTGATCGGGTGCTGGGCAGTGTGCCTGTCTGCCCGGATTGTGCCGCGGAGCTGGAAAAGCTGCGCAGAAAGCCGGGAATGCGGCTGGACGCTTCTCAGCATTATTTAGGGGAACTGACCGGTGCAGCAGCACCGTTCCGGTATGAGGGCTGTGTGCGGCGCGGCATCCTGCATACAAAATACCATGCTGCACCGTGGGCGGCGGTGGAGCTGGGCCTCTGGCTGGCAAAGCTGGCCTTTGGCAGCGAGATGCATATGGCCGGTGCAGAACCGGTGCCGGAGCTTGTGGAAGGCATGTCCCTTGGGTACGACTGCATCGTTCCCGTACCGGCATCCGGCAGAGCGCGCGGCTACAATGTGCCGCAGCTCATGGCGGTGCCGCTGGCCCGCGCACTGGGGATACCGCTGTACCCGAAAGCACTGGGCCGCACTCGTGCAAAGCGGCATCAGGCGGGCCTGCCCTTTGAGCAGCGCCTTGCCAATGTGGCGGGTGCCTTCCGGGTGACGGACACGGAACTTGTGGAGGGCAGAAAGGTGCTTTTGGTAGACGATGTGATCACCACCGGTGCCACGGCAGCAGCCTGCACACAGGCGCTGCTGGCAGCCGGTGCCGAGAGTGTGTTTGCAATTGCACTTGCCACTGTTGAATTTGAAATGTTTCCCGCAAGGGATCAGCCGCTGCAGGAAAACGAGCCGGATTTTTGAAAATTTATTTGAAAAAACTTGGCAGAAAAAGCTTGACAAAACACCCTGAATCAAGTATACTAATTGAGCTGTGAGCGATAACCGCTTGCAGATATCCGGGTGTAGCGCAGTTTTGGTAGCGCGCTTGAATGGGGTTCAAGAGGCCGTGAGTTCGATTCTCGCCACTCGGACCATAAATCCAACGATTTCACGTTAGAAATCGTTGGATTTTTTGTTTATAGGCTGGCCTCATTTGGTTTTGACCACAATTTTGACCACAATGCCAAAGATTTTATCTGGTCTAATTAGTGCCGTTCCGTCCAATTTTCAGGCCGAAAATGCCTCGCTGAACAACTGGATCGCACTCTGCCGAATGGATTCCTGAACATGGAGATAATGCTCAGTCATCTCGGTATCGGCGTGGCCTACGATACTCTGGATGGTCTGGATATCCACGCCCAATGCCTGCATCTGCGACACATAGGTGTGGCGGCAGCTGTGCGGCGTGAGCAAGCGGACATCGCCCGCTTCTTCCAGAGATTTGCGGAATACATCCCGGAAATGGGTGGGATTGCAGGGCAAGCCGGTCTTGGGGCTTTCCCAGATGAACTGGTCGGTGGTATCCCGCAGCTTGATGGCACAGGGGCGGACATTCAGCGGCACCGGAATATCCCGGATACTGTCTTTGGATTTCGGACTGCCGATGCTGACCGTACCTTTTACGACCTTTACTGCCTGCCGGATGTGAATGACAGAGCCATCTTCTTCAATAAACTGCGGCTCCAAAGCCAGAAGTTCCTGCATTCTCATTCCAGTGCCGAGCAAAAGCCGGATGCTCAAGCCCATGCGGTCATCGGGCAGCACCTTCATCAAGTGTGCGACTTCCGCTGTGGTAAAGGCTTCTTTGCGTTTTGCGGTGCCGGATGCCCGCATCTTTTCAGCAAGCCGGACCGGGTTGCGGCGCACAAGGTCATTGGCTTCTGCCTTTTGAAAGATCTGGTAGACGCACTTCCTCGTGCCTTGCTGATGTAAGAATCCGAGCGGCCATCGCGCCGCATCCCTTTCAGGAAGTTTTCAATGTCGATGGGGCGTATGACGGTCAAGGGGCGATGATAAAATCCCTCTTTGAGCATTTTCAGGCAGTATTTGTAGCTTTCCTGTGTCGTGGGAGCGATATTATCCTTGTGACCCTCGAACCATGTATCAGCCCAATCCTCAAAGTACAGGATCGTGTCCAACTGGACTCCACTGATAAGCGCATCCTGATACTCTTTCAGTTTGAGCTTGACCTCCTTCTGGGTCTTGCCATAGAAGGTCTTGAAGCACGGCGAACCATCTTTCTGGTAGCCGTCCATCATACGTAATTCCCAGCGACCATCGCTGCGGTGGCGAAGCGTACCCTCGCCGTGTGAACGTTTGCTTGGCATATTGCCTCCTTCCCGATGTCAAGTCGTTTCGTGAATCAGTATAAATAAAGCGACCTCTTGAATCAAGGATGTCAGATCAGCCATTTACGCTGTCCGTGATCCACTGAAGAAAACGGTCTTTGGGTACGACCATCCGCTTTCCGATGTGGAGCGTGGGAAAGCCGTCCGAACGGAGCAGGATGTAAGCGTTAGCGCGGGAGATACCCAGTGCAGCAGCGACGTGGTCGGCTGTCAGGGTGATGGGAAGCTGCTCATACGAAGTGAACTGAGAGCGCATAGAATACCTCTTTTTTCTATATGTTGTACTGAATGAATACAGGAACACTATATATTGCACTTTGATATGTAACAAGGGGCATCTGCGGTTTGCGGATGCCCCTTGTGTATATGGGAGGAATGCCTGTGAATGTCAGAATTTCATCGGCAGCGCGTCTTTTCTGCACTTGCCGTTGTAGGCGGTGTAGATGGGGAAAACGTATTTTTTCCATCCGCGCAGCTTTGCGGGGTCGTCCTGCCCGATGCGGTAAATATCGACCGGGTGGATGCTGCGCAGCGCACGGAGCAGCCGTCTTCGCTGAACTCGCCGTGGTACAGCTCCACAAAGTGCATCATGCCCCGCAGGACAGATGCCCGGAACGAATCCGGTTTGCCCTCCCATGCTGCCACGATCAGCCGCATCGTTTCACAGTAGAGCGGTTCGCCCATCTGCTTGTAGAGCCGGAAAGCCGTACCAACGCAGCCGATGCGGTAATCGGTCAGCTGCTGGCTGTCATAATTGAGACTCAACCCCACCCGGTTGGTGGCTGCGAGAAACGCCTTGGAAATGGCATCGCCGCCCACCACCTTGGCACGGAGCTTGATGCCTGCCGTCAGCGGCGCAGAGAAGCCGTTCTGCTCGGCAAAGAGCAGGGCTTCCTGCTCCACGGTCATGCCCGTGTACACCTTGCAGAGGATCGGCAGATCCTTGCCGCCGTTGCGGAGGATGCGCCCCTCGATGGTGTGCTGCCCATCCGTTACGATGAACTGACCGTTACGGAAACTGACCTTCGGCTCGTTTGCCACATATTCGTTGAAGTGGGCGGCGATCAGTTCCACACGCTTGCGCTCCACACCACGCTGATACAGTTCGCGGGGATAGACCAGCTTGCTGCTGTGGATGACCATGAGCTGGTACGGCGGGTTGACATGGATGAAGGGATTGTTATTGTCTTTCAGGCGCATCGCATTTCCTCCTTGATCCTCCAGATGTACGTTTCGGCTTCTTTCAGGATTTCAGCAACCTGCTGCTTACGCTTTGGGATGGTGAGCAGGCTGGGGTTAAATGTGAAGCTGTATTCCAGCCGCTGGATCATTGCGTGTACCGCAGCTTCCAGTTCGGTGTACAGCATCGTGTCCTCAACGCTTCCAGCGTCCTCAAAGGACGATTTGATGGGTGTGTAGGGATAGAGGGGCGGCTTACCGTCAACCACCTCAGGCGGCGCGTAAGCCGCTGTAGAACGGATGATAGGTGGAAGCCGCTGAATGCTCCCCATCGGGTTCAGAGCAAGGCTGGCACGGACAGCATCATCCACCCGGCTCATTTCTTCCGGTGTGAGGTGTCCGAGGAATTTCAACACTCGGCTCTTGTCTACGGTAAAGATCTGCTCTGTCTGAACGATGGACGGAACGGAGAGGAAATCGTTCACCAGCAGGCAGTGTGTCGGCTGGGTGTACTTTTTTGCCGCCTTGCTTGTCAATGTGGCCACGATAAGCGTGGGTGAGTAAAAATTTCCCACATCGTTCTGAAGAACGACTGCCGGACGATTCCCACTTTGCTCTGAACCGATGGCGTTGTCGAAACGGGTGAAGAAAATGTCTCCACGTTGGAATTTCCAGTTTTGGATCAAAAGCTGCCCTCCTTTTTCAATATGTATACCGCCCGCTGCACCTCCTTGGCAGTGGGCGGTGTGTTTGTTCAGCGGTTCATCACAACGTAGTCATGACCGCGCCGGGTCTGGCAGACAGTGCAAGTGTCCATGCTTCGGTCTGCGCTGGGGACAATGGCGATTTTGAACGCCTTGGATTCTACAAAACTGCAAAGGCAGACACCGCAGAGCGTGCGGATAGACCGGATCATTTCCGGGGTCAGTTCCATTTCCTCGTAGATCGCTTGCTCTAAGGTGGTACGGTCGTTCTCGTTCATAAAACCTCCTATGTAGGACGAAAATGTGGATATATGGAATAAGTAAAAAGAACAGGCGTGGACGAAGACCGAAAACAGCATTCGGCCACGCCTGATTTAATAAGTTAAGGTCTCGCATATTCGCCCTCGGCTCCCTGCGAGTGGGGCATAAACATCTGGCAGCGGACTTGTACCGCTTCATTGGCATTTCAGCCACCCCGTCTGCTTTGTGACCGGGCCGCGAATTACGGAAGTATCATTATCGGAGTACCAGATGACGGAACTATTCAGTTTTCAAAGAACATGAGTGCAGACATTTCGCTCAGTGGCTTTCGCCATCTGGTGAATTGTCCTTTCACTTGGTAGGCATCGAAAACGCCTTTCAGACAACCTCAATTTGAAAGTTTTTGATAAAATTAGTAATTCTGCGGATTTTCTTACTAATATTCTGCTTTGTTGTGCCAAATGCTTTAGAAATTTCAACGGTGTCATATTCTTCATAGGCGTACAGAGTAATCAGCTCAAGGTCTGCATCCGACAAATTTTCAAGCGCAGACAGCAGCCGCTCGTCCTCAATCTCGCCGATCCATGTGAAGCGGCTCTTGGTTTCACGGTAGTGTTCGGTAATAGAAATGGCTTCCTGATACTTGTTCATAAGGGGCGAGTAGGCTTCTTCGCCCTGCTCAAAGGACGGGGCAGCGATTTCCTGTGTGTGGTTCTGGTAAGAACGCGCAGCATTGAAAACAGACCAGTCATACTCATACATTGCCTGAATCACTTCAATGCTCATGCCAGCGTCCTCATACTGCTTGCGCATGATAGCCCACTGACGGTCAAAGTTCTTCTTTTCCAAACCATAATTAAAGCCCATGTGTAACCTCCAAATTTTCGATAAAACGTGAAATGTCGAAAATCTGGAGACACTACGGATATTTCGCCATCTGGGGCAGCCATGAAAAGAGGGCAAACATAAAACCTACTCCTTTTCGGGAGCAGGCCATCTGAAGCTATAAAAAATAGCCGGACAACAGCCAACCGAAGGATTTTCAAGCGAAAATCTTTCAGTCAAGCTGCTGCCCGGCCATTTGGTGCTACGTTTCATACATTGCCTTATGGCAATGGCCCGTTGCTCGGTGCTAACAGTCCATATTCAGAGTGCAGTGCACCCGATTGTTTTATAAAACTGATGTTTACTTGGCCCGAATGGAAAGGTCGAGCCATAACATTTTCCGGCAACGCCAGCATTTTATATGGATGAATCCAGTGCAGTCGGCGGTCATTCGATAAAGTTTTAAGTTGCACTTGGGGCAAAACTGCCAGTGTTCCGTAATTGCTTTCTTCTTATGATCGAGCATGACTTTCCCTCCCAAATATAAAGTTTGCTGCTGTATCATAGGAGAAACGGTGGACTGCGGCACTTTGGCTCCAAAAGCGCAAAAACGCCAGCCTCCCACAGTGGGAAGCTGGCGCAATATAACACATCGGCACGATTGTGGATGGTGGAACGGAACGATTGTGCTTGCTTCGGGGCGGTCTGGCTTACGGCAGCAGACAGGCTTTTTTTGATACGTTACCCCATAAAAAATCACAGTACCCTCCATAGACGGTAACTGTGATCTTGTGGCGCAAGGAATCGCCCGGACGAGTTACCGTTTTTTTATAACTCGACCGGGAAATGCAGAAATCGGTATTATACTTCCTGCTCGCAGGAAATACAAGGTTATACCGCATCATTCACCAGAACGATACAATACTATTGAGGTGAACGATGATGCCGAATTCCGACTTGAAGTTACTTGGAGAAAAGGTTCGCACGGAGCGCAAGCTGGCAGGTTTAACACAAGAACAGCTTGCTGAACGTTGCCATGTTCAACAAAGCATATTGCCAACATTGAAAAAGGCAGCATGAATCCATCTTACGAAATCTTTTGGCGATTGCTCGCGTTCTGCCGATTTCGCTTGATGCACTGATTACTCCGGGAATGGACAAGACGGAAGTAGAATTAAAAGAGTTCAACCGAATCTATCTTTCCTGTCCAGAAGCGGTGCGAGAGACCTTAATGGACTCGACCCGCACACTGGCAAAGCATCTGACAGAGTTTTACAGTAAGATTGAAAATCCCTGAAAATGTTTTGCTTGTGGTACAGTATAGCACATTTTTCAAAGTCACTATACCAAAACGAACCAAAAGCAAACCAATTTATACCAATTCAGTCGATTCCCAAGCTGACCTGAATCTCTGTTTCCAAATCATTTGTCAATGCCGTATATAGTTCTTGTGGTGTGCGGCAAAGAATTGCATTGAAATTGATAGGGTCACCCTCATTGAAAAGCCTTACATATCCCCAGCGGCATGGAACAACGTCCAAATAGGTCGCAGACTCTAAAAAGCTATGGAAGTGGGTCAATACTTCTTCAAATGTTTGCATGGTTTGACCTCCTGAATTAAGTTATCTCTATTTTAGAATATTCTTGGTCATCTATGCAAGGATGCCGATTTTGTACAGCGTAGAAAACGATAAAGCCATACCGAAAAATCCTACTAGGATCTCACGGTATGGCTTTTATTACAGATTGCGATTCAATCGCACCGATTCCGATAATGGGACAAATTGATATCCAATGTTGGAAACCGTTTTAATATAACGGGGGTGATCTTTGTCATCCTCTATTTTTACTGGCGGATTCGAACCGATCGTGCTGGTGACGGCTCTCAAATAGCTTTCGCTGTCCTTATGCCAGACTGCTTCAAAGATCTGCTCCTTTGTAAACAGTTTGCCCGGATGCTGTGCCATCAAACTCAAAACACCGTATTCATAACGACTCATGTACACCTCTGTTCCATGTTTGAAAACACGGTGGTGTTCCAAGTTGATTTCCAGATCGGGACGGCTCAGAGCGTCTGTGGGATTTCGCATCAAATCGAACCATTCAAAAATCGTCTGCTCTTGCGGTGGGCAGTGATCCTTCGTGATGCGAACAACAACTTCAATTTTTTGTCATACAATAGACAATCTCCCCCAAAGCCAAATCTATATCACTCGATATGGAAAATCGGGTGTGGCTCGTATTTCCGCATTGACCGTGCACTACGATGCCGTGTGCTTTAGCCGCCGTCGTTTTTGGAATCCCGAAAGTTCAGAGCTGCCATCAGGCATCCAAACGCGCCTGCCCAGAGAAGGCCGGTATAGAGCCATCCTTGGAGAATAGCGAAAATCCCCCTGCGATCAGCAGCAGGATGCCAGCCGTTAACAGCAGACGTGCCGATAACTGCTCCATCTTAGGTATCCCTTTCTGTGCGAAGATAGTGCTGCGCCCGGTGGACGTCCCCGGAACGAACTGTAATGTACCACAAGGATTGAGTCACTGCTCCGGTAGGCATTGGTGTATTCAGCGGCACCAGAAGCAGTGCCGCCCGCACCTTGTAGGGAATATTGTTTTCCGCCATACGACGGCTTTTTTTTTGCCGTTGCTCGGCAGATACTTCTTATTTAATACTTTTCTTAAACAATAACCATGTGCTGATGAAGTAGCAAATCAATAGCAAAGCAAGAATGCTTACCGTCGTACCGATTTGTGACATCAATGCGCCGAAACCAATATAGGCAGAGATTTCTGCGGAGATCGTTTGAATAAAATAAATTATGACCATTGTGGACACGATGATGGCGACAACGATTGGCAGTCCAAACCAGATGCCTAATTGTTTCAGTACCAGTTTACCTATGTGAGTATCCTCCACACCCAATTTGCGAAGTACCGAGAAGCGATATTTATATTGGCTTGCATCCAAAAGTTGCTGCAAAGATAACACCGTAAGACAAATTACCATCAGCACAACAGCTGCATAGAGCATAGACGCCTGTAAAACAAAATTACTTGCTTTTGTGGTATTGACTTGTAGGGTACTCAAGCGAATGGCATAACTGACGCCGGTATCGGTTATTTCTGGATACTCGGCTGAAAAAGCCTGTTCTAAGGTGCGGGCATTTTCATAGGAAATGCTTTCCGTCGTCATGATATAACGGTTCCGAATCACCGAGAGTAAGTTTTCGCAGATACTATCTGGAAATACATAGAGTACATCCGTATAAGAGTTATAGGCCGTTTCTCCAATTGCTTCCTCGTAAAAAAGAATGTTCAGAAAGTGTAAGTTCCCCTGCGTCTGTCAGAATGCTGCTATGCTCTTTACAAAAAGTCTATCTCGTTCTTCGTTCGTTGCAATAGATTGCCACTGTGTTGTGAACTCGTCCTCTGATAAAGTGATCGGCTCATATCCCAGCATTTTGCGAATGGTGTTGTAATCACTTAAAGAAATTGCCACAACAGGAAAGTCGTATTTCATCCGGTTATGAAAATCGTCCTTGCTCGGCAGATAAAGAGAAAAGGTGCAATCATAGTCAGTTTCAATCCCATGTTCTGATAGAAAATCCGTTACAATTTCGTAATTGTCATCGGGCAGGTTTTCTTCGTCGTATACATCGTTATAACGAGAGGAAATCTGCACATCGTACATAGAACGTATATCAAGATAGCCGGAAGCCCATCCCACCAGAATGGGGGCTGCAATAAACATAAAAATTGCAAGCACTAAGGTTACACAGATCAGCGTCATAGTCTTGCTGGTAGTATTCAGTTTGGATGTAATCTGCCCCAAAAAGAACAGATTTTCGCCCTTGTACCTGTGTTCCGGGGCCTTTGCTTTCCATGCAACAATAAAGCTGCTGCTAAGATAAATGACACAACAAATGAAGAAAAGAAGATCAATCAGGAGAAATAACAAGTATTGATTGATTGCCCCGGCCCCCAAAGCCAGATAGTATCGACTGGTCAAAGCCGGCACACTGGCGGCCATAACCGTGTTCAGAACTGTGCATACCAGCAGTCCCGGAAGCAGGGTAGAAACGCCGGTTTTTCTCTTTCTAATCAGCCAGAATCCAGACCAAAGTAATGTAATGGCCGGAAATAGAATGTTTCCCCAGAACATGAGTTTGGCAGGGATAGCAAAACGGCCATCATAGTAGAATACTATTTTTTGCACGCCAGTGAGAAGCATCCACACTGTGAATCCTTCAAACAGCAGAACCACAGCGGCAATCCAGCGGCTCTTTTTTAGCTCAGGATCATTTTCTTTCTCCGCTGCCAACATATCAATGATTTTGGTTTTCCGAATGGTGCGGGTATTGAATATCCCAACAATTAAGAAGCTGAAAATAAAGAAGCCGATGGTCAGCAAGACTGTATCCGGAAATAGTGTCCACGACAATTCATAGCTTTTTCCATAGGTAGTCAACAGCATGGCCGTGATAAACTGGGAGCAGAACACACCGAGAAAAATTCCAATGGCAATCGAGAGGATTCCCATCATAAAAGTTTCTGCAAAGAAAAGTCTACCGACGGTCTTTTGTTCCATTCCCATAATGGACTGGACCGCAAACTCTTTTTGTTTACGCCGCAGCATATAGTGATTGACAAAACGAATCAAGAAAAGTAAGAACAGAGTAATGACGCAGATCGCGGCCTTCATGCCATCACTCAAGATTGTGAAATTGTACTCGCTTCCAATATCGGGTTGGTAGTAGCGGCTGGAAATAGACAGAAAGGAATAAAACAAGGTGACACAGATCGTCATGGTCACGATATAAATCAAATAGTCTTTGACGGAGCGCTTTGCATTGCGGAAAACAAGTTTAGCATACATGACTTTGTCCTCCTCCAATCATGGTAAGGACATTGAGGATTTTCTCAAAGAAGGCACTCCTGCTGTCGTTGCCTTTGCGCAGTTCGGTAAAAATGGCTCCGTCTTGCAGAAAAAGAATTCTGCTGGCGTAACTGGCGGTAAAGGCATCATGCGTCACCATAAGAATCGTCGCACTAAGTTGTTCGTTGATGCTCTGGATCGTAGACAGAAGCATTTGCGCCGAATGGCTATCCAACGCACCGGTTGGTTCATCTGCCAAAAGCAGTTTGGGATTGTTGATAATTGCCCTGGCACACGCACAACGCTGCTTCTGGCCGCCGGAAACCTGATAGGGATACTTGTTTAAAATATCCGTGATATTGAGCTTTTGGGCAATGTCTTGGATACGCGGCTCCACATCTCTGGCGGGCGTTTTATTGATGGAAAGAGCCAATGCAATGTTTTCAGAAATCGTCAGGGTATCCAGCAGATTAAAGTCTTGAAACACAAAGCCAAGATTTTCCCTGCGAAACCGGGCAATGGCCTTGGGCTTTATCTCCGTAACATCCGTTCCTCCCAAATAGATGTGTCCTGCGCTCACGGTGTCAATCGTGGAAATACAGTTGAGCAAAGTCGTCTTTCCAGAGCCGGAAGCGCCCATAATGCCCAGAAACTCACCAGCTTCTACCGAAAAGCTAATATCTCGGATTGCTTTTGTGATATTTCCCTCATTGCCATAGTATTTCTGGATATGTTCTAATTTTAAGATGGGTTCCATTGTCTTACCTCCATGAATCATCCATGCCTCTATTGTAGCGGGTACGCAGAGTTGTTTGTATCAAGTTTTCTTACACACTTCTTACAAAAATGAAAGAAGTGCAGAGCGTGTCAGCCCTGCACTCCAGCGACAAAGTCGTTGATTGGGAAGATAAGAGAAACGCTTGTCCCGTTGCCCTGGGAACAGACTGACAATCCAATCCCCAGTTTATCGCAGAGCCGTTTACAAAGGTACAGGCCAATCCCGGTGGAACTATGAACCGTTCGGCCATTCTGTCCGGTAAATCCCTTCTCGAAAACGCGGGGCAAATCGCTCTGTGGGATTCCGATTCCATTATCTTCTACAGATAAAATCACCTGATTATGTTTCTGCGCCGTAGAAAAGCGCAACGATGGTTGCTCCGTCCGATACTTTACCGCATTGCTGATAATTTGATTCAGAATGAATCGTACCCACTTATCATCCATATAGGCGATTTTTCCATCATCCTCCACCTCAACCGTCACATGGTTTTTGCGTAGTAGGTATTTACTGTCTGCGATTGCATCATGGACCACATCTCTAATCCGTATCTCACGGACGGTATAATCTTTTTCCGTATGCTCACTTCGGGCATAGTAAAGGGCTTGTTCTGTAAAGTGGTTTATATTTTCAACCTCTACCAGTAGCTCTCTGGTAAATTCTGAACGATTATTTTCACAGATCAGCTTCATGGCGGTAATCGGAGTTTTGACCTCATGAATCCATTGCTCTATATATTCCTTGTATTCTTGCCGTTCGCTCTGGATTTCGCCAATCTTTTCCAGCATAGACTTTTTCGGCCATTTTCAAAATCTGATAAAAGACCTGTTCATCGGCTCTTTCCGGCATGGCCATCACTTCGGGCATCAGATATTTTTCCCCCAACTGCTCGGCCATTACCAACAGCGTTTCAACAATGTCGTTTTTTGTAATGAAAAAAAGAGACCGTCAGATAGCAAAACTACAACCACAATCCAGACCAAAGCGATAAAGAAAATGGCTTGGCGGGAGGTCCCGGTGGCGATCAAAAATAGTGCAAGTGCCAATACCCCCAAAAGGTTCAGCAGGAGCACGGGCAGTTGATTTTTCAGATATTGTTTGCCGCTCATAGTGTATATCCCTGCCTGTGTTTTGTTTTAATGAAGTCGTGCAGGCCAATGTAATCCAATTTATTCCGAATACGAGTGATATTGACACTGAGGGCATTGTCATCAATGTAGAGTTGATTATCCCAAAGAAAATCTACCATATCATTTCTGGAACAAATTTTACCGGCACTCTTAAAGAGATAGTAAAGAATTTTCAATTCGTTTTTTGTCAATTCTGCTTTCTGACCTTTATATTCAATCATGCTGCTTTCCAGGTGTAGCGTTGCATCATTCCATGTCAATATCTCGGATTGTTCAGAAGCGTACACACGCCGCAAGAGGGCGGCAATTTTGGCAAGTAAAATTGCTGTATTGTATGGTTTTGTGATAAAGGCATCACCGCCAAGCATGATGCTGTTCAGCTCGTCCATATCGGTATTGCAGCTTGTCACAAAAATAATTGGAACATTAGAAATGCTGCGGATTTTAGAGCAGATAGAAAAGCCGCTCTCATTGGGCAATTTAATATCCAGTAATATGAGGTGAGGTTCTTCTGCTTTGAAAGTGTCGGTGACCTTTGAAAAATCCTTTACTGAAACAGCAGTATATCCATTGCCTCGCAAAAGGGTTTCCATTTCACCTTGTATGACAGGATCGTCCTCAATAATCAGTATTTTATATGGTTTCATGTTTTAGTGCCTTCCCTTGTCTTTGTTCTTCCGTCTAATCGGTTTGTCTGC
>ENA-OQJG01000109-OQJG01000109.1-human-gut-metagenome-genome-assembly--contig:-NODE-109-length-14366-cov-3.355573_pt1 | contig 14366 bp, 9 predicted proteins | sample MGYA00242601_ERZ504767 | MGnify/ENA primary metagenome ERZ504767 (study PRJEB26092, sample SAMD00036362) | human gut metagenome | host: Homo sapiens | study: EMG produced TPA metagenomics assembly of... | reverse complement strand
CACAAAAACCTCGCCGCCGTTTGACCGATCCCTCGGCACCACGCGTCAGCGTGGCCGGCAACGAACTGGCAATCATTGACTATAAAGAAGTAGTACAAATACGCTCTTGAGTTCTCAAACCACCACCGCACCAGCAAGCCGCCCCAATCTCCAGGAGCGAGGCCGCCGTGCTGAGCAGCAAGAGATAAACTTACACGAGAACCCGCAATCGCGCAACCCGCAGGGCGCAATGAAGCACGGAACCGTTGGAAATCCAACGTTCCATCGGCGTGTCGAAAACCGGGAAAATGCGTCCGGAAAGCGCCGATACCATCAGAATAGACCCCGAAAACCACAACCAGGTGAACGCAAAACCAATAGCTGTCGGCGTGTCGACCATCAACATGGTCAACCACATCCGCATTTTGAGGTCCAACCACGGTTCTCGCATGACAAAAGCCGGAAGCTCCGTGGTCAGCGGAGGCTCCCGGCTTTGTTGTTCGGCTACTGGATATTCAGCTTTGGTCATTCGAATCGCTGACCATTGCTAATGCTGCCTGTAGCCGACTGTTTTCAGTTATTACTTCAGTTATCGCTGATCAGGCAGCTCACTCGGCATTGGCCGGGCCGGCGGCAACCGGTTCTGCAGCCGACTCGACCGTGGCGACAGCCTTCTTGCGGTTCAGGTACCGCTTGATGGCCACAATCTCCAGGCCGATCACGAGCACCGCGGTCACGCCCCAAGCCACGTACATGGCGGTCTTCCAGATCGGGGTGGCGACCTTCGGCTCGCCATTCGCGTACTGCCAGCTGTTGGCGGCCGTGTACAGGATGTTGTGCGCGGCCTGACGCATGGCCTTCACGGAAGTGGCGGACTTATCGGTGATGTGGTTGGTGATCTTCGTGGTGGCAAGCATCGAATCGTTGCCCGCACGCACTTCCTGATCGGCGTTCTGGTAGCCGTAGCCGCCGAAGTAATCGGTCAGGACGAAGCCCTTGAAGCCCCACTCGCCGCGCAGCACGGTCTGCAGCAGGTTGCTGGAAGCGCCGGCGTAGGTGTAGCCGATGTAGTTGAAGGAGCTCATCACGGCCTGGGCGCCGCCTTCCTTCACGCTCATCTCGAACGGCTTCAGATAGGTTTCACGGATGGACTGCTCGTTGGCCCACGTGCACACCATGTTGGTGCGGTTGGTCTCCTGGTCGTTGAGTGCGAAGTGCTTCATGAAGGAGTACACGCCCTTGGACTTGGCGCCGGCGATTTCGTTGGAGGCCATCGCACCGGAGAGCAGGGAGTCCTCGGAGAAGTACTCGAAGGTACGACCGGAGAATGCCGAACGGTGGATGTTCATGGCCGGAGCGTACCAGCCAGCCACGTGCATGTCGTGAGCCATGTCGCCGATCATCTCACCGAACTGCTTGGCGAGATCACGGTTCCAGGTGCAGGCGAACGCGGTGGAGGCCGGGAAGCCGATGGAGCCAACACCGGTGAAGTTGTTGTTCAGCGAGGCCGGGCCGTCGGCGTCGGTCAGCTGGATCTTGCCGACGGACTTCACAGCCGGAGTGCCGTAACCACCATTGGCGATCAGGTTGTCCATATCGTCGAAGGTGAGCTGGTCGAGCAGCTTGTCCCAATCGGCGTCGTCATAATCCTTGCCATACATCTGGTACAGCTTCAGGCCATTCTTGGCACCGGTGGTCGGCATCTCGTCCGAATCGTTGTCATACTTCTTCGGATCGTAGTTGCTGTTGTTGGTGAACTCGGCCTTGGCTTCGTCGCTCATCGAGAAGTTGGTCGGAGCGGCGGTGGCCTTGGCATAGTTCGCGAAGTGGCCCGCGCGAGACAGGTACGTCACGTCGCCGGCGGCGTAATCGAACTCGTTGGTGGCGGCCACGGCATCGCCGTTATGGGTGTTCGAGTCGGAATTGTAGGTGACGGTGTCCTTCACGGTGACCTTCTGATGGTCGATCACGTGGTGCGAATCGGACTGGATGGAGATGTCGTAATCGCCCTGCTCCAGCACGTACGCCTTAGCGTCCTTCTGGTCGTAGGAGGCCATGTCGTCATCGTCGAACTCGATCTTCACGGTCTGGGAAGCGCCCGGCTCGAGCTTCTTAGTCTTTTCGAACGCAACCAGGTTCTTGGATGCCTTCTCGATGCCGCCATCGGTGTACGGCGGGTTGTAGTAGACCTCGACCACGTCCTTGCCGGCCTTGTCGCCGGTGTTGGTGACGGTCACATCGAACGAGATCTTGCCGTTCTTGTAGGAGACCTTGCCCATCTCCTGCTTGAACGTCGTGTAGGACAGGCCGTAGCCGAACGGGAACATGACGGTGTCGTCGTAGTTGATCAGACCTTCGTCGGCGGCGGTCTCATAGAACTTGTAGCCAACGTAGATGCCTTCGACGTAGTTGACGAACGTCGGGGTCACCGTGACCTTGTCGCCACTGAAGCCCATGTAGGAAGCAGTGAGATCATCCGCATTGTCGTAAGTGAACTTGCCGTTCGTGCCGACGGACGAAGCGTTGCCGGCGGCGGTGCCATCGGTGTTGTTGAACACAGCGGTCTTGGTCAGGTCCTTCGCGAACGTGTCGGAGGTCTTGCCGGACGGATTCACATCGCCGGCGAGCACCTCACCCAGTGCGGAGAAGCCGGTCTGGCCGGCCGGCGGGCACCACAGCACGGACTTGATCTGCGGATACTGGGACAGGAAGTCGAACTGGAACGCGTTGGCGCCGTTGTAGACGAGCGTCACCTTCTTGAAGTTCTTGGTGACCAGGTCGATCATGTCGCGCTCGGTCTGGGACAGCTGCAGGAAGTGCTCGCCATCCTTGAAATCTTCGTAGTCCTTGGAATTGTTGTTGTAGGTGATGCCCTTCGCCTTCATGTTCGTCGGCAGGTCAGCGCCTTCGCCGCCGACGCGGGTGATGGTGATGACGGCTTCGTCGGAGAAGTCCTTGGCGTCGGAGATCAGCTTGTCGGAATACTGCTTGGCCGGAACCTCAGGCAGGGTCCAATCCTGCGACCACATAGCCACCATCGGGCGGTCCTTGCGGTAGTCGGTGTACAGCTTGGTCAGCTCGGAATTGGTTTCGATGCCGGCCTGCTTCATGCCGTCAAGCATGGAAACGGTCTCGTACTGGTCGGACATGGAGCCGGAGCCGGTGCCGCCGTAAACCGGGTTGGTGGAGCCCCAACCGAACACGTTGACCTTCTTGTTGGACAGCGGCAGGTTGGAATCGTCGTTCTTCAGCATGGTGATGGCTTCCGACTGCACTTCCTTGGCCAGCTCGTTGGCTTTGGAAACGGTGGTGTCGGACAGCATGTACTTGGTGGTGGTCGCGTTGTTGAGCAGCGTGGAAAGCGGGCCGGTCAGCATCATGGACACGGCCACGACGATGCCGACAAGCGCCACCAGCCAGGATTCGGAATGGACGATCTTACGGGTCGCCACTTCCTTGACCGTCTTCTTGTTGACGGCAAAAGTGATAATCAGCGCGAGCGCGAACAGCACGCCAATCGCAATAAGGTACGGCGTCAATGAGCCGATGACGTTCATAACGTCAGCCATGTTGATTTGCAGCATGGTCTGCCTCCTCCTTGATTCTCATAACCAAACGACACGTAGGCTCCGATGCCTTTATCGGAACCGCGAAACCATTCAACACTGCCCCGCATCTCATGGTTTCGGTGAAGTGGCTGCAGATGCGTGCGGCAAGTGAAGACACTTCTTCATGTCGATGATTCGATTTCATCAGACTTCAACGTGCGGCACATGGCGTTTTCCCCAGCCTGTCAATTCGCGTGCATAATCTGCACGCCAAGTACGATGGAAGTATGAGCGACTTAAGCGCATTGAATCTGGAAGCAGGCAGCCTGGTTGGCGGCTACACGTTGATTTCCCGGCTTGGTTCGGGTGCCATGGGCTCGGTATGGCGTGTGCGGGACGATGGCGGCCATCAATATGCGATGAAGATTTTGCGTGATTCCCTCTCCGACGACGATTCCCCGCAGCAGCAGCGCGACGAGTTGACCGCACGCGAGCGCCTGCGCAGGGAGGCGATGGCGTTGCAGAAGGTGCGGCATCCGGGCGTGTGCGGCATTGTGGATATGGAACTTGACGACGCGTTGGCTTTTATTGTGACCGAGTTGATCGAAGGCAAGAATCTGCGTGAGGATGTGCGCGTCAATGGCCGATATGTGGGCGACGATTTGGAACGGCTGGCACGCAAGCTGATTGAGGCGGTGCGTGCCGTGCATGCGGCCGGCATCGTGCACCGCGATATCAAGCCGACGAATGTGATGGTGTCGAGCACCGGCCCGGTATTGGTGGATTTCGGCATCGCTATGGGCGAAGGCGAAAGCCATGTGACGCGTACCGGTCTGGTGATGGGCACGCCGGGGTTCATCGCGCCGGAAATCATTGATGGCGCGGAATCGGATGAAATGACCGATTGGTGGTCGGTGGCGAGCGTATTGGCGTTCGCCGCTACGGGTGAGCCGGTGTTCGGCACGAAGCCGATGATGACCGTGTTGGAACGCGCCGCGGCCGGCAGCGCCAATCTTGCGGGACTTCCCGCGGGCACGATGGCCGCGTTCCGTTCGGCGCTCAATCCGGATCGGACGAAGCGGTGCACGCCGGACGATTTGCTGCAGGCGATCGCCGTGGATGCGTTGAATCCGCAGGCGTGGGTTGCGGCCGACAATGGTGGCGCAGCGGATGGCGATACGGAGGCGATGCCCCCTTTTGTTGAATCGCCCGACAATCCGCGCACGTTGTGGCAATCGCAGGACGACATAACCGGCGAAAACGCCATCGGCACGCGCACGATGCCAAGGCTCAGCGAAGCAACGCAGGCGATCGGGCAGCCCGATGTGAGCGCAACTCAAGTAATCGGGAAACAAGTGACCAGCCAATCCGACGCGAGCGCAACGCAGGTGATCGCACCTGTTGACGATGCCGAGACCAGCGTGCTTTCCGACGCACTTCCCAACGTGGGCAGCACGCGGGCGATGCCGACAGGCACGCAGGTAATGCCGCAATCCATGCCGTCAACACAAATGCTGCCGGCCCAGAACGCATGGAATCCAGCGGAAGCGCCGACGCAAGTCGACCCGACCATCAAACCCGCGTTGCAACGCATCGCCATGCGGCAGCCACCGTCCGTCATACCGCAGGCCACGGTGGCCGCGGCGCAGCAATCGCCCGCAATGTCATTCCCGCCGGTACCCGGTATGGATGGGCCGAACGTTGCGGAAGCACCCAATCCCGCCGATGTGAAGCGTGGCGCGATGTTGGGCCGGGGCATGCTCCCCTGCGCGCTGATGGCGATTCCCGTGGCCGTCTGCGGACTGTTCTCACTGTGGACGGCGATGGCAGCCGCGTTGCTGTTCGCCTGTGCGCTGGCCACTATCGGATTCAACACGGAGGCGCAGCTCGAGCGCGAAGGCAAACGTGGCGGCGAGAAGAAAAGTTCCGACTGGCTGCTGCGATTGGCGGGACTGCCCTGGCACATCGTGAAGGGCTTCGGCGTCGCCATCGTGCGGACGCTGATCATGTTGGCCGTGTCCGCGCTGGGTTTGTCGCTCACCACGGTCGTGCTGCAGCTTCCGTATGCCGTGATGGATACGTGGATATTTGGATTGACGATTCCGATGCCGACGCTGCTTGGCGGTCCGCTTTCCGAAAGCGGGCTGGCGCAGGCTGCGTTCTGCGCGATCGGCTGGCTTGTGGCCGTGGCCGCTCCGGGCGCGATCGTACTGCGATTGGGCGGCGGCGCACTGCGTAAACAGCCGTATCTGCGCCACTTGAGCGAGCTGCCGACGCAATCGCAAGGCAATACGGAATTCCCGGCGAATCGATAGCAAGGCATCGCTAGTATGGTGCCCAGCATAACAACGTGAGGTCGAAAGGAATATCGATGGCCCAGAACAGCAAGGATGCGCAGAAGCGTACCAGCCGCGCCGAGCGTAGGGCCGCTGAGGCCGCAGCGATGAAGGCGCGCGCCGAGCAGATGGAGAAGGAACGCAAGCAGCAGACGATCATCGGCGGCATCGTGGTGGCGGTGCTGGTGATTCTGGTGGCGATCGGCGCGTTCACCGTGTACCACAACATGCATAAGAAGGCCGAAACGAAGGCTTCCACCGAAACCGTGCAGGAAGCGTACACGGCGTTGCAGAAAGTGAAGAACACTCCGAAGCTCGTCGATAAGAAGGGCGGCCTGCTGATTTCCAAGAACGGCTACGGCAAGGCTGTGGAGGGCGCGCCGACCGTCGAGCTCTACATGGATTTCCTGTGCCCGGGCTGCGGCAACCTGCACCGCCAGTTGGACGCCGACCTGCAGAAGATGGTCGATGCCGGCCAGATCAATCTGGACCTGCATTTCATGGCGTTCATGGACCGTTGGTCCACCGACGAGTATTCCAGTCGCGCGGCGAACGCGGCCATCTACCTGGCCGAGCATGACAGCGACCCGAACCATCTGATCTCCTTCCTGGAGAAGGTCTACGCCGAGGATTTCCAGCCGGAGGAAGGCTCCGCATACAAGTCGGTGAGCGACGACAAGATCAAGGAGCAGATGATCGCCGCGGGTGTTTCCAAGGATGTTGCGGACAAGGCGTTTGGCCGCGATTATCAGGAATGGCTTGATGCGATCGACACTTACACGCCGAAGCGTTCCGAACTGTGGCATCAGTCCGGCAGCTACAAGGGCAGCATGACCACGCCGACCGTGATCATCAACGGCAAGTATTGGGATATGGACCAGCTGACCACCGCCCAGACGACGGTTAAGGACGGTCTGTTGGAATCGATCGGCCTGAAGGACAGCGAAGTCGGCGTTGCCGGCAAGATGCCGTCCATCGGAGCCAAGAAGGGGCCGATTTCCGTCACCACGGGCGAATAACCCCTTACGGGCAGCCGGCGCGTCTCAACCCGCAATGCTAAGTTGACTGCGGTGGAAGCGCTGGTTATGCTATTCATCGTTCCTCTGTTGTTTTCATAGCAAAAGAGGACATGCCTCCTTAGCTCAGATGGCCAGAGCGGCCGCCTTGTAAGCGGCAGGTCGTCGGTTCGATCCCGACAGGAGGCTCGAACCCGTATGACGGGCTTGGACCTCTTACCATGGGTAAGTGCTCCAGAAGTCTTCCCCCAACTTGAGACTTCTGGCAAAGCGGACGAGGCGTCCCCCAACCTGTCTCGTCCGACCGGGGGCAGGACATCCCCTTCTCTCCTGCCCCCTTTTTATTTTTCGCTTTTCGCACCTGCTTTCAAAAATGTGGCGGTATGGATAAAACCATCGGAAAGCACGGCGACCGTTCCAGCTGAGCCGTTACAATAACGGCGTTGTAGGCAGCGCTGAAAAGAGGATAAATGACGAGAAGGTGGACCCCTCGGAGATTCGTGACGCTTCGTCGTGTCCGCGTCATGGCATGCGTGGCCTCATTGACTTTGACTTCGGCGTTGGCGTTTGGTGTGGGCGCGCGCAAATCCGTGGCGTTGACCGTCAATGGGGAGACCACCACGGTGACCACATATGCGATGAGCGTGGACCGTCTGCTGCAGGAGCAGGGCGTGAAAGTCAAAACGCACGACCTGGTGGAATCGACCAGCCCGACCAGCATGCTGAAGAACCATGATGTGGTGAACGTGCAGAGCGCATACCAGACCACCATCACCATCGACGGCCAGGAAGTGCCGTTCTGGACGGTCGCGTCCAGCGCCGAGCAGTTGCTGGACTTCTTCAACCAAAACGAAACCGAAGCGGCGAAAATCACCGTCAATATCAGCAACGTCTACAACAAGCTCACCGGCGGTCTCATCATCAACCAGAAAGGGCCCGTCACCGTCATCGCGGACGGGAAAAGCTCGGTGGCGCCGAACGGCAAGCTGCCCGCTGCCTCCATTCTTGACGCCAAAGGCATCACGTTGGGCAAGGAGGATCGCGTCAGTGTCGAAAAGGACGGCAAGACGACCATTCTGCGCGTCCGCCGCGTGACGCATGGTGAGGAGACCCGCACGAAGGAAGTGCCGTTCGGCACGCAGACCATCATCGACCCGAACCTGCAGCCGGGCGAAGTCACGGTACGGCAGGAAGGCGAAAACGGCGAAATCCAGCAGACGTACGCCGTCACCTACGTGGATGGCGTGAAGGAAAGCGAGACGCTGACCGGAGAGAAGACCACGAAAATCGCCATCGACAAAGTCATTGCGGTCGGACCGGAAAAAACTACGGACGATACCGACAAGTCCGACAAATCCGACAACAGCGGCAACGGCGATAACGGCGATTCCGGCAAGACGGACGACGGCAAGAACGATTCGGGTAAGAACGACTCGAATAAAAACGACAATAAGTCCGATTCGAACAAGTCCGATTCCGACAAAACCGATTCGAACAAGTCGGATTCCTCGGATAAGAACAATTCGAACAACAACTCGAATAACAATTCCAACAACACCGAGAAGGACGATCCGGCACCGACCCCCACACCAACCCCTGCACCGCAGCCGACTCCCGCACCCCAGCCCAAACCGCAGCCCACGCCGCAGCCGAGCAATCCTTCCGCAGGCTGCCGCTTGTACCATCCTTCCGCGGCACAGGCACAGGCCTACGCTTCCGGCGCGGCGGCGCAGCGCGGCTGGACCGGCCAGAACTGGACGGATCTGGTCAAACTCTGGAATCGCGAATCCGGATGGAGCTGGAGCGCGGAAAACGTGTATTCGGGCGCATACGGTATTCCACAAGCGTTGCCGGGCAGCAAAATGGCCACGTTCGGCGCGAATTGGAAGGACGATGCCGCCGTGCAGATCGACTGGGGTCTGAGCTACATCGCACAGCGGTACGGCAGCCCGTCCGCGGCGTGGCAGCACTCCGAACAGACCGGATGGTACTGATCCGGCTAATCGCCAACGATTTTCGTACCGGCATGAACGGATAATGAGGGAATGACAGAAGAGGGAATGACGGAAAACGTGAACGAGCATACACAGGGCCATTTGCTGGGGGCGGCCGACATCCGACGCATCGCCGCCGACGCGGGTATCAGCCCGACGAAGAAATTCGGGCAGAATTTCGTGATTGATCCGGGAACCGTGCGTCGCATCGTGCGCGAGGCCGGCGTGACCGCCGACGACCATGTGCTGGAAGTCGGTCCCGGACTGGGTTCGCTGACGCTGGCGATTCTGGAAACCGGCGCCACGATGACGGCTGTGGAAATCGACCCGCCGGTCGCCGAACGCCTGCCGAAAACCATCGCCGAATTCATGCCGGACGCCGTGGACCGCTTCCGTGTGGTCAACCGCGACGCACTTACCGTCAATCCGGAGAATCTGCCCGATTTCAAGGATGACGATTCCTTCACGCTGGTGGCCAATCTGCCGTACAACGTGGCCACGCCGATTCTGCTCACCCTGTTGGAACGTTTCGACAATCTGGGCACCTTCCTGGTGATGGTGCAGAAGGAAGTGGCGGACCGTTTGAGCGAGAAGCCCGGTTCGAAGATCTACGGCACGCCGAGCGTGAAGCTCGCATGGTACGGCACCGCGGAACGCGTGGGCGTCATCGGCCGCAACGTGTTCTGGCCGGCCCCGAACGTCGATTCCGCGCTGGTGCTGTTCAAGCGCTACCCGGGCGGTCACACCCCCGCCGCGGACAATGCGGACGGTTCCGTGGTGGATCGCGAAACCGTGTTCCGTTTGATCGACGCGGCTTTCGGGCAGCGCCGCAAGACCCTGCACGCCGCATTGAAGAAAATCGTGCCGTCCGAAGCGTTCGAGAAGGCCGGCATCGACCCGACCCGTCGTGGCGAGACGCTCACCATCGACGAATTCGTGGCGTTGGCACGCGCGTTGGATGAGGTGTTCGCGTCATGAGCACCATTGATTCGCCCGCCATCGGAACGGCCACCATCAACGCCGTGAGCGTGGACTGCCCGGCGAAAACGAATCTGACCCTGCATGTGGGCCTGTCGCATGCCGAATGGGGCGGCCGTCATGAACTCGACACCATCTATTGCGCGGTCGGCGTATACGACACCGTCACCGCCACGCGCAAAGCGCCGGGAAGCGGCTTCTCGCTGAATCTCGAGGGCGCGTATCTGGGCGACCTGGCCTCTTCCGGCAGCGATATGCGCCGCAACCACGCCGTGCTGGCATTGTTCGCCATGGCCGAAGCGAGCGGCCATGAGCCGGACGTGGCGTTGAACATCGACAAGCGCATCCCCGTCGGCGCGGGCATGGCCGGCGGTTCCGCCGATGCGGCGGCGACGATTCTGGCATTGAACACGTTGTGGGATCTCGATTGGCCGATCGAACGCCTGCAGGAAGTCGCGGCCACGCTGGGCGCGGACATGCCGTTCTGTCTGACCGGCGGTTACGCGCGCGGCACCGGTTTCGGCGAACGCATCGAACAGCTTGATGACGATGGCGATATCGTACGCGATCTTACGGAACGTGGGTTTACCGGCCATCTGCTGGTCGGCGCATACCGTGCGGAACTGCGCACGCCGGAAGTGTATGCCACATTCGATCAGATCGGTGCCGGCGATGGCGATGAGAACCACCTGCAGAAGGCGGCGGTCTCCCTGCATCCGCGTAGCGGACAGGCGATCGAGGAAGCCTTGCGTGCGGGAGCCAGCCAGGCGTTCGTCTCCGGTTCCGGCCCGTCCGTCATCGCGTTCGTGCCGACGGAGGATGCGGCGGACGCCGTGCAGCGGGCATGGCAGGACAGCCGTTGCGTCGATCGCATCATCGCCACGAACGCCCCAGCCCGACCGATTGTGCATATCACCGCATGACACATATCACCGCATGACAGTAAAGTTGATGGCAATTGGTTTGTTCAAAAGGAATTCGTAAATGACCCAGGCTAACGACGAGCGCGCCGCGCGCAAAGAGTACATTCGCCGCCGTCAGAAGACGGTGTTCAGCATCGTCGGAGCCGTCATGGTGGTCGCCATGGTGGTGTCCCTGCTGTTCTTTTTCCATGTCGGAGGCCTGGGCAACGTCAAGTCGGCCGCCGTACAGCCGAACTACGGCCAGCAGGCACCGTGCCCCATCAAGGAAGCCGACGGCAACAAGGCCAAGTATGTGGAGAATCGCAACATCACGCTGCGTGTGCTCAACGGCACGAAGTTCTCCGGCTTCGCCAAGGCGGTGAGCGACGCGTTGCAGAACCGCGAGTTCAACCCCCAGACGCCGGGCAACTACACCAAGAAGGCGGATCGCACGATGATCATCTTCGGCAAGAACGGCGTGAATCAGGCGTACACCGTGGCAAGCAATTTCACCGATGCCATGCTGGTTATGGACGACCGTCAGGACCAGCTGATCGACGTCATCGTGGGCGCCACATTCGACAATCTGCAGGATACGAAGAAGGTTCCCGCCGCAGGCAAGGCGATCACCGGCATCCAGGGCTGCGTCGCGGTGGACAAGATGACCGACCTGCCCAAGGCGCCCGAACATGATGCGGTGAATCCGCAAAGCTGACCGCCAATCGAAATCGATATAGGCAATATGAAAAACCCGCGCTCCCCCAATCGGGAACGCGGGTTTTCGTATTCGAGCTGTTCCAAGCACACTGTTCCATGCATGCGGCGAAACCACCGCATGTCAATCGCTATTCGCCCTGCTCCTTGTACCAGCGTTCCAGCTCGGCAACGGCCACGTCACGCTCCACCGGACCGTTATCGAGGCGGTATTCCAGCATGTGCTTGTACGCCTTGCCGACCATCGGGCCTGGTTCGATGCTTAGCAGCTGCATGATCTCGTCGCCGTTGAGGTCAGGACGGATCGCGTCGAAGTCTTCCTTTTCTTTCAGGTCGCGCACACGCTGTTCCATCTCGTCCATGGCCGCCGAGAACATCATGGCCTTGCGCTTGTTCTGCGTGGTCGTGTCGGCGCGCGTAAGGCGGTTCAGACGCTCGTACAGCGGGCCAGCGTCCTTGACGTAGCGGCGGACCGCGGAATCCGTCCACGGCTCCTCCACGTAGCCGTGGAAGCGCAGATGCAGGTTGACCAGCTCGCTGACGTCCTCGACCATGTGGTGGTCGAAATGCAGTGCCTTCAAACGCTTGCGTGTCATCTTCGCGCCGACGGCGTCATGACGGTGGAAGCTCACCTTGCCGCCCGCTTCGAAACGACGGGTCTTCGGCTTGCCGATGTCGTGCAGCAGAGCCGCCAGACGCAGCGTCAGGTCCGGGGCCGGCACCGGACCGTCGGGACCGGTTTCGAGGGCGACGGCGCGTTCGATGACGATCATGGTGTGTTCGAACACGTCCTTATGGCGATGGTGCTCGTCGATTTCCAGCTGCAGCGCGGGAATTTCCGGCAGCACGATGTCGGCAAGACCGGAATCGACCAACGATTCGATGCCGGCGCGCGGGCGATCGGACAGCAGCAGCTTGACCAGTTCGTCGCGCACACGTTCGGCGGAGACGATTTCGATGCGATCGACCATGTCGGACAGCGCTTCGGCGGTTTCCGGCTCGATGCGGAAGCCGAGCTGCGCCACGAAACGCACGGCGCGCATCATGCGCAACGGATCGTCGTCGAACGACTGCCGCGGATCGACGGGGGTACGCAGCACGCCTTTGGCCAAATCGTTCGCACCGCCGAACGGATCGACGAATTCGAGTTCCGGAACACGCAACGCCATCGCGTTAACGGTGAAATCACGGCGGGAAAGATCGCCTTCCAGCGTGTCGCCGTAATTGACTTCCGGCTTGCGCGAGTCGGGGTCGTACGTGTCGGAACGGTAGGTGGTCACCTCCACTTTCACCTCGGTGCCGTCCTCACGCCTGCGCATCGCGCCGAGCGTGCCGAATTTGCGGCCCATATCCCAGAAGCCATCATGCCCAAAACGGCGCAGAATATGCTCAAACTGCTCGGGACGCGCCGATGTGCAGAAATCCAAATCATGCGATTTGCGATGCAGCAGCAGGTCGCGGACAGGACCCCCGACCAGTGCCAGTTCGTAGCCTTCCGCAGCAAACATACGTCCTAATTCAATGGCCTCTGGCCACACTTCGAAGTTCACGCCATACCTTTCAGCACCACAAGTTTTTCGTTTACCAGCATACCGTTACCCCACCTGCACACAGAATTGAGTATGGTTGGAATCATGATTACGCCCGCAGACCTTGCACGCATGCTTGCCCATGCTGCGGACGACCATGCCCAAAATCCGCTGGAACCGGACGAACTGCTGTACACATCGCAGTCGGTTTCGCTGCAGCAGCTGCAACAACTACAGCAATTGCAGCAGCGCACGATCATCACGCCGAGCGCGCCTACGCCGGCGATGATGCCGCGCCGGCGCACCGCGGATGGTCCGACCACGTTCGCATCGCTTGACGCGCAGGAGCTGCCGGTGGTGCGCGAGTATTCGGCGGGCGGGCTGGTGTTCGACGACAAGGGTCGCGTGGCGATCATCGCACGTCATTCACGCAGCGGGCATTTGGAATGGTGCCTGCCGAAGGGACATATCGAAAAAGGCGAAACGCCGCAGCAGACGGCCGTGCGCGAAGTGCATGAGGAAACCGGCATTCTGGGCGAGGTGGTCGATTCCATCGCCACCATCGACTATTGGTTCACCGGTACCAGCCAACGCGTGCACAAGCTGGTGCACCACTTCGCGTTGCGGCAGATCGGCGGCGAGCTGACCGTCGAAGGCGATCCCGACCATGAGGCCGAAGACGCCATTTGGGTGGATTTTGCTGATTTGGACGATGTGCTGAGCTATCCGAACGAACGGAAGATAGCATGGTTGTATGCAAGGAAACTCAACAGACAGGCGTAATAGTGAATCAATCCGCACAACGGCACGTTTCGCGTGGCCTTCGCGCGTTATCATCCATCCTCGCCATGGTATTGACCATGGCGTTGATGTTGTTGTACGCACCCACGCCATCGGCAAGGGCCATGGAATCGACCACATCGGCGGAGTCGACGGACGGTATGTTGTCCATCAACTCTTCCACGGCCGTATTGACGGACACCTCCGGATACCATCTGAACGCCACGGTGACCAACACGACCGGACAGGAGATTCCCGCGGGAACGCTGACGCTGGCCATGAACGCCTTCTACACGTTCGTTTCGCGCAACGACATCCAGGATTGGTCTGAAGGCAACGGGCGAATCCCCACCCCGCAATCCGTGGGACAGGCCGATGTGCCCGCGTTGCAGCCGGGAGCCAGCGCCAACGTGAGCATCGACGCGGACGCCCATCAGGAATCGCTCGCGGCCATCAACTCTTGGGGGCCGAAGCCGGTGCTGCTGAGCTATTCCGCCAACGGAACCCCCCTTGCTCAATCGCATACGTTCGTGACGCGCACCGGCGCGGGACTCCACACGCCCAGCACGCCGGCGCTGCACATCACCGTC
>ENA-OQJG01000106-OQJG01000106.1-human-gut-metagenome-genome-assembly--contig:-NODE-106-length-14704-cov-2.799273_pt1 | contig 14704 bp, 14 predicted proteins | sample MGYA00242601_ERZ504767 | MGnify/ENA primary metagenome ERZ504767 (study PRJEB26092, sample SAMD00036362) | human gut metagenome | host: Homo sapiens | study: EMG produced TPA metagenomics assembly of... | reverse complement strand
CAATCTGCTTTGCGACAAGGCAGATGATGAATACGGCGGCAGGCTGCCCGTCCATGTGCGCTGTCTGTTAGACGAGTTTGCAAATATCGGGCAGATACCGAAGTTTGAAAAGCTCATAGCCACCATAAGGAGCCGGGAAATATCCGCTTCAATCATCTTGCAGAGCCAGTCACAGCTAAAAGCCATTTACAAGGACAACGCCGATACCATAGTCGGCAACTGCGACACCACGCTTTTTCTTGGCGGCAAGGAGAAAACGACGCTCAAAGAAATATCGGAGATTTTAGGGAAAGAAACCATTGACAGCTTCAACACGTCCGAAACCAGAGGGCGGGAGCTTTCGCATGGGCTGAACTATCAGAAATTGGGAAAGCAGCTTATGACGGAAGATGAAATCGCGGTCATGGACGGAGGGAAATGTATCTTGCAGCTACGCGGGGTGCGCCCGTTCTTTTCGGACAAATTCGACATAACGAAGCACCCGAAATACAAGTACCTTTCCGACGCAGACCCGAAGAACGCCTTTGACATGGAGAAGCACTTGCGCCGCCGCCCCGCTATCGTCAAGCCCGATGAAGTCTTTGACTATTACGAGATTGACGCGGCAGATTTACAGGAGGACGCAGACAATGAATGAGCGTTCCCCAAAGGAGAAGCCGCGCCTTGTGCTGATTATGGGCGGGCGCATGGAGCAGCAGCGCGAGGAAGCGAAACGGCGGGCTGAAATCCGGGAATTTATCGCAGCTTGTGAACGGCTCTACGAAAAGAACCGCCAGAGAGAAAGGAGGGATTGCGATTAAAGGAAGAAATACAGGCTATGAGATACGCGCCCCTTGCGTCATGGAAATGTGGATAACAGGCTATTCCGCTATGGAAAACGCCATTCACAGCACATGGAAAAGCAAAGGGCAGCTTTCCCACGTCCTGCAAACAGCGTTTCCCACAGCTCCATAAGACAGCCAGTTACCCACATTCCCACAACGCCGACGACTACGGAAGCCCAACCTATCCTACCTGTCATTCAAAAAGAGATTTTTTAAGGAGCTGACCTAACATCAAGAACGTAAACACAGGCTACATGATACGCGCCCCCACTTTTCCGGCGCAGCACACAGCGGCAAGAGCCGCGCCCCTTACAACTGAATACCGCCGCGCCGCAGACACTTAGGCGGCGTGGGGAACCCGCCCAACCCGGCGGGCTTATGACCGCGGCAGTTATCAAAACTGACCGCCGTTTTTTATGCCCTTTTTCGGGCAGCCGCACACGCGGCAAGAAAGGAGAACTTTATGGCATTTTTTAATTCGGCAGTAGGCGTTTTGCAGACCCTTGTTGTAGCTCTGGGAGCCGGGCTTGGTATCTGGGGCGTGATTAACCTCATGGAGGGCTACGGCAACGACAATCCCGGCGCGAAAAGCCAGGGCATGAAGCAGCTCATGGCGGGCGGCGGTGTCGCCCTTATCGGCATGACCCTTGTACCGCTACTTTCCGGCTTGTTCGGTTAAGAAGCGCGGGTAAAGGCTTATGCAGAGCATACTTGACGCGATTAACGAATGGATAAAGGAAATCCTCATAGGAGCCATAAACGGTAATCTGTCAACTATGTTCGGGGACGTGAACGAGAAAGTCGGCACTATCGCCGCCGAGGTAGGGCAGACCCCGCAAGGGTGGAACGCGGGTATCTTCTCCATGATACGGACGTTATCGGAGAATGTAATCGTACCCATTGCGGGGCTTGTCATTACCTACGTCCTATGCTATGAGCTTATCAGCATGGTAACGGAAAAGAACAATATGCACGACGTTGACACTTCCATGTTCTTCAAGTGGGTGTTCAAGGCTTACGTCGCAGTCTACCTTGTGACGCATACCTTTGACATCACTATGGCGGTGTTCGATATGGCGCAGCACGTTGTTTCCGGCGCGGCGGGGGTTATCGGCGGCAGCACGAACATTGATGTTGCCGCCGCCCTTGCTTCCATGCAGAGCGGGCTTGACGCTATGGAAATCCCCGAACTGCTCTTACTTGTCATGGAAACAAGCCTTGTGAGCTTGTGCATGAAGATAATGTCCGTACTGATAACCGTTATCCTCTACGGGCGCATGATAGAAATTTACCTTTACTGTTCGGTATCGCCTATCCCGTTCGCAACAATGACTAACCGGGAATGGGGACAGATTGGGAACAACTACCTAAAAATCCCTGTTCGCGCTTGGCTTTCAAGGCTTCCTCATAATGATATGCGTCGGCATTTACGCCGTACTGGTGAACAACATGATAATAGCGGACAATCTGCACAGCGCGATTTTCTCCCTTGCAGCCTATACCGTTATCCTCTGTTTCTCCCTGTTCAAATCCGGCGCACTGGCGAAGTCGATTTTCTCCGCGCATTAGCGGCGTGTCAAGGGCAGGGTGGAGATTTTCAGAGCGAAGCGGCGAAAATACTACCCGACCTTGACGCGGGAGAACCCCATAGAATAGGGACGGGCAAAGGGCATAGATTGACCTTTGCCTTGATTACCCCTATGGGAACTTACAGCAGCAAAAAACCAAGAGAAAGGAGGTTTCCACTTGGCGTATGTACCCGTACCCAAAGACTTATCCAAAGTCAAGACAAAAGTAGCTTTCAACCTTACCAAACGGCAGATTGTATGTTTCGCGGTAGCCCTCATTTTGGGCTTGCCGCTTTTCTTTCTGCTCAAAGACAGCACAGGCACAAGCCTTGCGTCTATGGCTATGATTGCCGTCATGCTGCCCTGTTTCCTCTTTGCCATGTATGAGAAGCATGGACAGCCCCTTGAAGTGGTGATAAAAAACATCATTCAGACAAAATTCATAGCCCCCAAAGAACGACCATACAGGACAGACAACCTTTATTCCGTCTTAGAACGGCAGAGAAAACTTGAAAAGGAGGTATCAGCGATTGCAAAAGGAAACACGAAGAAACAGCGCGGCGGGAAACGCACACGCAAAGGCTAACCCGCCCCGCAAGCTCACCCGCGCCGAGAAGAAGCAGATTGCGGAAATCATCAGACAGGCAAAGGGCGACGGGAAAGCGCATACCGCGCAGCAGACAATCCCCTATATCCAGATGTACCCGGACGGTATCTGCAAGGTTACGGAACGTAAATACTCAAAGACCGTCGCCTTTGAAGATATTAACTATCAGCTTGCACAGGCAGACGACAAGACCGCCATTTTTGAGAACTGGTGCGACTTCCTCAACTACTTTGACGCTTCCGTTTCGGTGCAGCTCTCTTTCATCAATCAAGGGACGCAGCGGGGCGAAGCGGAAAAGGCGGTCAATATCCCGGCACAGGACGACGCTTTCAACTCTATCCGCAGCGAATACGGGGATATGCTGCAAAACCAGCTTGCAAAGGGCAACAACGGGCTTGTCAAAGCAAAATACATCACCTTTGCCATTGAAGCCGACAGTCTGGGCGCGGCGAAATCCCGCCTTGCCCGTATCGAAACGGACGTACTTAACAATTTTAAGCTCTTGGGCGTAGCCGCCCGCCCCATGACAGGCTATGAACGGCTCAAAATGCTGCATGGCATTTTCCACCCGGAGTGCGGGCAGTTTGCCTTTGATTTTTCATGGCTTGCCCCGTCCGGGCTTTCCACAAAGGACTTTATCGCCCCGTCCTCTTTCCGTTTTGGCGAGGGGCGTTACTTCCGCATGGGGCGCAAAATCGGCGCGGTTTCATTCCTTGAAATCCTTGCCCCGGAATTAAACGACCGTATCTTATCGGATATTCTGGACTTGGAAACGGGCGTTATCGTCAATCTGCATATCCACAGTATCGACCAGACCGAAGCCATAAAGACAATCAAGCGGAAAATCACCGACCTTGACAAAATGAAAATCGAGGAACAGAAAAAGGCGGTACGCAGCGGCTATGACATGGATATTATACCGTCCGACCTTGCCACATTCGGCAGCGAAGCGAAGAACCTCTTACAGGACTTGCAGAGCCGCAACGAGCGTATGTTTCTGCTCACGTTCCTTGTGGTGAACATGGCAGACACAAAAGGAAACTGGAAAATGACGTGTTCGCGGCGGCGGGCATTGCACAGAAGAACAACTGCGCCCTCACCCGCCTTGACTACCAACAGGAAGCGGGGCTTATGTCCTCTGTACCGCTTGGGGAGAACCTTATCCCCATACAGCGGGGGCTTACCACGTCAAGCACAGCTATCTTTATCCCCTTTATCACACAGGAGCTTTTTCAGACAGGCGCGGCGTTGTACTACGGCTTAAATGCCCTGTCTAACAACATGATACTCTGCGACCGCAAGCAGCTAAAAAACCCCACGGCTTAATCTTGGGGACGCCGGGAAGCGGGAAATCCTTTGCAGCCAAACGGGAAATGGCAAACGCTTTCCTCATTACGGACGACGACATTATCATCTGCGACCCGGAAGCAGAGTTATTTTTCCCTGTGCAGCGGCTTGACGGGCAAGTGATACGCTTGTCGCCTACGGGCAAGGGCATTGACGGGAAGCCCCAGTATGTGAACCCTATGGATATTAACCTCAATTACAGCGAGGACGACAGCCCCCTTGCGCTGAAATCCGACTTTATCCTCTCCCTCTGCGAGCTTGTAATCGGCGGCAAGGAGGGCTTGCAGCCCGTCGATAAGACCGTCATTGACCGCGCCGTTCGGAACGTGTACCGTCCGTTCCTTGCAGACCCCGACCCGGAGAAAATGCCTATTCTGGGCGACCTCTACGACGAGCTTTTGAAGCAGCCGGAGCCGGAAGCGGCGCGTATCGCGGCGGCGTTGGAGCTTTACGTTTCCGGGAGCCTTAACGTGTTCAACCACCGTACCAACGTGGAGCTGAACAACCGCCTTGTCTGCTTTGACATCAAGCAGCTTGGGAAGCAGCTCAAAAAGTTAGGTATGCTCATTGTGCAGGACCAGGTATGGAACCGCGTCACCGTCAACCGGGCAGAAAGGAAATCCACCCGCTACTACATGGACGAATTTCATCTTCTCTTGAAAGAGGAACAGACCGCCGCGTACAGCGTGGAGATTTGGAAGCGTTTCCGTAAATGGGGCGGCATACCCACAGCCATTACGCAGAACGTCAAAGATTTGCTTGCTTCCCGCGAAGTGGAGAATATCTTTGAAAACTCTGATTTTGTCCTCATGCTCAATCAAGCGGCGGGCGACCGGGCTATCCTTGCGAAGCAGCTCAACATTTCCCCGCAGCAGATGAAGTATGTCACCCACACCGAAGCGGGCGAGGGGCTTATCTTCTATGGAAACGTGGTGCTGCCCTTTGTAGACCGCTTCCCGAAAGACACCGAGCTTTACCGGGTAATGACGACGAAGCCGGAGGAAGTGGGCAAAGCATGAACGGGCTGAAAACTGACACAATCATCAACCGGGACGCGCTCTATGCCTTGCGGGAGCTTCCAGAGGAAAGCGTACACTGTTGCGTCACAAGCCCGCCCTACTATGCACTTAGGGATTACGGGCTTGACGCGCAGATTGGGCGGGAGGACACGCCGGAGCAGTACATTGACAGGCTGACCGAGGTTTTCCGCGAGCTGCGCCGGGTACTGCGTTCTGACGGTACTTTCTGGCTGAACATTGCGGACACCTACTGCGGCACAGGAAATAAGGGCTACCATGCAGACCCGAAGAACCCCAAAGGGAGGAACGGGCAAGCCGTATCAATCGCAAGACAGGCGGCGGGCTGCAAGCAAAAGGATTTAATCGGTATCCCTTGGCTCTTGGCTTTTGCCCTACGCGCTGACGGGTGGTATTTAAGGAGCGATATTATCTGGCAGAAAGAAAACCCCATGCCGGAGAGCGTGAAAGACCGCCCTACCCGCTGTTATGAACATATCTTTCTGCTTACAAAGTCAAAGAAGTATTTCTATGACGCAGCCGCCATAGCCGAGCCGTTGGCACCTACAACGGCGGCGCGGTACCGCACCGGGCGCAGCGCGGGACAGAAATATGCGGAGGAAGTACCCGGACAGGGGAACATACAGGGATTGAACCGGGCGAGAAGCGGCAGCTACTACGACGAAGCCCTCATGCCGACCATGCGGAACAGGCGGGACGTGTGGCTAATCAATACCGTACCCTACAAGGGCGGGCATTTCGCCGCGTTCCCGCCAAAACTTGCCGAAACCTGTATCAAGGCGGGCTGTCCGAAAGGCGGCATTGTGCTTGACCCCTTTTTCGGCAGCGGCACGACGGGGGCAGCCGCAAGGCAGCTTCACAGGCATTATATAGGCATTGAGATAAACGCCGAGTATTGCGCCCTTGCAAGGGCGCGGATTGGAGGGACAGACAAATAAAACAGTATAAAGCGCGTGAGAAAGTCACGCAGAAAATGACCCGCGAGGGAGCCGTTGAGGTAAACGCCGCCACAGGCAAGAAAAAGCGTATCAGCAACCGCATAAGGGACGCTGACCTTACCAGAAAGGAAGCCGCCCCGCAGCAGCCGGAACAGGCAGCGCAGCCCATACCGGGCGGCGCAGCTCCCGCGCCCGCAGCCGACGCGCCGCCGCTTCCCCATGCGCCGGGGGCAGAACGGGAACAGGACACCGCAGCAGCCGAGCGCGTCTTGGAGCATATCGACGGGGCGCACACCAGAAAGGCGAGCAAAAAGGCGGCGAGGAAAGCACAGGCAGAAGCAGAAGCCCGCGCCCACACTTCCCGCTTGCAGTTTACCGACGAGGAACGGGCAACGCCGGAGCTTGAAAGGTATATCCGAAAATCGGACAAAGCAGCCGACCGTCTGGACGCGGCAAGGGCGGCTATCCCCAAAGAAAAGAAACTTGTGCGGGAGCGCACCTTTGACGAAGCCACCGGGAAAGGCAAGACCCGCCTACGCTTTGAGGAACGGGAAAAGCCCATAGGAAAGAACAAGCCCCACAATAACCCGCTATCCCGCCCCGCACAGGAAGCGGGTATTTTCGTCCACAACAAGATACATTCCGTTGAAAAGGACAATTCCGGCGTTGAGGGGGCGCATAAATCCGAAGAACTGGCAGAGCGCGGCGCAAAGTACGGGGCGCGGAAAGTCAAGGAGGGCTACCGCAGCCACAAGCTCAAACCCTACCGGGCGGCGGCAAAGGCAGAGAAAGCGGCGTTCAAGGCGAATGTGGATTTCCAGTACCACAAAGCCTTGCATGATAACCCGCAGATTGCGGGCAATCCCCTTTCCCGCTTCATGCAGAAGCAGCAAATCAAGCGGCAGTATGCAAAGGCGGCAAGGAAAAACGGCGCGAAAACGGCACAGAAAGCCGCAGAGAACACCCGCAAGGCAGCGAAAAAAACAGCCGAGGAAACAAAGAAAGCGGCGGCGTTTGTGGCAAGGGCACCCGGCGGGCGGTATGGTATCGCCGTTGCCGCGCTGCTCTTATTCATTATGATTTCGGCGGGGCTATCTTCTTGCGGTTCTATGTTCTCCGGCTTGATGAACGGCATTGTCGGGACTTCCTACACGTCGGAGGACAGCGACCTTGTGGCGACGGAAAACAACTACGCCGCAAAGGAAAACGAGCTTCAGCAGAAAATTGACAATATCGAGCGCGATTATCCGGGCTATGACGAATACCGCTATGACCTTGACAGTATCGGGCATAACCCCCATGAATTAGCGTCCTACCTCACCGCCCTTTTCCAGACCTACACCCCACAGAGCGCACAGGCAGAAATAAACCGCGTCTTTGCCATGCAGTACACCTTGACGCTGACGGAAGAAATTGAAGTGCGCCACAGGACGGAAACCCGCACAGGAACGCGCACCGTCACCGACCCGGAAACAGGGGAAACCTCTACGGAAACCTACGAATACGAGGTTGAAGTCGCCTACAATTATTACATTCTGAACGTGAAGCTGACGAACAAGCCTGTTTCCGAGATTGCGGAGGAACTTCTAACGCCGGAGCAGCTTGAAATGTACCGCGTCTATCTGGAAACAAGCGGCAACAAGCCGCTGATTTTCGGCGGCGGCTCACCAGACACAGGGGCGTCCGAGGATTTAAGCGGCGTACAGCTTGTGAACGGCACACGCCCCGGCAACACCGCCATTGTAGAGCTTGCGAAGCGGCAGGCCGGAAACGTGGGCGGGCGGCCTTATTGGAGCTGGTACGGCTTCAACAGCCGCGTGGAATGGTGCGCCTGTTTCGTTTCGTGGTGCTACGGACAGGCGGGGCTATCGGAGCCGCGCTTTGCCGGGTGCCAGTCACAGGGCGTACCGTGGTTCCAGTCACGCGGGCAATGGGGTGCGAGGGGCTATGCGAATATCGCCCCCGGCGACGCTATCTTTTTCGACTGGGACGGGGACGGGAGCGCAGACCATGTGGGGCTTGTTATCGGAACGGACGGGGAGCGCGTCTATACCGTCGAGGGCAATTCCGGCGACGCCTGCAAGATAAAGAGCTACCCCGTCAATTACTCCTGTATCAAGGGCTACGGCTTAATGAATTGGAACTGACAACAAAAAAATGAAAATCTGAAAGGAGAAATTTATTGATGGCTATGAACAAAATTGAACGTATCGACAAGGAGATTGCAAAGACCCGCGAGAAAATCACCGAGTACCAGAATAAATTAAGGGGGCTTGAAGCGCAGAAAACCGAAGCGGAAAATCTGCAAATCGTACAGCTTGTGCGCTCCATGCGCCTTTCCCCGCATGAGCTTTCCGCTATGCTGAAAGACGGCGGTATTCCGGGCATGGAATCCGCGCCGGGCTACCCCGCAGAACCCGCAGACCACGACACCGAAGAAATGGAGGACACCGAGAATGAATAAGAAAATCCTTAGAACCTTGACCGCACTCTGCGCCGCCCTCATGCTGACGGGCGGCTTTTCCGTCACCGCCTTTGCACAGACCCCGGAGGGCGAGGACGCCACCGACGACAGCGGCGTTGTCTATGAGGAACCCCAAAAGGAAGAACCCCTTACCCCGGACGGGAACGCGACCCTTGTAGACGATTTCGGCGGCAACAAGCAGCTTATCACAGTGACGACCAAAAACGGCAATTACTTCTATATCCTCATTGACCGGGACGACGAGGGCGAGAACACCGTACATTTCCTTAATCAAGTGGACGAAGCCGACCTTATGGCACTCATGGAGGACGGAAGCACCGAAACAGCAGCCCCGCCCGCTGTTTGCAGTTGCACCGATAAATGCGAGGCCGGGAAAGTGAATGTGAGCTGCCCCGTCTGCAAGGACAACATGACCGCTTGCAGCGGCAAGGAAGCGGAGCCGGAAACCGAGGAACCGCCGGAGCAGCCCAAAGAGAAAAGCAATACGGGCGGGCTTGTGCTTTTCCTTGTCGTGGCACTTCTTGGCGGCGGGGGCGCACTCTACTATTTTAAGTTTATGAAGCCGAAGCAGAGCGTCAAGGGCGGCACCGACCTTGAAGATTTCAACTTTGACGACTACGACGAGGACGAGCCGGAGCCGGACGACGGGGAGGGCTTGGACGTTCCCGAAGATGAAGAAGCGGAGGACAGGGACGCATGACGCTTTTCACCGAGAACCCTTTAGAAAGAATGATGATACAAAGACCCACCGGGCGGCGTGACAATGCGCCGCCCGTTCCAAAATCCCCGGCGTGTATGCGCTGCCCTTATAAGGCGCAATCCCCCTGTATCGGCTATTGTCTGAAACAGGCACAGGAGAAGAAGCATACCGCGCCGGAACGCTGAAAGGAGGATTTTTTCATGGCACTTAGACTTGTGATTGCAGAAAAGCCGAGCGTGGCGCAGACTATCGCCGCCGCGCTTGGCGTTAAGGGAAAACAGGACGGATATATCGAGGGCGGCGGCTACCTCATTTCATGGTGCGTCGGGCATTTGGTACAGCTTGCGGAAGCTGCCGCCTACGGGGAGCAGTACAGGAAATGGCAGCTTGACAGCTTACCCATTCTGCCGGAGGAATGGCAGTACGCCGTTGACCCGGACAAGGGGAAGCAGTTTGCGACCTTAAAGGAGCTTATGCACCGCACCGACGTTTCGGAAGTGGTGAACGCTTGCGACGCGGGGCGCGAGGGAGAATTGATATTCCGCTTTGTCTACGAAGTGGCGGGCTGCAAGAAGCCCATGCGCCGCTTGTGGATTTCCTCAATGGAGGACGGGGCAATCAAGGCGGGCTTTGCTTCCCTCAAAGACGGGCGGGAATATGACGCGCTCTTTGCGTCTGCCCTCTGCCGCGCAAAGGCTGACTGGCTTATCGGCATTAACGCCACCCGGCTTTTCTCATGCCTGTATGGAAAGACCTTGAACGTGGGGCGCGTCCAGACCCCGACCTTGAAAATGCTCACCGACCGGGACGCGGCTATCTCCCATTTCCAGAAAGAAAACTACTACCATGTGCGCTTATGTCTATCCGGCGCGGAAGCGGCAAGCGGGAGGATTTCAGACAAGGCAGAAGCCGACGCGCTGAAAGGGGCTTGCGAAGCGGGGAAAGCGGTATGTGTTTCCGTCACCAGAGAGAAAAAGAGCGCAGCCCCGCCGAAGCTCTTTGACCTTACCTCTTTGCAGCGGGAAGCGAACCGCATTTTCGGCTACACCGCGAAGCAGACCCTTGACCTTGCACAAGCCCTTTATGAAAAGCGGCTCTTGACTTATCCGAGGACGGACAGCAGTTACCTCACCGACGACATGGGCGGCACCGCAGCGGGCATTATCGCGCTGCTCTGCGAAAAGCTCCCCTTTATGGCGGGCGCAGACTTCACGCCGGATATTGCAAAGGTAACAGACAGTAAAAAAGTATCAGACCACCACGCAATCATTCCCACTATGGAGCTTGCAAAGGCTGACCCGGACGCGCTGCCGGAAAGTGAGAGAAATATCATCACCCTTGCGGGGGCGCGTCTGCTCTTTGCCACCGCCGAGCCGCATATCTTTGAAGCGGTTACGGCGGTTTTCTCATGCGCTGATACGGAGTTTACGGCGCGGGGAAAGACGGTTCTTTCTGACGGGTGGAAAGAGATTGAACGCAGATACCGGGCGACATTGAAACAGAAGCCCGACCCGGAGGACGGGGAAATCGAGGGCGTGACGCTGCCGGAGCTTTCCGAGGGACAGGGCTTTGAAAACCCCGCCGCAAAGGTAACGGAGCATACCACAACGCCGCCGAAGCTCCACAGCGAAGCGTCGCTTCTCTCTGCTATGGAGCGAGCCGGGAATGGGGACGACCGACCCGGACCGCGGAACGCCGGGGACTTGGCACTCCCGCCACCCGCGCCGCCGTCATTGAAAAACTGGTAAAGGGCGGCTTTGCAGAGCGAAAGGGCAAGCAGCTTATCCCCACGCAGAACGGAACCGCCCTTATATCGGTGCTGCCGGATATGCTGACTTCCCCGCAGCTTACCGCAGAATGGGAAAACAATCTGACGCAGATAGCAAAGGGAGCCGCAGACCCCGGCGAATTTCTGTCCGGCATTGAAGCTATGGCGCGGGAGCTTGTGCAGACACACGCCGCCGTACAGGAGGACAAAAAGAGCTTGTTCAGAGAGGAAAAGCCCTCTATCGGCAAATGCCCCCGGTGCGGTTCCCCCGTCCATGAGGGGAAGAAAAGCTACTATTGCAGCAACAGGGAATGTGCCTTTGTCATGTGGAAGAACGACCGTTTCTTTGAGGAACGCAAGACCGCTTTTTCCGCGAAGATTGCCGCCGCGCTCCTTAAATCCGGCAAGGCGAATGTGAAGAAGCTCTATTCCCCGAAAACAGGCAAGACCTACGACGGGACTATCGTTTTAGCTGACACTGGCGGGAAATACGTCAACTACCGTATCGAAGTGCAGAAGAACTAAAAACTGGAATAGCAAGCATAGGAAGCGGGTACCCACTTCCGTAAATCCCCGTTACGACGCTGACGCGCCGGACGGGGATTTTGCTTGTTGGGAAGTTTCCCAAACCCTCTTTTGCGGAGGGCTTCACCCTCAAATAATTTTCAAAAATCTTTGGCAGAAATGCGGGCGTACCCGTAGTAGACCATGCAGCCAAAAAATGCAGCTTATGACGCTGCCGCAGAGAAAGGAGGTTTTTCACTATGGCAAGTTTACGGGACACCGTAAAGGACTATCAGGACGAGCTTAGGGACGGTATCGCATGGGTGGCGTTCTGGAAACAGGGGCGTTCATGGAACGCGGAATATTTTCATCTTGATATGGACGATACGCTCTACCCGGAGGACAGGAGCCGGTTAGAGGAAATCAAAAGCATTGACCCCGCCGCAGTTATCTTAAACGGCTACTATTGCGGGCATTTAGGCGAGGACATGAGCCTTGACGAGCTGACCGCCGGAGTGCGCTACCACTACGAAAACAGCATGAACGATATTGACGGTTTTATCGGGGCGCATGACGACAGGCTTCCCCCGGAGGTTATCGAGGAAGCGAGGGCAGCCGCCCATGAAGCGGGGCTTCCCTTTTCCGAAAAGCCCTACCGGGACGGGGAGGATTTTAACCCCTATGTATTTGACGGGAGCATGAGCATTGAGGATTTTGAGCTTATGCACCGCATGATGGAACAGGAAAGGAGAGAAAAAATGAGCGAGCAGTTTTCGATTTTGATTGACAGCCGCACCCGCTTTGAAACAGGCGAACCGGGCGGCGTGTGGCTTCCCATGCCGACCACAACAGAGCAGCTTCACGCGGCTATGGAAAGCGTCGGCATTACCGCAGACAACCCACAGGATTTTTTCATCAATGGATTTGCAGACACCGAGCAGCAGCCCTTTGACGTGCCGCTTCCCGTTATCCAGAGCGCGGGGATTGACGAGCTGAACTATTTAGGGAAGCTCTTGGAAATGCAGCGCGACGAGGACAGGGACAAGTTTACGGCGGCGGTGACGCTTGGGGAACGCGCCGGGAACATCAAAGACCTTATCAACCTTGCACAGAACCTTGATTGTTACTGGCTTTATCCTACCGTACAGAGCGAGGAAGATTACGGCTATTACCTTATCGACGAGCTGGACGAATTGGAGCTTCCCGAAGAAGCGAAAAAGTATTTCATGTATGAGGAATACGGACGGGACGCAGCTATCAACGACGGGGGACACTTTACCGACCAGGGCTATATCTACAACAACAAGAACACCTTTACGGAGTGGTATAACGGGCGCGAAAGCGACATTCCCAAAGAGTATAAAGTAATGAGCTTCCCGCAGCGGTCACGACCCGACCCGGAAAAGGTAGAAATGGACGCTGCCGCGCCAGGGCAGAGAACGGCACAGGCCGCAGAGCAGACACAAGAGCCGCGCCCCGTTATCCCTATCGTGCTGACGAGCGAGAAGCCCGCCGAAAAGCTCAAAGAGATTACCGACCGTCTGGAACAGGGCATTACGGAACTCTTTGACAGCGAGCGTTACAAGGAATATCTGCGCGTCATGTCAAAATTCCATAATTACAGTTTTAGAAATTCGCTTTTGATTTTAATGCAAAAGCCCGACGCTTCTATGGTGGCGGGATTTGGCGCATGGCGCGATAATCACAAACGCACAGTAAAACGAGGTGAACGCGGTATTAAAATAATCGCGCCGTCCTCATACAAAACAAAAAAGCAGATTGAGAAAATAAATCCGGCAACAAACAAGCCGATTATAGGCTGGGACGGTAAACCGCTTACAGAGGAAAAAGAAGTAACTATCCCCACTTTCCGAGTTGCTACCGTATTTGACTTGTCGCAGACGGAGGGCGAACCGCTGCCGAGTTTGGGAGTTGACGAGCTTACGGGTCAATGTTGCGGTATTTCAAAAAGTTTTATGCCGCACTTGAAAAAATATCGCCTATGCCTATTGGGTATGAGGATATAGATACGGGAGCAAAGGGATATTGTAATTTTGAAGAACAGCGAATAGCCGTAAAAAACGGTATGAGCGAGGTTCAGCAGTTAAAAACGCTGATACACGAAATTGCACACGCTAAACTACACAATATTCTCAAAGAAAAATCAACGGAATTGACGCCCGAAGAACAAAAGAACAATCGTACAATGGAGGTTGAAGCTGAAAGCGTCGCCTATACCGTTTGTCAGCGATATGGGATTGACACTTCCGATTATTCTTTCGGATATGTTGCGGGTTGGAGCAAAGATAAGGAATTACCGGAGTTAAACGCTTCCCTTGACACAATACAAAAAACGGCGAATGAAATTATATTAGGCATTGACGAGTATTATAAAGAGCTTGCAAAGGATATTGAGCAGACCGAACAGGAAACGGATTATACACAATTTACGGGCTGGGATTTTAACGGCGGATACGCTGCAATCAATACAGACGCTAATTATCTGCTAAGTATTTTTTAATGAAAAGCCGGACGATAATATCCGCGCCGAATTAAAGGCAAACGGTTTTCATTGGGAGCCGAAATAAAAGCGTGGCAGCAGCCATTAACAGGCGAAGTCCTTAACGCTGCTGACAAGGTGGAGTATATCAGACCATTAGACGGTACATTACCGTCTGAATTTCAGAAACGAAACGAGGAACCGGCGAAGATAGCCGAACAGGACGGATTTTTCTGAATTGTCGGACGCAGACGCGGCAGACGGCGCAAAAGTATTTGAGCCGGAGGACAATTCCAAAGACACACCTACCATTGACGAGCTTGAAGCAAAGGCGAAGAATGGCGAACCTGTCGCTATTATGGATATTATCGCGGCAAATGAAGCGGAAAAAGTTAAGAAAGGCAAAACGCCTTCCAAAAATGAGAC
>ENA-OQJG01000105-OQJG01000105.1-human-gut-metagenome-genome-assembly--contig:-NODE-105-length-14722-cov-3.107845_pt1 | contig 14722 bp, 14 predicted proteins | sample MGYA00242601_ERZ504767 | MGnify/ENA primary metagenome ERZ504767 (study PRJEB26092, sample SAMD00036362) | human gut metagenome | host: Homo sapiens | study: EMG produced TPA metagenomics assembly of... | reverse complement strand
CCGCCATTGGACATATGGGCATACCACGCGCCAGCCGTGCCGGCCATCCTTAGAACGAGGAACGTGCGCCGCAGAGCTTCTCGAACTCTTCACGCACTTGCACCTTCACCAACGCATCCTCGAACGTGATGGTGCCCTTGTTCACCAGTCGCGCCAAATCCTGGTCGAGCGTGTGCATGCCTTCCTTCTCGCCGGACTGTAGCACGGTGCGAATCTGATGCGCCTTGCCACTGCGGATCAGTGAGGAAACGGCCGGAGTGTTGATCATCACTTCAGTGGCTGGTGCACGGCCATGGCCGGTAGCGCGCGGAATCAGTGTCTGTACGATCACGGCACGCAAGGTGGAAGCTACCTGCACGCGAATCTGCTGCTGCTGGTTTTCCGGATACACGTCGATGAGACGGTCCACGGTGGAGCCGGCGTCCTGAGTATGAAGGGTTGCGAACACCAAGTGGCCGGTTTCCACTGCGGTCAGTGCGGTGGAAATGGTTTCCAAGTCTCGAAGCTCACCGACTTCGATAATGTCCGGATCCTCACGCAGCGCACGTTTCAGCGCTTCTGCGAAGCTTTTCGTATCAGTGCCCACTTCTCGCTGGCTCATCACGCAACGCTTATGCTGATGCACGAATTCGATCGGGTCTTCGATGGTGATGATATGGTCGGCACGTTCCGCATTCGCCTTGTCCACGATTGCGGCCAGTGTGGTCGACTTACCGGAACCGGTCGGGCCGCATACAAGCACCAGACCACGCGGCAACAGCGCAAGGTCGGCGATACGCGGGTCAATTCCCAGTTCCTGCGCGGTTTTGATTTCCGTAGGAATGGTACGCAACGCGGCGCATACGCCCATACGGTCGCGGTATACGTTCACACGGAAGCGCAACAGGTCGCCAATGGCGAAGGAGATATCAAGTTCCAGATCATCTTTGAAACGTTCCATCTCCAATTCGTTGGTCATGACTTTCACTGCTTCGTACGTGTGATCCTTCGTCCACACGCTCAATCCCTTGGCGGGGCGCAGCTTGCCATCCACGCGCAGCATTGGCGGGTCGTTGATTACCAAGTGCAAATCGGACGCATTGAGCTCAACCAGCTGGCGGATGGCCGACACGAATTCGTCGTCCGCGTCCGGATGTTCGGTGCGCAGCGTCTGTTCGACCTGCTCGGCCTTGATCTTACGTTCTTCCGGAACGGCATCCTCGTCGGCGTCGTTGGTTTCAGGCACTACGAAATCCGCGAATGGCCTGGTCTGCGGCTGGGGCTGACTCATCTGCTGTTGCTGTGGCTGCGGCCTTTGGAAAGCTGCGTCCTGCGGAATGTGAGTGATGGTCGGAGGCATCTGCTGCGCTGCGGTTTCGGTGATGTCGGCCTGTCGCTTAGCGAATGGTGTGGCACCCGGTACGAAGGACGGTGGATTGCTGTCGATCTGCTGGATCGGCCCATGCTCCTCATATGCGGGATTTTTGCTGGGTCGCGTCAGTGTCCTCATCAAACTGCAGGCTGCCGGTACCGACTGGTTGACGGTCGATTGTTGTTGGAAAAACATGCGCTTCCTGCGATTGTTGTATGGCTTGCGTAGTCTGTTGTTGAGCAACAGACTGTTCGGATGGTTGAGACTGTGAAACTGGCTGCGGGTCGGGAATTTGCACATCCTGCTGGCTTACAGTCGGCATTGAATTAAGCGAAGCGAAAATGCCCTTAAGGCTTTCATCATCTGCCTGAATCGCATTGTCGGAAGACCAATGACGTCCCTTGCGGGGATCCTCATTGAACGATGGAGTGTTGTTGGGAATGGTCACGCCTTTGAGACCGGAAAGATATCCGCCATTGTTCCACGTTTGCTCGATGGTCATCATTGTCCTTTTAATAGGTGGGTTGCTGTCTGAAAATGTCGGTCGTGCCGGCGCTTCGACGCGCCGACGCAACCGAACGTTTTATAGGTGTTTTATAAGTGCGGAGAGGTGCATAGGTGCATGTAACGTCAGGTGGAACCTACACCGTCACGCGAAGCACTTCCTCCACGGAGGTAATGCCTTGAAGCGCCTTCTGCCAACCGTCCTTACGAAGTGTGGTCATGCCTTGCTCCTTCGCCGCCTTGTCAATATCAATCGACGTGGCGCCACGGGCTATAAGATCCTCCATTGTTGAATCCACGCCCATGACCTGCTGGATGGCCACACGGCCGCTATAGCCGGTGTTGGCGCATTCTCGGCATCCTACCGGACGCCATATCGTCGGAAGAGGGGTATCTGGCATGTGTGGAACACCCAACGTCCGAAGCTCCGCCTCGGTGGCAGTATCCTGACGCTTGCACTTCTTGCACAGGCGGCGAGCCAGTCGCTGAGCCATCACCGCAGCAAGCGACGAGCTCAATAGGAACGGCTCCACACCCATTTCCGTCAAACGTGTCACCGCGCTTGGCGCATCATTGGTGTGCAGGGTGGAAAGCACCAAATGGCCGGTCAACGAAGCCTCAATAGCAATGTTGGCGGTCTCCTGATCTCGAATCTCGCCGATGAGCACCACATCAGGGTCTGCACGAAGGATCGAACGCAGAGCCGCGGCGAACGTCATACCGGCCTTGTTGTTCACCTGAACCTGATTGATGCCTCTCATACGGAATTCCACCGGGTCCTCAACCGTGATGATGTTGATTTCCGGCTTCGCCACATCGCCCAACGTGGCATACAACGTGGTCGACTTACCCGAACCGGTAGGACCGGTGACCAACACCAGACCATACGGACGGTTGTACGCCTTGGAGAACACGTCGAAATTACGTTGGCTGAAATTCAAATCCTCCACCTTGAGATTGCCCGAAGGCGTGCTCAGGATTCGCATGACGATCTTCTCGCCCCATACCGTCGGCAGTGCGGCCACACGAAGATCCACCTTCTGACCATTGTGCTTGACGGTGATGCGGCCGTCCTGCGGCTTACGGCGCTCGCCGATATCCATATCGGACATGACCTTGATGCGGCTGATCACACCTTGGGTCATGGCTTTCGGCGCCTTTTGGAACACGTGCAGCACACCGTCGATACGGTAGCGCACGAGCAGACCGTCTTCCTGCGGTTCGATGTGGATATCGGAGCAGTGGTCGTCGATGGCCTGGTTGATGAGCAGGCTGACGAAGCGTGCCACAGGGGAGGCGTCCTCGCCGCTGTCGGATTCGAGGTCCACTTCCTTCTTGGCGGTCGCCGCGATTTCGTGCGACAGCTCGGTCAGCTCCGCGTTGGCGCGCAGGTACCGGTTGATGGCGTCCTTCACCTGAGAAGGCATCGCCACCATGGGAATGACCGGCATGCCGGTGCTGGCGGACACGTCGTCGATGGCGGCGAAGTTTTTCGGGTTGGCCATGGCCACGGTGATGCGTCCGTTGACAATGGACAATGGCAGCAGCTGGTTGCGACGGCACAGGTCGTCCGGCACCATGCTGATGACTTCTTTGTCTACTTGGTATTCGTTGAGGTCTACGAACGGTAGGCTCATGCCTTGAGCTAGCGCCATGGCATATTCGCGTTCGGTGTTTTCGCCATGCCTTCGGTGGATGTGGGCATGGCGGGAAAGTCGCTAGTGGCGTCGCTGGGTGCAGCGGCATGGCGTGGCTGGCTCGGCGTGAAAATCTGGTTGATTTCTCCTGTGACCGGGGAATTCAAATCCATGCGCTGTGAGAAATCGCTCGGCGTGTCGTCGTTTCGATTGCGCTTGAGGAAAGGGAAACGGCTTCCCGAACCGGCGTCGCTCATAATGACCTCCTGGACCATGCGCCGGAACGCACGGTATGACTTATGGCCCTTTGCGAACACAGGTGTTTGCGGGCCTGAGAATGTTCAGTTGTTCATGGTCATGTGAGCTAACGATTGCAGTGTTGTGCACTACTACTCGCATAGTTTAGCGGCTTTGTGACTGAAACGCCAATTGTCATGTGGTGTTTGGAAGGGTGTGAAAACGTTGGCAGGGAATCGTGATACAGTACAGATATTCATGCACCGCCTTTTCTGCGGTGATTTTTCCTGTTGCCTCCGATGATGGGGTGATACTGCATGAAGGAGCTGCTCATGGAGCACAGCTGGCGTAGGGCGGTAAATGATGCCGCGACAGGGCTTGCAATACATAACGTCAAACGATTGCCGAAACGTGGCGAGTCGGGTTTCACATTGGTTGAGGTATTGGTGGCGATTGTGGTGCTGAGCATCACAGGTCTTGCCGCCGCACAGTTCGCGATTACTGCGATTCGTACTTCTTATGCCCAGCAGCAGCGTTCAGCAGCCATTGCTTTGGGTAGTGATGGTATCGAACGCATGCGCGCACAGATAGCGGATCATACTTCTGCGCCATCCTCCTATTACACGGATTTGCTGCCTGGCATGGGTGTGGATGATGTGAAGAAAGCACATGCGAATCTCACGGCAGTGGGGGCCATCACCTCACAATTCTCGGATTTGGAGGCTACGGCCACTCCGGATGCCGATACGAGCAAGTACATTCAGCCGGTGCGCACTACCACGGGCAAAGACGCCAAACATACTACATATACGGTGAACACCGTGATTGAGAAGTGCTATCGGGAAAGCGGCACCATGGATTGTAGAACCGCTTCGGAACTGGGTATTGACGGGCATGCGTCCATTAGCGGTCTTGACGGTACTCCTGACGCCTCGCTGCGATCCAGCATCCTGAGTCAGGACAACATTCCTACTAAGGGATTCACCTTTATGGCGAAAACGTATATGCCGATGGTACGCGTGGTGGTAGGCGTCACCTGGTCGGACAATATTGGCGCAGACAAAACGGCCGTGTATACCACCAATGAACTGCTGAATGTGATCGGGGCCTGAAGGAGCGGGACGGCTTATGGAAGAGAAGAACTCTGGATTCAGTCTGAATCGCCGATTATTACGTGCGCTCCGTAGGCGTGCTCGTGGTGAAGGCGGCGTTACCCTGGTGGAGATGATGGTTTCATTGTTTATTTTTGCCATTGTTTCCACCATGTTCACGGTGTCGATCGTACAATATTTGCATTCCACCACAGCCGATGCTATCCGCACCAGATCGGCTACGGAAATAGCTACATCGGTGCAGGCTCTGGACCGATATGTTCGCAATGCCGAAGGTGTGGAAGAGGCTGCCAGCGGTGACAGGTTGACTTTGGTGACCACTGATGCCGATGGGATTCGGCAATGCGCTGTGATTGAGTACACAGAGGCCACGTGGTCCGGCGGGCGAGTTGATGATTATGGTTCCGTCGTGGTAAAAACCAGACCATATGCAACCGGTGCGGGGGGAGCGTGGAGCGAGCATGCGGTGTTGACGGCGGTGATGAACAACAGTACCGCTTCAACGTCCGATGATTCGCTGTTCAAAAACAAACTGTTCAGCATGGATGGCGGTACGCGCGTGGTGCGGTATTCGCCGGTGACGGGTTCGTATGTGGGTGGCAAGCCGGTCACCTCGAACACATTGACATCGTTTACAGCTCGCAATGTGGGTTCGAGTGCTTCGGTCGACTTCAGTCAATGTCGTTGAATGACGGTGTCTGTAAGGGCTCTCCCTTGTGGGGGAGCCCTTTTTCTATACTTCCAAATACCCCCGACGCGCCCGGGGGGAAATGGTTTTTTTGATTGAATTTTCGTCAAAACATGCTGAAAATATTTTCTGAAACACTATTGAAAATATAACTATTCCGGGGCAAACGTTTCAGACGAAGAGATACACCGGTAGACCGACGGACTCAACGCATGTTACGGAATCGGACGGTGGTGATTGTGTGAAGAGGGGTTATGCAATCGTATTGAAAAAGTTTGATTCGGGGTTGTGATGAAAACGGTGGATGAAACATCATTGGTGCGATTGATGCACTGCATCTGGTACTGCAAACGATGTCAATACGACTACGCTGAGAGTTGTTGGTTATGTGAGCCAGCCACCCCCACAAGGGGAAATAACGCAAAGAAGAATCGCTGTGGACCATCCGAAGTTGGACGGTCCCACGGTATGTCCTTCCAATTGGAAAGAAGGGTTCATTATGAAGAGCGTACGCAATGCGCTGAATCGCCGCGCCAAGGGCGAGAAGGGCTTCACCCTCGTCGAACTGCTCGTGGTCGTCATCATCATCGGCATCCTGTCCGCCGTGGCAGTCCCGATCTACCTGAACCAGCGCAAGGCCGCGTGGAACTCCACCATCCAGTCCGACGTCAAGAACGCCAGCCTCGTGGTCGAAACCGCCATGACCGCCAACAACGGGAAGTTCGACAATGGTTGGGCGGGCACCTATTCGCCCGGTAAGGCAAAGTTGGGAACTTCCGATCAGGAAATTACGGTTTCCAAGGATGTCACGATTGTCATCGCAAAGGGCGCTGACTCGAATAACTACACCATCACCGGTACGGATAGCAATAGCGGCACCAAGCAGTACACGTATGACTCCGCTAATGGCGCGATTTCTGAATCAGCCAAGGCAGCTGCTCCTGCTAAGCCGTGAGGCATATCGCTAATTGCCTGAATTGAATGTCGGGGACATCGTCCGTCCCCGACATTCGCATATCAATCGCACGTCACCATTCATCATCGATATTCATTCGGGGGAACCATGGCCGGCAATGACGCACAAGTGCAATTCCAACAGAACGGCGGCACGCGCAAATGGCGCTACCAGGGCGTCTCATTCGACGGCCAGCGTAAAGAGAAAGGCGTGGTCGAAGCGCAGACGCGCGACCAGGCCATCGAGCGCATCAAAAAACTTGGACTGTATCCGACCGACCTGACCGACACGGCCGCAGGCACCGGTCTCAACACTGAAATCAACATCAAGGCGTTCGAGAAATATCCAAGCAAAAAAAGACTTCGCCGTAATGGCGCGGCAGCTCGCCACCATGGTGGCGGCTGGCGTCTCGCTGATCCGAGCCTTGAACATCGTCACCGAACAAATCGAGAACGTGAAGCTCCGCAAGGCAGTGCAGGCCTGCGTGGCGCAAGTGGAAGGCGGCTCGTCCTTCTCCGGAGCCATGTCGGCGGATCCCGATTCCCTGTTCCCGCCGATCATGGTCAACATGGTTCGTGCTGGCGAGACCGGCGGCTTCCTAGACAAATCGCTGCTCACCGTGGCGGACAGCTTCGAAGCGGATGTGAGGCTCCAAGGGCAGATCAAAAGCGCCATGGCCTATCCGGTCGTGGTACTGGGCATCGCCCTGATCTTGGTGATGGTGATGCTGCTCACCATCGTGCCGATGTTCGCCAGCATGTACGATTCCATGAATGCCCAGTTGCCATTCGTGACCCAGATCCTGGTGGACCTCGGCAAAGTGATGCCCTACGTGCTTCCGGTGCTGATTGTGGCCGTCGTGGCGCTGGCCATGTTCTGGAAGCGTAACCGTAACAAAGACATCATCCGCACCTGGTGGGATCCGTTCACACTCAAGGCACCGGTGTTCGGCAAGCTGGACACCAACGTGGCCCTGGCCCGCTTTTGCAATAATTTCTCTTCCATGCTCGCTTCCGGTGTGCCGATTCTCCAGGCACTTGATATCGTCGGATCGACTTCGGGCAACTATGTGATTGATTCGTCTTCGAAGCGTGTGGGCCGTTTGGTGGAACGTGGCTACCGTCTGGCCGACAGCATGAGCAACCGAAAAGATCTTCCCGAACATGCTGGTGCAGATGGTGGCCATCGGCGAGGACTCCGGCGCCATCGACAAAATGCTGTCCAGCGCGGGCCGAGCGTATGACGAAGAGGCCCAATCCATGGCCAAACAGCTCACCTCGTTGCTGGAACCACTGATGATTCTGTTCCTCGGCGTGGTGGTCGGCTTCATGGTGGTGGCATTGTATATGCCGATGTTCTCCATGTTCGACGCCATCAATGGTCAGGCCTGACCTGATATCCGAGTACCCGAGCGAAACATACCTTTATATATAGGAGCAAGCATGAAACAGACCGGATTGTGGTCCAGACTCAACCGCAGGTACCGTGCGGCATTACGCGAACGCATGGGGGACGCACGGCGCCGCCATGATGCTGGCCATTCTGTTCGTGATGGTGGTGCTCACCACATCCGCTCTGGTCATGACTACCCTGCTTGCCCAGGCGATTCCTTACAAGAACAATAAGGAAAACTCCCAAGCCAACTATGCGGCCGAATCCGGCCTTGAAGTCGGCTTGAGCTATATCAATGAGACTCTGGCGAAGTTGCAAGGTTCTACGAGTCTTGATGATTTGCAGAAGGTGTTGCCTGCTGTTGATGCTGATATGAACGACAGTTCCAAGGATGGTGAATTTGTCAAATATGATGGCGCATCCGTATTGTTGAATCATGTTGCTTTGAATAAGACGGTAAAAACATCGGATACGGCTTCATATACGCCAGATGACCTGTCCTATCGTGTGCGCATCAATTTCTACGACACCAATCCGGATGACGCATCGGCGGAGATGATCGGCTCTCCATCCGATCTGAAAAACCTACAGTATGCCGAAGTGGTGGCCACGGGCTTCATCAACCGGTATAAGGACGGCCGTACAGCAGGCAACACCAAAAGCCCGCAGGCCATGAAGCGTGCGGTATGCAGGATCGAAGCCAAAACGGACTCCACTACCACGAATCATTCAAGTGCCTTGGGCGTTGGCGGCCGTATGGGTATGGGTTTTTATGCCGCGGCGCCCTACAACAGGCTCGATTCGCAGTTCGTATGGGTACCCGTGGATTATGATGGCGTGTCCATCGGATCCGATCCAACCGGCGAAGTTAAATTCTCCGGCACGGTGGATTCCGGACGCACCAATACCAGCCAGCTGTCCGATGGCACTGCGACGTTGAATCCAGTGAACCGCACCTGCATGCTGGCCACCACCATTCCGGTTACCAACGAGAAGAAAAGCATTGCCGAGAACCTCGATTTAAGCAAATCGCCTCAAGCCGGTTCTGGGCTGGTGGTATTGCCCGCCGCATACAACGCGGGAGGTGACACCTACCAATATACTGAGGAATGCCGTGCTGATGGTGCGTACTCCTCATTGAACACGTGGGTGTACTACAAGGACAATTCCATCCGTCTGGCCTCGAATATGGGATTGTGCGTCACCGGTGTGAGCATCGATGACACCGACGGCAAGACTCCAGCCACCTTGCAGCCATGCGGCACATCATACGGAGTCCACTTCCAAGGCGATTATTATATGGATCCGAATAAGGTTGCGCAGCAGACGGAGAAGAGCGACCCGAACAGTCTGCTCAACAAATACCAGAAATGGAACTTCTACAACGGGTTCATCAACGCCGGATACTGGAACGAGCTGACGGGCGATGTCAGTGCGCAAGCAGCGTCATATGATTCCGCCTTGCCTGAAAGCAAGGGATATGCCGTAGCCGGCGTGCAGAGCGGCAAAAAGCCAAGTTCCAACGTCTGGAAGTCACCCATTACGGCGGTAGCCCACAAGACAGTGGCGATCCGCATTTCGCGGGCGGCAATATCAAAGCCACCCCCTACAGTCAGGCGTATATGGTGTCGCAATGGACCTATAACTTCAGCGATTCCTACTTTTCGAACGGTGCCGACATGCAGGATGCCACCGCATCCTTCAGCCAAGCAGGCGAAGCGGGATACGGCACCAATCAGATGGTGAACTCCGCATCCGGATTCTGCATGGTGATGGACGGCAACGACGTATACGCCGACACCTGCGACGTGCATAGTGCGGACTTCGATGCGAAATGCTACCAGAAGACGATCATGGGGCAAGGCAGCGATTTCATCTCGACCTCTCACTGTTCGACCGCCGACAAGGAGAACTTCAACTTCACATCCGACCGCGTCTCCTATACCGAAGATGCCAGCGCCGATGGCACTGGCATCGACACCACCATAGCCCTGCACGACACCAACGGCAACGCGAAGTACCTGCATGTTTCCGGCAGTAAGGTGTCGTTGACCGATAATCCAAGTGACGCCACAAAGTTCCGCCGATACAACGAGCACAACACCTCGAAAGCGGTGAGTTACGGCGGCAAGACGCAGTATCCATGGGCTGGCACTTTCCAAACCAGCGAAGGCATGTGCCTGACGGAAATCTATCCGGGAGACTATGTGGAAAGCAATGGGAAGAAAGACCGTCAATACAATCGCTCAGACGGTCATTCCATGCTGAAAATGGTTTCATGCGGAACCGATCGTGACGTGCGTGGGCGACTGGTGAAATCGCAGGCATGGAACGCTTCAGTGAATTATGGTGATGCCGGATCGGCCGGTAGCATTACTTGGACAACGACGACGACCACCGTATCTATCCCTACCAGTACCTATTTCTCAGCGGTTGTGGACTCCACCGTCACATCCAGAAAGTGGTGAACGGCATGGATATAGTGAATGATGTTCCTACCGTGGTGATACTGCTGGTGGCCTCGCTGATCATCGGCTGTATTTTCGGATCTTTCCTGAATGTAGTGATATGGCGTGTGCCGAACCACATAAGCATCACCAATCCGAAACGTAGCTTTTGTCCAAAATGCGAAGCGCCAATCGCCTGGTATGACAATATTCCCATCTTTTCCTGGTTGGCGCTCGGCGCGAAATGCCGACACTGCAAGGAACCGATTGCCGCACGATATCCGCTGGTCGAATCGCTTGGCGGACTGTCCTTCCTTGCCGTAACCGCAGGTGGACTGTTCGGCGCATACCCGTTGTGGGCACTACCCGTGCTGTACGTGTTCGCATGCGTGTCCATCGTCATAGCGTTCATCGACTTGGACCACCATCTCATCCTCAACGTAGTGCTACTGCCGACGCTTATCGCAACGGTGTTGCTGCTGGCTGTGGCATCGTTTGGCATAGGGGAGTGGACTCGTCTTGGTCGCGGAGCGCTCTGCGCGCTGATTCTCTTCGTGTTCTATTTCGTACTCTCACTCATCTGGAAAGGTAGGCGATGGGAGACGGCGACATCAAACTCGCGTTCATTCTCGGATTGCTGCTTGGCTGGCTTGGCTGGCCGCAATTCATCATTGGATCGTTCGCCGCGTTCTTCATCGGCGGTGCCATCAGCTTGGTATTGCTGGCCAGCAAAAAGGTCGACCTTCATGGAGGCATCCCCTTCGGGCCATCCATGCTGCTCGGCGCATGGCTTGGCATTTTCGCCGGCGTACCAATCGCCACACTATACCTGCAACTCACCGGACTTGCGTAACGCATCCGCATACAAGACCCATATATATAAGGAGAGACCATGAGAGCAATAACGGCGCTGTCGATTGCGAGCGACGCCATACGAGCGGCGGTCATAGCCGACCCCTATACGGATTCGCCGACCATCAAACACTTCCAGGCGCTTCCGCTGCCCGTTGGAGCTGTGGTGGATGGCGAAGTGGTGGACGCCGAAGTGGTCACCGGTCTACTGAAAACGTTGGTGCAACGCTTCAAGTTCCCGCGTGAGAACACCATACTCGTTTATTCGAGCCGTCGTATGGTGTTCCGTGAGACGGACTTCCCCTACATGTCCCTAGCTGATTTACGCTCAACCCTGCCATTTCAGGCCAAAGGCATGATTCCATTGCCCATTGAGGAATCCGAACTTGACTTCGTGCCGTTGTCTGTAGTGGATGACGAGCAGAACGGCAAGCAGCTTCATGGCATTCTCGTAGCCACCCTGCGCGGCGGTCTGGAAAAAACCGCGTATACCGCAGAAGAAGCGGGTTTCGTGATCACCTCCATCGACGCCGGTCCGTTCGCGTTGGCCCGCCTGTTCAGCGACACCAACCAGGCGCAGACCGAAGCGGTGGTCAACATCAACGGCAACTGCACCGACGTGATTGTGCTCAATAACGGAAAACCCGCCTACATGCGCGTCGTGCCGTCCGGTGCCGACGACGTGTCCGACGCCATCGCCAATGCGCTGAGCATCTCCTTCGAAGACGCGGAACGCATCAAAAACCAGATTGGTCTGCAAAATGTGACCGGTGACGAACGTCTCGAAAAAGCTGAGGAAGTCATTCGTGAAACCACAGCGCAGCTCATCGTCGGTATTCGCAATACGTTGAACATGTACGACGTCGACCATGCGGACAGCACCATCAGCGGCATCATCCTCACCGGTACAGGTGCGCGACTCATCGGTCTGCCCCCAGTGTTGGCAGGCTCCATCAACAAGATGGTGCGCATTGGCGATCCGTTCATCCGCTTCAAGCTGTCCAAGGAAGTCGAACGTCAGAACATTGTGGCGCACGCGGTCGATTTAGGCGGGGTGCTGGGACTGGTCATCGGAAAGAAGCCGAGGTGAGTGTGATTATGAAACTTGATATGAAATCCAAGAAAAACAAGGCCAACTCCCACCGTGGACGTGGCAAGGAAATCGCCTATCCGGACACTTCGGACGGTCAGAAGGGCACCCTGCTATCCATGAACGTCTCCGATATCAGCAATGCGTTGAAGGCGGGCGGTATCGGCAAGCGTAGCACCGCGCCGGAAAACCCAGCCGACTGGACCATGCGCGCTAACCTGATTCCGCGTTCCATCGTCGGATTGAATCGCGATCGAGCCATCAAATACCTGTTAACGTATGTGCTGATCGGCGTGCTCATTGTATCTTTGGTGGTCAGCGTGTTCATGTTCGCCCAATCCACATGGGCGGACCATCGTGTGGAAGTGGCTCAACAGAAGACCATTTCCTTGCAAAAGGAGAAAGCGCAGTTCAAGGATGTCGAAGACACGTTGAATTCGCTGGACGATGCGCAGAAGGCGAAGATTGCCATGCTGTATGACGAAATGGACTGGATGAAGGTCGCCGATTCGCTGAACAGCTCGCTTCCGGAAGGCGGCCAGTATACGAATCTGGAACTCAAAAGCTTCCAGATCGCTTCATCGAACAATTCGTCCTCATCCTCCGACAATACGTCCACTGTGTGGTCTGGTAACGGCGTGATTTCCGCGGACTTCACCATCGAATCGCCGAATTTCTACTCGGCCAAGGACTTTATCAACAATTTCGCCTCGATTCCCACGTACAAGACGGGTTATGTGAGCTCTATTACCAAGAATGACAGTGAAGGTGGCACCACCTACACGTATACCGGAACGATTTCACTGGTGATGGACGGCAACACCACTTCGCGAAGCGACAACTCAGCAGGCGCGACCCAGGCCAACCGTGATTTGCTCGCCAAGCTGCGCGCAAGCCTCGACAAGGCTGCGTCCGGACAGTCTGATGCTTCTGCCAACCAGTCGACTGACACCTCATCCGATGCCAGCGGATCGTCCAACTGATAAGCAGGAGGAAACATGAACAAGCATAAAATCGCATGGATCGCACTGGCCGTCGGCATCGTAGTGGTGCTGATGTTGACATGGCTTGTAGGCGTATCTCCGCGTCTTACACACATTAAGGAAGCCGACGCGCAGACTGCGCAGATCGAAGAAAGCAACAAGAAAACGCGTGACCAGATTGAAACGCTGCGTATGGCGAGCGAGACGATCGGCCTGCAGAAGGATCGTTTGCGTCAGCTGCAGCGCCAGATTCCTGACGGCTATAACCAAAACGAATTCATCGATTCGTTGAATGCCGCTGCTGATGGTGCGGGCGTCTCCATCCAGTCTGTGACCTTCGATGAGGCCACCACCGCTGAAGTGCCGTCCGAAATGCAGGGAACCATCAAAGCCGGCCGGCTTGTGCAGGTTCCGGTGAGCATTACTGCGAATGGCAGCTATGATGCAATGCGTGGCTTCGTTCAGGCCGTGCAGGGCATCAACCGTATTGCCGTTCCTGAAGATGTGACGTACACCCTTGATAAGGGCGGCGACGCCACCAAGAACAACGTGACCATCAATTGTAAAATCTGGTCGCTGCTGCTTAACAATGACACCGTCGAAGACGAGAACGTTACCAAGCAGTGACAAACAATACATAAAGAACGATTCTCTCCTTATCCATTACATGGGGCCTTCCGCATTCGCGGGAAGCCCCTTATGTATCTTCACATATTCTTATGTGTTTTCATTCGGTTCTTGCATCAATTTGCCGTTCATCCCCATCGGAAATCACGTAACTTGCCATGCCGTGAAACTGTCAGGCAAAACTGTCAGCATGTGACGGTAGGCTTTGCGCTTGTAAAGACCCCAAACCATTCAATCCAGAAGGTGCATTGTGGCTGTATCCAAACTCGATGAAGTCGTATCCCTTGCCAAGCGTCGTGGCTTTGTTTTTCCCGCCGGTGAAATCTACGGCGGAACCCGTTCCGCATGGGATTACGGTCCGCTCGGCGTGGCGCTGAAGGACAATATCAAGCGCGAATGGTGGCGCTCCATGGTCGTCACCCGTGGCGACGTGGTGGGCGTGGACACCTCCATCATCCTGCCGACCCCCGTGTGGGTGGCTTCCGGCCACGTGGCCGTCTTCAACGATCCGCTGGTCGAGTGCCTCAACTGCCATAAGCGCCAGCGTTCCGACAAGCTTGAGGAATCCTACGCCGAGAAGCATGGAGACAAGCTGCCGGAGAACGGCATGGCCGACATCGTGTGCCCCGACTGCGGCACCCGCGGCAAGTGGACCGAACCGCGCGACTTCAACATGATGCTGCGCACCCACCTCGGCCCGGTCGAGGACGAGAACTCCCTGCATTATCTGCGCCCCGAAACCGCCCAGGGCATCTTCGTGGACTTCAAGAACGTGATGACCTCCTCCCGCAAGAAGCCGCCGTTCGGCATCGCCAACATGGGCAAGTCCTTCCGTAACGAGATCACG
>ENA-OQJG01000102-OQJG01000102.1-human-gut-metagenome-genome-assembly--contig:-NODE-102-length-14862-cov-3.420699_pt1 | contig 14862 bp, 12 predicted proteins | sample MGYA00242601_ERZ504767 | MGnify/ENA primary metagenome ERZ504767 (study PRJEB26092, sample SAMD00036362) | human gut metagenome | host: Homo sapiens | study: EMG produced TPA metagenomics assembly of... | reverse complement strand
AGATGGTTCGTGGAGGATTATTAGGATGTAAGACTGGTAAAGGATTCTACGATTACAGCAAGTAAGAAAAAGAGCTTTTTCTTTTGCATCCGGAGATGGTGAACTCCGGATGCAGAAGTTAACTTTATAGAAATCATGATGGAGGAATAAAGAATGGATTTCACATTAAGTAAGAAACATGAAATGGCAAGAACTCTTTTCAAAGAGTTTGCTGAAAAAGAAGTAAAGCCTCTTGCACAGGACGTGGATGAAAATGAACAGTTTCCAGTTGAAACTGTAGCAAAAATGGCTAAAGCAGGATTCTTAGGTATTCCAGTTCCTAAAGAATATGGTGGACAGGGATGCGATCCATTAACATACGTTATGTGTGTTGAAGAATTATCAAAAGTTTGTGGTACAACAGGTGTTATCGTTTCTGCACATACATCTCTTTGTATCGATCCAATCCAGACTTTTGGTACAGAAGAACAGAAGAAAAAATATATCCCAGATTTAGCATCTGGTAAGAAATTAGGAGCTTTTGGTCTGACAGAACCAGGTGCTGGTACAGATGCACAGGGACAGCAGACAAAAGCCGTATTAGACGGAGACGAATGGGTATTAAACGGATCTAAGTGCTTCATTACAAATGGTAGCTACGCAGACGTTTATATCGTAATCGCAGTAACAGGTGTTGTTGAAAAACGCGGAAGAAAGATGAAAGAAATTTCTGCATTCATCGTAGAAAAAGGAACTCCAGGTTTCACATTCGGAACAAAAGAAAAGAAAATGGGTATCCGCGGATCAGCTACATATGAATTAATTTTTGAAGACTGCCGTATTCCAAAAGAAAATCTGTTAGGAAAACAGGGTAAAGGTTTCGGTATCGCAATGCATACTCTTGATGGAGGACGTATTGGTATCGCTTCTCAGGCTCTTGGACTTGCAGAAGGTGCTTTAGAAAGAACAATCGAATATGTAAAAGAAAGAAAACAGTTCGGACGTTCTATCGGACAGTTCCAGAATACACAGTTCCAGTTAGCTGATATGGCAACAAAAGTAGAAGCTGCAAAACAGTTAGTATACAAAGCTGCTATGGCTAAAGCTACTCAGAAAGTATACAGTGTTGAAGCTGCTATGGCTAAATTATATGCAGCAGAAGTTGCTATGGAAGTAACAACAAAAGCTGTTCAGTTACATGGTGGTTACGGATACATCAGAGAATACGATGTAGAACGTATGATGCGCGATGCTAAGATCACAGAAATCTACGAAGGAACATCTGAAGTTCAGCGTATGGTTATTTCTGGAAACTTATTGAAATAGGGAGGTACTTACCGTGAAGATAGTTGTTTGTGTAAAACAGGTACCAGATACAAAAGGTGGAGTTAAATTCAACCCAGATGGTACATTAGACAGAGGTGCTATGCTTACTATCATGAACCCAGATGACAAAGCTGGATTAGAAGCAGCACTTAGAATTAAAGATGAATATGGAGCTGAAGTTACAGTTCTTACAATGGGACTTCCAAAAGCTGACGAAGTTCTTCGTGAAGCTATGGCAATGGGTGCTGATAAAGGTATCCTTGTAACTGACAGAGTATTAGGAGGAGCTGACACATGGGCAACTTCTACTACATTAGCTGGAGCATTAAGAAATCTTGACTATGATCTGATCATCACAGGACGTCAGGCTATCGATGGTGATACTGCACAGGTTGGTCCTCAGATCGCTGAGCATCTTGGACTTCCGGTTATCTCTTACGCAGCAGACATCAAAGTAGAGGGTGATTCTGTTGTTGTAAAACGTCAGTACGAAGACAGATATCATGAGTTAAAAGCAAAAATGCCTTGTCTGGTAACTGCTCTTTCTGAATTAAATGAGCCGCGTTACATGACACCGGGCGGAATCTTCGATGCATTTGACAAAGAGGTAACTGTCTGGGGCAGAGCTGACCTTAAGGATGTTGACGATTCAGATCTTGGACTTAAGGGATCACCTACAAAGATTGCTAAGGCATCTGACAAGGTACCTAAGGGAGCTGGAGAAAAGGTTAACCTTGATCCAACAGAGTCAGTAAACTATCTCATGGAGAAATTCAAAGAGAAACATATCATCTAGTATGGAGGAACCAAAAATGGGTTTAGAAGAATATAAGGGCGTATATATCTACGCACAGCAGGTAGACAATAAGCTTAGCGACATCGCCTTTGAGTTAGTCGGTAAAGCTAAAGAGTTAGCAGCAGATTTAAATACAGAGGTTACTGCAGTACTTCTTGGATCTAACGTAAAGGCTCTTGCAACAGAGCTCGGTGAGTACGGCGCAGACAAGGTAATCGTTGTAGACAATCCTGCACTTGAGACATACAGAACAGAGCCATACGCACAGGCTCTTGTATCAGTAATCAACGAGTACAAGCCGGAGATCATGTTAGTTGGTGCAACAGCTATCGGACGTGACCTCGGACCAACAGTTTCAGCAAGAGTTAAGACAGGTCTTACAGCTGACTGTACAAAGCTTGAGATTGGTGATTTCCCAATCAATGCTATGCCTGGACAGGAGCAGAAGCACAACCAGCTTCTCATGACACGTCCTGCATTCGGTGGAAACACAATCGCAACAATTGCTTGTCCTGACAACCGTCCACAGATGGCAACAGTTCGTCCTGGTGTTATGCAGAAGCTTCCTAAAGAGGCTGGCAGAGCAGCAGAGGTTATCGAGTTCAATCCTGCACTCGAGGAGAACAACCGTTATGTTGAGATCATGGATATCGTTAAGGCAGTTGGCAACGTAGAGAACATCATGGACGCTAAGGTACTTGTATCAGGCGGACGTGGAGTTGGAAGCGCTGAGAACTTCGAGATGCTTCGTGACCTTGCTTCATGCTTCAAGGGTGGTATGGTATCATGCTCTCGTGCAGCAGTAGAGAACGGCTGGTTAGCACAGGATTATCAGGTAGGACAGACAGGAAAGACTGTACGTCCACAGATTTACTTTGCAATCGGTATCTCAGGAGCCATCCAGCACGTAGCAGGTATGGAGGAGTCTGATCTCATCATCGCCATCAACAAGGACGAGGATGCTCCAATCTTCGATGTAGCTGATTACGGCTTAGTAGGAGATTTAAAGAAGATCGTTCCTCAGCTTACAGCAGCTCTTAAAGAGGCAAATGCTGACGCATAATCGCATAATAATGCAATAAAATTACATTACTAATACATTTAAACACAGTACTGTTTATCGCAGTGCTGTGTTTTTTTGACCATAAATATAGCGTAATCTTTGTTATACTACGACATCTAGTCGCATATTATAAATTTACCCACACATTTATGAAAAATTCAGCTAATTTTACAATTGAGGCATTTATCCCAATGTGATAGAATAACAACGTTCAATCAAATGTGGAGGAATTGAATTTCGAAAAGTTAAAAACTTTAGCGCCATGCACCGGCAGGTACGTAAAAATGATGCCGGTTAACGAGGTTTCAGGTTATCGAAAATTCGGCGGATGCCTGGACGCATATATGGATGCGCATCTCAAACCAAATATGATGGAGACATCAAAACAAAGCGAGAGAACCATAAAAATCAAGTAGCTATTCAGAACAGAACAGTTACAATTTGTACATTTAAAATTATATATCGAAAAGGAGATCTAACACTATGTGTGGAATTATAGGATTTACAGGCCGTTTAGAGGCACAGAAGATTTTGACGGAAGGACTCGCAGCGTTAGAGTATCGTGGATACGACAGTGCAGGTATTGCTTATTTTAAGGATACAGGCAAGATTTCTATTCGCAAAACCGTCGGAAAGGTTAAGGATCTTCTAGCTATCTGCGATGATGAGAACAATTCAACCTGTGGAATCGGACATACAAGATGGGCAACACACGGCGGAGTTACCAATGCCAATGCTCATCCTCACAAGGTTGGAAATGTCGCACTCATCCACAATGGTATCATTGAGAACTACCACGAGATTGTAAACAAGTATGATCTTGCAGACTCTCTTATATCTGAGACAGATACAGAGGTAGCAGCGGCTCTTATCAACAAGCTCTATGACGGAGATCCAAAGGCTACTATTAAGAAGGCAGTAGCAGAGCTTCAGGGTTCATTTGCGTTCTGTATCATGTTCAAGGATCAGCCGGGAAAGATTTTTGCTGTCAGAAATGTAAGCCCGATGGTTGCAACATATTGCGATGATGGAGCATTTATTGCATCAGATCTTACAGCGTTTATTAAATATTCAAAGCGCTATTTTATACTTCCGGAGTACACTATCATGACAATGACTGCTGATGGAATCGAAATGGAGGATTTAGAGGGTAAGAAAGTTGAGCCGGATTATCTTGAGGTAAACTGGGATGTAACGGCAGCTCAGAAGGATGGATATCCGCATTTCATGATCAAGGAAATTCATGAGCAGCCAACAGCTATCACAAGGACTATCACTCCAAGAATCAAGGATTCACTTCCTTGTTTTGAGGATGATAATATCCCGGATTCGTTCTTCGAGGATATAAGCGACATAACAGTTGTAGCATGCGGTACAGCCATGTATGCTGGAATGGTCGGAAAAGCTCTTTTAAAGAACAAGTTTGGTATTCCCGTTTCTGTTGAGATTGCATCAGAGTTCAGATATGAGCAGCCTGTTCTCACAGACAGGTCAATGGTTATTTTTGTGTCACAGTCAGGTGAGACAATCGATACCTTAGAGGCACTTCGTCTGGCTAATAAGTATACTAAAAAGACGCTTTCTATCGTAAATGTAAAGGGCTCAACAATAGCCCGTGAGAGCAACTATGTACTTTATACACACGCAGGTCCTGAGATTGCTGTTGCAAGTACAAAGGCATACACAGTTCAGGTGGCAAGCTTTTACCTGATTGGATGCAAGCTTGGTCTTGTATCCGGCCGTATGACCAAGGAAGAGGCAAAGACATTTATTGAGAATCTGCAGGAGGTTCCAAATCTCATTGAGTCAGTTATCACACAGGCACCTGAGATTGAACAGCTTACGAAGAGAATGACAAATGCTGCAAATGCGTTTTACATAGGACGAGGACTTGATTATGCATTAAGCATGGAGGGCGCACTCAAGCTCAAAGAGATTTCATATATTCATGCTGAGGCTTATGCAGCAGGCGAGTTAAAGCACGGTACAATCGCGCTCATCAGCGAGGGGGTTCCGGTTATTGCAGTTGCTACACAGAGCCATGTATACAGCAAGGTCATCTCAAATATCCGCGAGGTAAAGGCGAGAGGCGCATACGTTATCCTTCTTAGCAAGGACAAGGATATTACAGATAAGTCAATCTGTGATGTGCATATCTCACTCCCACAGGCACCGGATGAGTTTGTGATTTTCGAGTCAGTTATAATCTGTCAGCTTATCGCTTACTACACATCAACAGGAAAGGGCTTAAACCCTGACCAGCCACGTAACCTTGCAAAATCAGTTACAGTAGAATAAATAATTTCCCCGGACATTTATACGATGTCCGGGGATTTTTTTTTCACGCTTGTGAGATACAATGCAGCATATGTAAGACATAGATGTATATGTCGGTGATTCGCACTGCACCAACACATTTTATTAAAAAATTGTTAAAAAAATAACAAAAACTGCTTTACACATTTCTTGCACGGTGGTATGATACATAAATGCGGGTTACTCATACGAGAATCCAGCAGCCATACAATTTTCATGTGCGCTCTTATGCCGTGTGACAGAATCACAGCATAACAGAATTAGGACGAGACCCATATGGGCTTTTACCAAAAGGAGGAAAAACAATGCGCAATTCAAAAACAAACGAACTTGTACTGACAGGTTTATTCACAGCCATTATCATTATCATGGCATTCACACCACTCGGATATATTCCGCTTGTAGTTATCAACGCTACGATTATTCACATTCCGGTAATCCTTGGTTCACTTTTCTGCGGACCTAAAAAGGGAGCATTCCTTGGATTTGTATTCGGATTTACCAGTTGCCTAAAGGCAACTATAGTCGGAGGAACTCTTTCATCCTTTGTATTTTCGCCGGTGCTTGCCGCATCCTTGGTCGGAACCTCAGGTATATTTAAGAGCTTATTCATAGCATTTGTTCCAAGAATTTTAGTAGGTGTTATACCTTATTTTGTATATATAGGCATCAAAAAGGTGCTTGCGTCAGAGAAGAAAAATCTCTGGGGAACAGTTTTAAATGTGCTCATGTCAGTATTCCTTTCATTCGGAGTATATGCATTCCTCGGCAAGATGTCAGAGTCACTTTCACAGGCAGCCGCTTTAGGAATCGGCATAGCAGTCGGAGCTGTAGTATTTATAGTAGTTGAGGCTGTATTTATCAGAAAGAGCACACAGGTTATTCCGTTTGTATATGCAGGTGTAGCCGGTGCCATGACCAATACACTGCTTGTAATGGGCTCAATCTTCGTGCTTTACAAGGATGCTTATGCAGATGCAATCGGTGTGGCAGGAAACGCGGTGCTGGGCGTTATCACCGGAGTCATCAGCTTTAACGGAGTAATTGAGGCAATAGTTGCCGCAATCATCGTATACCTTGTTGGATTGGTTTTAAATACTATCAAACCAATTGCAGCAAAATAAATTCAGATAGATTTAAAATAAATGTGAAATTGTATGTACGGCGGACTGATAAGGTCCGCCTGTTTTATAAGCAGTTGGACTAGGAATGGTAAAAAGCATTTGAGTTAAAAGAAAGGCATGATACAAGGTGAAACATATGCATGAAATAGACATAATGGATATCGGCGGCTTCAAAATAGGCCAAGCCGAGGACACTAAGGGCTTGACCGGCTGTACGGTATTTCTTTTTGATAAACAGTCACCGGCGGGAGTTGACATAAGGGGAGGCGGACCGGCTTCGCGGGAGACACCACTTTTAAATCCTGTGGCAGATGCAAAGGGTATCCATGCTCTTGTACTGTCAGGCGGCTCTGCCTTTGGTCTGGATGCAGCGGGAGGCGTGATGAAGTATCTCGAGGAGCGCGATATAGGCTTTGATGTGGGAGTCACAAAGGTTCCTCTTGTGGTGCAGTCGTGTATTTTTGACCTGGTAATAGGTGATAAAAATGCAAGGCCAGATGGCAAAATGGCATACAAGGCTTGTGAGAACGCTTCTTATGATACCTTTTTACAGGGAAATTATGGAGCCGGAATGGGCGCAACAGTCGGCAAATATATGGGGCGTGAGCGCAGCATGAAGAGCGGAATAGGAGCCTATGCAGTACAGCTTGGAGAACTAAAGGTTGGAGCAGTGGTGACACTGAACGCACTTGGTGACATATATGATATAGATACAGATAAGAAAATTGCCGGAGCACTGGATGAAAATGGGCTGCTTTTTGATGACGAGACAGCGTATTTTGAGGCAGCGGCGAAGATTCAGAATATGTTTACAGGAAACACCACAATTGGTACAATAATAACAAATGCAAAGCTTGACAAGACCGCACTCAACAAGGTGGCATCCATGGCTCACAATGGCTATGGCAGAGCAATCAGACCCGTGCATACGATGGCAGACGGAGATTCAATCTATGCTGTATCAGTGGGCAGTGTGCCTGCCGATATCAATCTGGTGGGGCCAATGAGTGCCTATGTCATGGCAAAGGCCATTGCCAATGCAGCTAGAAGTGCAAAGTCTGTGGATGGCTACAAAGCATTTTGCGATGTAAACAAAAAATGACTGCAGAATAATAATAGTTTTATACAGAGGTGAAAATCATGTTAAAAGGAAAAACAGTAGTTTTGGGAGTGACAGGAAGTATAGCGGCATACAAGATAGCAAACCTTGCGAGTATGCTTGTAAAACAGCACGCCGATGTCAACGTCATAATGACACACAATGCAACAAATTTTATAAATCCAATCACATTTGAAACTCTCACAGGCAACAAGTGCCTCGTGGACACATTTGACAGAAACTTTGAATTCAATGTAGAGCATGTGGCGCTTGCAAAGAGAGCAGACATCTTTATGGTGGCACCTGCATCAGCCAATGTGATAGGCAAGATGGCAAACGGAATCGCAGACGATATGCTTACCACCACAATACTTGCAGCCAAATGTCCTAAGCTTGTTTCTCCTGCCATGAACACCAATATGTACGAGAACAGGATTGTGCAGGACAATATCAAAAAAGCTCGAACACTACGGCTTTGAGATGATAAAGCCGGCTGAAGGATATCTTGCATGCGGAGACACCGGTGCAGGAAAAATGCCGGAGCCACAGACACTTTTCAACTACATAATGAGGACAATAGCCTGTGAAAAGGACCTGGCGGGCAAGAATGTACTCATCACAGCCGGAGCGACGCAGGAAAAAATAGACCCGGTACGTTTTATCACCAATCACTCAACAGGCAAGATGGGGCGTGCCATAGCAGAAAATTGCATGCTCCGCGGTGCGCATGTTACACTGGTCAACGCTTCAGTATCGGTTGCGCCACCTATGTTTGTAGATGTGGTAAATGTGACATCGGCCGCAGACATGGCAGACGTGGTGAAATCAAAAGGCTGCTGAACAGGATATTATCATCATGACCGCAGCAGTAGCGGATTTTTGCCCATCACATCCGGCTGATGAGAAAATAAAGAAAAATGACAGCTCATATGAGTCTGTAATTGAGCTTGAGCGCACAGAGGACGATACTTTCATACCTCGGAGCACACAAGGCTAAGGGACAGCTCATATGCGGTTTTTCTATGGAAACCCAGAATATGCTTGAAAACTCGAAAGCAAAGCTTGCAAAGAAAAATGACAGATATGATAGTGGCAAATAACCTAAAGGTAGCAGGCGCAGGCTTTGGAACAGACACCAATGTGGTCACACTCATCACGGCTGACGACTGCACAGAGCTTGAAATCATGGACAAGAGCTGCGTTGCGTCAAGGATTATGGACCGGTTGCTGCACTTGCCATGTGCCGTCTCGACAACAATACCGTACTGGAAAAAGGACTCTATTACTATCAAGGCAACGACTTTGCCAGCGAACTGGTGTACAGCGTAGGCCGTCTTTGCGAACCTTGCTTAGAGCACATAGACAATAACTTCCCACAGAAAGTGTCTGAGAAAGGAATCCATTAGGCATGATCGGAATAAAAGACCAATACTTTGGCACAGAAATCGAAATGACAGGGATTACCAGACAACGTGCTGCAGAAGTTGTTGCTGAAATGTTTGGAACAGAAGCATATTATGACGGCACTACTTATGGAGTCTGGTCAGTGATAGATCTGGAAGGAAAAAAGTGGAAATTTATGTCTGATGGGAGCATTTATACACAACGGAAAGTATACGGTCGAATTGTAGACGCAGGTGGAGAATATTCAACAGAAATGGTATCACCGAAATTATCCTATGATGAAATGGGAAAGTTACAGGAAGTAGTACGATGTCTGCGACAGCATGGAGGTTTTGTAAATGAGTCCTGTGGTCAGCATGTTCATGTAGATGCATCGAATCATACACCGCAGAGTCTGAAAAATGCACTGACAATTATGTATGCAAAGGAAGATATCCTGTTCAAAGCACTGAAAGTGCAGGAGAGAAGAGCAAATAGTTATTGTCAGAGGGTGCGACCGGAGGTATTGGAGAAAATCCGAAAAATACCAAATAAATCAATCACAATGGACCGAGTAAGAAATGTCTGGTATGGAGGCAGGGATGGAAGTCATACCCATTATGATCATACCCGTTATTATGCTCTGAATCTTCATGCTGTGTTTTCCAAGGGGAACTTTGGAATGGCGTTGTTTTGAAAGCACACTACATGCAGGAAAGGTGAGAGCAAATATTACACTGGCATTAGCCATTTCCGCACAGGCAATCAATCAGAGATCGACACAGATGAAAAAGACACTGATATCAGAAAACCCGGCATTTACATTTCGTACATTTTTATTGAGACTTGGGTTAATTGGAGACGAATATAAAAATGTTCGAAAACATCTGCTGGCAAATCTGGATGGTGATCTTGCGTGGAGATATGATAAAAGCACGTATGAGTGTCTGAAGAAAAATCAAAGGACAGAAGGAGTCAGATAGAGGTGAGAAAAAATGAAAGATAGATATTACTTCGCTTATGGCAGCAACATGAATCTGGAGCAGATGAAGTACAGGTGTCCGGCTGCGGAAGTTGTGGAAAACGTCCGGCTTGAAAATTATCGGCTGGCATTTCGGGGAAGGGCTCCGGGCAATGGGGTAGCAACGGTTCTGCCGGAAAAAGGAAGCTATGTCGAAGGAGTCTTATGGAAAATCACAGAAGCGTGTGAGAAGAGTCTGGATTTTTATGAAGGATTCCCAAGTTTTTATGGGAAAGAATCGATTCGGGTAAAAAATCAGGATGGTGTGGAGAAAGAAGTGTTTGTATATATGATGAACGCTCCGCACAAAGATGTTCCGGCAAAGCCATCGAAATTTTATCTGGATGGAATTCTGGAAGGATGTCTGGAAAACGATTTGCCGACAAAGGCAGTGATGGATGCAGTAAAACGCACCAGACAGGAAATGAAAAAAGCAGAAAAGCAATATACAAGATAAATGTTACCGCAGAGGGAGAGCCTTCTGCGGTATTTTACTGAACAATATATTTATTATAGGAAGGGAACACACATGAAGGTGAAGAATTTAAAAACCAGAATCGCAGCCTTTGGACTGGCTGTCCTGATGGGCGTCAGTACCTTAAGCAGTGCCAATGCGTTTGCTGCCGAGCAGACGGATGTGGGGGCAGGAGGTACAGGCATCCGAACAGGCGGCTACGAGTCAGAAAGAGAAGGCAGTTACGGCAGACGATATCACGAAAGAGATTTCGGATGAAACATTTGCAGTGGAAACCAGTATGGAAGGAATCCATTATGATGCAGAAAAAGAGGATGTTACGCTTGTCAGCATCCAAGATGAAAAGGGTGGGGAATACCATCCGGACAAAGCCGGAACTTACATTGCCTCTTACATGGTTGTACCAAAGGATCAGAGTGACAGCTACATCATCAGCCGAAAGGTGATCCTGACGGATACGGAAGGTCAGGCACATGCACAGGACAATGGTGGAGAAAAGCAAAAATCAGATACAAAATCTGAAGATGATTCGGACTTGCCTGTGCAGAACTATACCGATGTAGAGATCGAGGCATCCGGGGAAGATGCATCTGCACAGGCAATCAAAGAACTGAAAGAGGACATCGAAGAGGGAAATGTGATGGTATTGTCTGCGGCTGAAAGAGCTACAAGCAGCGGTTCCACAGTTACATTGACAAAGGGGAGAACTATTTATTATCCAAGTTATATTGGAAATTATCTTACTTGCCTGTTTACAGTCAATGGAAAAATTGCATACTGCCTTCAGTCCCAGAAAGCATCCCCACCGAGTGGAAGTTATGTAGCACAGGTACTGGACAGCAATAAAAATCTGCAGAAAGTCCTTTATTATGGTTATGGCGGGGCAGGAGATCTGACAGGAAGTTATCTGTCTGGAAAAACGGAAGATGAAAAGTATGTGTATACACACATTGCAGCCAGCTATGCTTATGCAGGAGAAGCCGGATTTACAGGGTGTAATTATAATGACCTTGTAAATGCAGGGGTTATCGCATATATCAATTATCTGTTTGGACAGGAAGAACCGCCAAAAGGTGAACTGAGCCTTTCAAGCACAAAGCTGAATGCAGTACGGGATGGAAACATCCAGAAAACACCAAATATCACACTGTCTGGAGATCACAGAAACTATGTGACACTGAGTGTACCAGAAAATGTGACAGCACATAATCTTTCCAAAGGAACAAGTGTTACAAATGGAAAAATCCAGATTTATGGTGGAGATACATTCTATCTGTCCGCAGATTTATTACTGACAGGCAGTTATGCTTCCGGCAACTTATATGGTTCTGTCGGAAAGACATGGAGAACACTGGTGTTGACAACCGGAGATTCCAAGCAGGATATCGGTGTATTTGAAAGCGAAACAGCAGCGCCGGTAAGCTTCAGTGTACAGTGGCTGAATATGACACGCATTGAACTTATGAAGAAAGATGTCAATACACAGAATCCACTGTCAGGAGCAGTTTATGGTATTTATACTGATAAGAAGTGTGAAAATCTGCTGATGACAATGTCAGCAACCGGAACAGACGGAAAAGCAGTCAGCGATTATTTTGATTCTGCACTGAAAACAGTGTACGTGAAAGAGATCACTGCTCCGACAGGATACAAACTGAATACAGAAGTATATAAAGTGGCTGTTACTGCCGGAAAGACAATGACTGTAACAGCAACAGATGAGAGAGTCACCGGAAAGGTGAAAATCGCAAAGATCGATAAAGAAACACTTGCATTTTAAAGCGCAGGGGGACAGTGTTCTTCGTGGTGCTGTGTATGGTCTGTATGCAAAAGAGGACATCGTGCATCCGGATGGCACAACAGGGGTTCTGTATAAACAGGACAGCCTGATTGCACAGGGAGTCATCGGAGATGACGGAACACTGGAATTTTCAGAATTATACCTTGGAGAAATGTATGTAAAAGAGATCACTCCACCGGAAGGATATACACTGGATACTACCAAATACGAGGTATCAGTAACTTATGAAGGTCAGGATGTTGCCGAAGTGACAAGAGACCTTACGGTAAAAGAGCAGGTAAAGAAACAGGCATTCCAGTTAATCAAAATCAGTGAAGATGGAGAGCAGACAGAAACAGACCTGGTTGCAGGAGCAGGATTTAAGGTATATCTGATCAGCGACCTGACACAGGTAAAAAATGGAAAACTGAAGCCAGCCAATGGAGAAAGCTATACAGCAAGCGATTTCAAAAATTATGACTTCAGCAAAGAGCAGGTTGCAGTTACTTACGAGAATGGAACAGCCGTACCAGTACCAGAACTGATCACTGATACAAAAGGATATGCAGTCAGCCCGGAACTGCCGTATGGAAGTTATGTTGTAGTGGAAAGTACTACCCCTGAGAATTTGAAAACCATTGATCCATTTGTTGTAAATGTGGAAAATGACAGCAGAGAGCCAATGCAGTGGAGAGTATTTGATGACCGCCCGTTTGAATTTTTGCTGAAAATTGTAAAGAAGGATGCACAGACTGGAAATACTGTTTTAAAGGCTGGTGCTTCTTATAAGATTTACGATGTGACAAATAAGAAATATGTGGAACAGGTTGTTCAGTATCCGAAGAAAGAAAAGATCAGTGTATTCGAAACAAACGAGGAAGGATATCTGATCACACCGCAGGAACTGAAGTGCTCTACCTACCGAATCGAAGAAGTGAAAGCACCGGAAGGATTTGTAAGACAGGGAAGCGAGGAGTCCCTGTATGATGGAACAACGATTATTTCACCATTAGAACAGACTACAAAAGGAACATATAAAGAAAATCCACAGAGTGGTATTGTAATTACAGTATCCTCAAACACTGCACATCAGATTGATCCAGATACAGGAGCTGCGATTGTAGAGGTAGAACAGAAAAACGATGAACAGGTAGGAAGCCTGCTCCTGACGAAAAAGGGAGAACAGCTTACCGAAGTAACCGGAGATTCTGTTCTGGCAAAAGTAAAAGCACTGGTTTCAAAAGTAAGAAATGCCGTATCTGGAAAAGAAGAAACAGGTATTTATAAAGGCTTTAAATATGAAGAAACCGGAGTAGAAGGCGCTGAATTCGAAATATATGCCAAAGATACCATCTATTCACCGGACGGAGCAAAGGACGAAGCAGGAAATCCAGTTGTCCGATATGAGAAAGATGACCTGGTAGCCAAACTGACTACAGATGAAAATGGAACAGCAGTTATCAACAATCTGCCACTGGGAACGTATTATCTGAAAGAAGTTGTAGCAGGAGAGAATTTTGTCCTAAATACAGAACAGAAAGAATTTACCCTGACAGCAGAGGATGATACACAGGCAGTTGTTTATGAAGGCGTTACCTATAAAAATGAAAGACAGAAAGTTTTCGTATCAGTAGAAAAGAAAGATTCTGTCACAGGCGAAAAGCTGGAAGGTGTTATTTTTGGACTGTATGCTGCAGAAGATATTCTTTCTAATCAGGGAGAGGTTCTCGTAGAGAAAGATACCTTGCTGGAAAAGAAAGCAACGGATGCAAAGGGAACACTTACTTTCGACAGTGATCTTCCACATGGAAAATACTATGTCAAAGAGGAAGTCAGAAAAGCTGGATATCTTCCAAATGAGGAAGTATGGAATGTAGATGCAACTTACGAAAATCAGAATCTTGCAAAGATTGAACTGAACAAAGAAGTTGAGAATCAGCCGACAGAAACACGCATTACAAAAACAGATGCAACTACCGGAAATGAGCTGGAAGGAGCCAAACTGCAGGTCATTGATAAAGACGGAAATGTTGTGGAAGAATGGGTAAGCAGTAAGGAAGAACATGTCATTTACGGACTGCCGGAAGGAAGTTATACCTTACATGAGGAACTGGCTCCTTATGAAGATGGCTATGTGTCTGCCAGCGATGTGATGTTTGAAGTCAAAGAAGATGGCAGTGTGACAAAGGTTGAGATGAAAGATGAATATTCCAAAGTGGAAATTTCAAAAACAGACCTTACAACCGGAAAAGAACTGGAAGGGGCAAAGCTTCAGATTATCCGCAAAGACGGAACTGTTCTGGAAGAGTGGATTACAGATGGAAAACCACATTCCGTTGAAAAACTCCCAGTCAATGAAGAACTTACTCTGCGTGAGATCACAGCACCGGATGGTTACGAGATTGCGGAAGATGTCACATTTACATTGAAAGATACAATGGAAGTCCAGAAAGTAGAAATGAAAGATGCCAGAACACCGGAGAAAACAACAAGAAAAAAC
>ENA-OQJG01000101-OQJG01000101.1-human-gut-metagenome-genome-assembly--contig:-NODE-101-length-14882-cov-2.852389_pt1 | contig 14882 bp, 11 predicted proteins | sample MGYA00242601_ERZ504767 | MGnify/ENA primary metagenome ERZ504767 (study PRJEB26092, sample SAMD00036362) | human gut metagenome | host: Homo sapiens | study: EMG produced TPA metagenomics assembly of... | reverse complement strand
CGCTTCATACAACGTGTTCAGAGCCCTCTTGCGAGCGGTGGAACGTGCCATGAAACTTCGCTGTCCTTACTCTCAGTTCTCGCGGCCGAGGTAGGAGCCGTCGGTGGTGTTCACCTTGACCTTCTCGCCTTCGCCGATGAACAGCGGCACCTGGATCTCGGCGCCGGTTTCGACGGTGGCCGGCTTGGTGCCGGCGTTGGAACGGTTGCCCTGCAGGCCCGGCTCGGTGTGGGTGACGGTCAGGACGACGGAAGCCGGCAGCTCGACGGACAGCGGGGTGCCGTCGTGGAAGGACACGACGCAGTCGGTGCCTTCGAGCAGGAACTTGGCCTGGTCGCCGACCAGGGTCTTCGGAATGAAGATCTGGTCGTAGGTGGTCATGTCCATGAAGACGAAGTTGTCGCCGTCTTCATAGGAGTACTGGAGGTTGCGGTTGTCGACGGTTTCGAATTCCATCTTCATGCCCGCGTTGAAGGTCTTGTCGACGATCTTGCCGGAAAGCACGTTCTTGATGGTGGTGCGCACGAAGGCGGGGCCCTTGCCCGGCTTGACGTGCTGGAACTTGATGACGGTCCACAGCTGGCCATCGAGGTTCAGAACAGAACCGTTCTTGATGTCATTGGTAGTCTGTGCCAAATTAACTCACCTATTTCTTCATCTGACGGAAAAGCTTACAAAAAGCCTTGCTCATTATGCCACGGCGTGCATACTTTGGAGCATTGCCCTTCCATATATAAAGAAACCTCCCTCGGATTCGCATCCTTGGGAGTTTCTTAAAACGCTAGTTCAAGCGTGTCTTGATGTCGGGTAGAAACTACTCGATGATCTTGGTGACACGGCCCGAGCCGACGGTGTGGCCGCCTTCACGCACTGCGAAGGTCAGGCCCTCTTCCATAGCGATCGGCTGGATCAGCTCAACGCCGAAGGTAGCGTGATCGCCCGGCTGCACCATCTCAACGCCTTCCGGCAGGGTGATGACGCCGGTGACGTCGGTGGTACGGAAGTAGAACTGCGGACGGTAGTTGGAGAAGAACGGCGAGTGACGGCCGCCTTCGTCCTTGGTCAGCACGTAGACTTCGCCCTCGAACTTGGTGTGCGGGGTCACGGAGCCCGGAGCAGCCAGAACCTGGCCACGCTCGACCTGGTCACGGTTGATGCCGCGGAGCAGCAGACCGGTGTTGTCGCCAGCCTCGCACTCGTCCATCTGCTTGTGGAAGGTCTCGATGGAGGTGACGGTGGTGGTCTGGGTCGGACGGATGCCGACAATCTCAACGTTGGAGTTGACCGGGAGCTTACCACGCTCAACACGGCCGGTCACCACGGTGCCACGGCCAGAGATGGTGAAGACATCTTCGATCGGCATCAGGAACGGCTTATCCAGATCGTGGACCGGGGTCGGGATGTAGTCATCGACGGCGTCCATGAGCTTCTTGACCTGCTCAACCCACTTCTCGTGGTCCGGAGCGTCATCGTGCAGTGCACCGTAAGCGGACACGTGGATGACCGGGCAGTCACGATCGAAGCCATTTTCGCGAGGAGGTCACGGACCTCTTCCTCAACGAGCTCGATGAGCTCTTCGTCGTCGACCATATCGCACTTGTTCAGAGCGACGAGGATCTTCGGGACGCCCACCTGACGAGCGAGCAGCACGTGCTCGCGGGTCTGAGCCATCGGGCCGTCGGTGGCGGCCACAACGAGGATGGCGCCATCCATCTGAGCGGCGCCGGTGATCATGTTCTTCACGAAGTCGGCGTGGCCCGGGCAGTCGACGTGAGCGTAGTGACGCTTCTCGGTCTGGTACTCGATGTGGGCGATGTTGATGGTGATACCGCGGGCGGCCTCTTCCGGAGCGGAATCGATCTGGTTGAAGTCGTACTCCGGGTTGACATCCGGGTACTCCTCGTGCAGCACCTTGGAGATGGCTGCAGTCAGGGTGGTCTTGCCGTGATCGACGTGGCCGATGGTACCAATGTTAACGTGCGGCTTAGTACGCTCGTACTTTTCCTTTGCCATGTGTTTGTCCTCCTGGACGTCTCGTAGTAAGCCTTGAACTCACTTCAAGGCACTCGCTACATTTTACTGGGTTTTGACGGGTTTGTGCCACTTTGGAGCCGAACCCAGTCAGCGCTCAAAATACTAGCGCTGACTGGAGACAGTTTCCACTTCAGTGGCAGCGCGTGTCACTCGCCGCGCTGGGCCTTGATGATCTCCTCGGAGACGTTCTTCGGAACCTCAGCGTAGGAGTCCATCTGCATGGTGAACATTGCGCGGCCCTGGGTCTTGGAGCGAAGATCGCCGATGTAGCCGAACATCTCGGACAGCGGGACCTTGGCGTCGATGACCTTGACACCGGTGGAGTCGGTCATGGACTGGATGGAACCACGACGTGCGTTGATGTCGCCCATCACATCGCCCATGTACTCTTCCGGAGTACGCACTTCCACGGCCATGATCGGCTCGAGGATGACCGGCTTGGCCTTCGGGGCAGCTTCCTTGAAGCACATGGAACCTGCGATCTTGAAGGCCATTTCGGAGGAATCGACGTCGTGGACCTGGCCGTCGGTGACGGTAGCCTTGACGCCAACCACCGGGAAGCCGGCGAGGATGCCGGATTCCATGGCTTCCTGCACGCCAGCATCGATGGAAGGAATGAATTCCTTGGTGATGTGGCCGCCGGTGACTTCGTTGACGAACTCGTAGGTCTCGCCGTTCTCGGTGTCGAGCGGCTCGAAGTTCATCAGGACCTTTGCGAACTGGCCGGAACCACCGGTCTGCTTCTTGTGCGTGTATTCCTGGTTCATGACGGCCTTGCGGATCGTCTCGCGGTATGCAACCTGCGGGTTACCGACGTTGCACTCCACCTTGAATTCACGACGCATACGGTCGACGATGATGTCGAGCTGCAGCTCGCCCATGCCGGAGATCAGGGTCTGGCCGGACTCTTCGTCGGTCTTCACCTGGAAGGTCGGATCCTCGTCGGACAGCTTCGCCAGAGCGATGCTCATCTTCTCCTGGTCGGCCTTGGTCTTCGGCTCCACGGCCACCTCGATCACAGGATCCGGGAAGGTCATGGATTCGAGGGAGATCGGGGACTTCTCGTCGCACAGGGTATCACCGGTGGTGACGTTCTTCAGACCCACGAAGGTGTAGATGTTGCCGGCTTCGGCGGCATCCACCGGGTTCTCCTTGTCGGCGTGCATCTGGAAGATCTTGCCGACGCGTTCCTTCTTCTCCTTGGTGGAGTCGAGGACGGTGTCGCCCGGCTTGACGGAACCGGAGTACACGCGCACGAACACGAGCTTGCCGTAGAACGGGTGGGTGGAGATCTTGAAGACCAGTGCGGAGAACGGATCATCGGTGGTCGGCTTGCGGTCGATCTCGATGGACTCGTCCTGCGGGTCGAAGCCGACGATGGACGGAACGTCCTCCGGGCTCGGCAGGTAGTCGACGACGGCGTCCAGCATCGGCTGCACACCCTTGTCCTTGAAGGCGGAGCCGCAGAGCACCGGGTAGGCCTCACGGTTGATGGTGAGCTTGCGGATGCCGGCGCGGATCTCGTCCTCGGTCAGTTCGCCGGACTCGAGGTACTTCTCGAGCAGCTCCTCGTCGGACTCGGCGACCTGGTCGAGCAGCTCGGAACGATACTGCTCAGCCTTGTCCTGCAGGTCGGCCGGGATGTCGGTGGTGTCGTAGTGGGCACCCAGATCGCCGGAAACGTCGTTCCAGACGTAGGCCTTCATGCGGATAAGGTCGACGACGCCGGCGAAGTCGTTCTCAGCGCCGATCGGCAGCTGGACGACCAGCGGGGTCGCGCCCAGCTTGGTCTTGATGGTGTCGACGGAGTAGTAGAAGTCAGCGCCGAGCTTATCCATCTTGTTGATGAAGCAGATACGCGGAACGCCGTACTTGTCAGCCTGACGCCACACGGTCTCGGACTGCGGCTCCACGCCTTCCTTGCCATCGAACACGGCGACAGCACCATCGAGCACGCGCAGGGAGCGCTCCACCTCGGCCGTGAAGTCCACGTGGCCAGGGGTATCGATGATGTTGATCTGGAACTTCTGCTTCTCGTCATGGGTCTGACGGTTCCAGAAGCAGGTGGTAGCAGCGGACTGAATGGTGATGCCGCGCTCCTGCTCCTGAGCCATGAAGTCCATCGTCGAGGCGCCATCGTGGGTCTCGCCGATCTTGTAGTTCTTACCGGTGTAGAACAGAATACGCTCGGTGGTAGTGGTCTTACCGGCATCGATGTGAGCCATGATGCCGATGTTACGGATCTGGTTGAGATCATTGAGCACGTCTAGTGCCATGATTGTTCCTTAACTCTCGTTCTCGACTAATTACCAGCGGTAATGAGCGAAGGCCTTGTTGGCCTCTGCCATCTTATGAGTATCCTCGCGGCGCTTGACAGAAGCACCGAGGCCGTTGGAGGCATCGAGGATTTCGTTGGCCAGACGCTCAGCCATGGTCTTCTCGCGACGGGCGCGGGAGAAGTCGGTGAGCCAGCGCAGGGACAGCGTGTTGGCGCGGCCCGGCTTCACTTCGACCGGGACCTGGTAGGTAGCGCCACCGACACGGCGGGAGCGAACTTCGAGGGACGGACGGATGTTGTCCAGAGCGCGCTTGAGAACGGCGACCGGCTCCTGGTCGGTCTTCTCCTTGACCATGTCGAGAGCGCTGTAGACGATGTCCTCGGCGATCGACTTCTTGCCGTCAAGCAGAATCTTGTTGATGAGCTGTGCCACAACGGTGGAACCGTAGATCGGATCCGGCAGCAGCTGATGCTTCTTGGAAGGTCCTTTACGTGACATATCTCTTACTTCGCCTTCTTTGCTCCGTACAGGGAACGACCCTGCTTGCGATCCTTCACACCCTGGGTATCGGAGGGCGCCACGAACGATGTGGTAACGAACACCCGGCAGATCCTTGACACGGCCGCCGCGAACGAGCACGATGGAGTGCTCCTGCAGGTTGTGGCCTTCGCCCGGGATGTATGCGGTGACTTCCACACCGGAGCTCAGGCGCACACGGGCGACCTTACGCAGTGCCGAGTTCGGCTTCTTCGGGGTGGTGGTGTAAACACGGGTGCACACGCCACGACGCAGCGGGCTTCCCTTCAGTGCCAAAGTCTTGGACTTCTTCGGCTTTGCCTGACGTCCCTTACGGACGAGCTGTTCAATAGTAGGCAACTTGAATTCTCCGATTCAGTGGTTTCTCTTGTTTTCGTGTGACCGCCGCACTGCACCCACACTCCACGACACTGAATCGTAAAGATAGCCACAGTCCACCGGCCCGATGGCCCGTCCCTCTCTCACCGCCGCATTGCTGCGCGTGATGCAATCGAGTTCCGGGATATCCCAACCCGCACGCCTGTTACATAAGGCATGCCGTTGGCACACACGAATTACCAGTATACAGGTCTGCCGGACAATGCTGGATAATCGTGTCGCGACAGCAACGGCCGTTATACGAAGAGTGGCTCCGACGCCATCCTGGCATCGGAGCCACTCTCCCACGCGCCACCTTGCGCGCATCGCTTCAAACCTCTGAGTCTTTTCATAACCCCATGCGGCCCGGCGCCCTCGCCGTACTGCCTATGCCGCCATCTCGAATCGCTATATTCGGTTGTTCTTCAGTTATATCTTGAAGGCGTTGCGCATGGGCCTCACGGCCATCGGCGCCTCATTGCGACCTGACGAATTCTCGACCGATCTGCAACTCCGGCCTTCACCTTTAGTATACCGCAAACGAACATATGACACGGGGCAAAACACCCCTAAATCCCAATATTTTCAATACTTAACCGAACTTCAGCGCAAAGCAACACAATCTAACATCGCCATGGAAAAACAGGTCAAAACAGAACAGCCTCTGAACCGTTCTGTACGGTTCAGAGGCTGCCTGACCGATGCCACGAATCACATTCAGGCGTTGACCGTTTCCTCGGACTCATCCTTGACGGCGTCCCCGGCTTCCGAAGCCTTGGCCGCGGAACCCTTCTCGCCATTGTCGGAATCCGGGTGGATCTGATGCTTGTCATCGTGCTCGCGCCACCAGCTGGACAGCACCGAACCGGAGATGTTGTGCCATACGCTGAAGAAGGTGGACGGCACGGCGGCAAGCGGGTTGGACGCGAAGGAGCTCAGGGCCAGCGTGGCGCCCAAAGCGGAATCCTGCATGCCGACCTCGAAGGTGATGGCCTTCTGCTGCGCGTAGCGGAAGCCCTTCGGATACACCTTGTACATGAGCTTGGAGAAGCCGAAGCCCAGCGCGTAGCCGCACAGGTTGTGCAGGATGACCACCGGGATGGCAAGCAGCGAGGATGCCACGAACAGCTTCGAACCATTGGCTGCGACCACGACGCCGATGATGAGCAGGATGGCGACCTGGGACACGATCGGCAGCGCCACCGTGACCTTCTCGATCTTCTCCTTGAAGATGGCGTGGCAGATCACACCGAGCGCGATCGGGAACAGCACCACCTTGACCGCGTTGAGGAACAGGGACTCGACCGGCACGGTCACATACTGGGAGGCGAGCCACTGCATCAGCAGAGGAATCATGAACGGCGCGCACAGCGTGGACAGGATGCCGATGGACACGTCAAGCGCCACGTCGCCACGGCTCAGATAGCTCATCACGTTGGATGAGGTGCCGGACGGGCAGCAGCCGACCAGAATCACGCCCACGGCAAGCGGGCCGTCGAGACGGAAGATCCAGCACAGCAGCACGGCCACCAACGGCATGATCACGAAGTGGGCCACCGTGCCGACGACGACCATCAGCGGCTGGGTGAGGATACGTTTGAAATCGTCGAGCGTCAGCGTCAGGCCCATGCCGAACAGCACGATGCCCAGGAAGTATCCGGTGTAGGACTTGCCCCACAGGCTGGTTTGCGGCACGAAGTAGTTGAACACGGCCCATACGATCACGATCACGGTGAACCATTTGGTGAGCCAATCACCAAACGCCTTGATCTTCTGCATTATCGTTTCCTCTTTTCTCAATCACGTTTCCATGGAAGTCATTTCCGGGGAAAACAAAACGGGACCGACTTTCCGCCGACCCCGTCGTGACATCTTCCGTTGGAATTGCCTACAAATTAGGCACCCACCCATCAAGTGCGTAACATTCCGTTCACATAATGAACATCACTTGACGGCCGGAAGCGCAACACGCCGACGCGCGCACATCCAAAAAATCGTGTATAGTATCCATTCGTTGCGCTTCCGCATGGAAGTGAGAACATGGTGGCTATAGCTCAGTTGGTAGAGCATCTGATTGTGGTTCAGAAGGTCGCGCGTTCGAGCCGCGTTAGCCACCCCGGTGAAACCTCGGAAGAAATTCCGAGGTTTTTTGCTATCCGCGGCGGCCGAACGCGCGGAACCAGACTTTCCCGATCGCAAGCAACCCACAACAAAAGGAACGACCATGCTGTCTTTCGAAAACGACTACTCCTGCGCCGCGACGCCGGAAATCATCGCCCGTCTCGCCGAAACCGCGACCAACCAGTATCCCGGCTACGGCACCGACGACGTCTGCGAAAGCGCCAAAGCCAAAATCCGCGAGGCCTGCGCATGCCCGGACGCCGAAATCTTCTTCCTCGTCGGCGGCACTCAGACCAACCAGGTCGTCATCGACGCCATCACCCCACCGTATGCGGGCGTGGTGGCGGCCACCACCGGACATGTGAACGTGCATGAGGCGGGCGCTATCGAATTCACCGGCCACAAAGTGCTCACGCTCCCCCACCATGACGGCAAAATCGACGCGGATGAACTCGACGAATACTGCGCCACGTTCTACGCGGACGGCAACTACACGCATATGGTGTTCCCCGGCTGCGTGTACATTTCGCAGGCCACCGAATACGGCACGCTGTACACGCTGGCCGAGCTCGAGGCGATCCGCAAGATCTGCACGAAGTACGACATGCCGTTGTTCATCGACGGCGCGCGTCTCGGCTACGCGCTGACCGCCTCCGGCAACGACGTGACGATCGAGGACATCGCGCGTCTCGCCGACGTGTTCTATATCGGCGGCACCAAGGTGGGCGCGATGTTCGGAGAGGCCGTGGTGTTCACGCACGGCAACATGCCGAAGCATTTCGTGACGATCGTCAAGCAGCATGGCGCGCTGCTGGCCAAGGGATGGCTGCTGGGACTGCAGTTCGACACGTTGTTCACCGACGGCCTGTACCTGCGCATCGCCCGCCACGCCAACGATGCCGCGGACCGTATCCGCAAGGTGCTGGTGGAACGTGGCTACACGCTGACTTTCGATGCGCCGACCAACCAGATCTTCGTCACGCTCGACAACGAGACCTCCGAACGTCTGCAACGCGACGTCCGTCTCGGCTTCACGGAAAAGGCGGACGACACGCATACCGTGATGCGCATCTGCACCAGCTGGGCCACGACCGACAAGCAGGTGGACGAGCTGGTCGCACTGCTGTAAAAGACAGTCCGCAAAACAAGGAAAGCCGGGAAATCGCTCCCGGCTTTTCGCTTATGTATAACGATTGTATTGCGATTGCGGCAGGCGCCATTCAGCGACGGTTATCGGCGATCGCCTCACGTTCCATCGCGACGAACTTACGTACGGACGATTCCACCGAATAATTGGTTTTCGTATGTTTGGCGTAGGTGCCGCCCCACTTGGCGAGCTGCGCCGGATGGTCGATCCACCAGTCGATACGACGGGCCAGCGCGTCCACATCGTCCACGGGGAACAACGATTCGTCCAGCAGCGCGAACTGGCCGGCCGCGCTCAGCGACGACGAGGCAATCACCGGCACCAGACCGGCGGCCATGCCTTCGATGACACTCACCGATTCGAGATCGGCGATCGACGGATGCACCAGCAGATCGCCGGAACGCAGCAACGCCGGCATGTCGGCATTCCGGTGGAATCCGATCGAAGCCGGACGAGACAACAGCCGTCCGGCCATACGCTGCAACCTCTTCTTAAGCGGCCCGGTGCCGGCGATCACCAATTCGATGTCCTGCGCGTGACGGCAGCGGGCGATCGCCCGGATCAACGCGACATGGTTCTTCTCATTGGTCAGTCGTCCCGACGCGACGATACGGAACGGCACCGGCGACGGCTCGTCCGCCTTGCGCTGCCGCTTCGGCGTGAACCGCGATTCGTAGCCGTTAGAGATGACATGCAGCTTCGACTTGTATCCATGCGAGCGCAGCAGGCTCGCACCCAATTCGGTCGGCACATGCACATGGTCAATCTTGCGGTACAGCCATATGTCGAACAGCCAGTAGATGAACGAGTCGATGCCGGGCACATATTTCAAAGGCCCCGCGGAATACGTGACGTTCTCCGGCTGCACGTGGTAGCCGGCCGTAACGGCGATGCCCATCTGTTTGGCGACCTTGCAGGCATGCTGGCCGAAACGGAACGGCGTGTAGATATGCACCACGTCCACACCATCGAACGCCTTGCGAAACAGCGTGTCGCTCGGCTCGGCGAACTGCATCTGCTGCTTCTTCGCCACCCAGCTGACCAACGGCACATGATTGACGCGCGCGGGATATTCGGGCGCGCCGATGCCCACCAAACGGACATGATGCCCCTGGCGCTCCAGCTCCTGCGCCCACTGCAACGCCGAATTCGAGGTGCCATTGCCCCGATTCCCCGACGTGTCGACCACCATGGCAATGGTCAGGGGGGGTTGCGTTTCATTCTTCTCATTCTCGGACATGCGTTCCATCCTACGCCGATGGCACAATAGAAGTCATGACTGAAGAGAATCGTGCCCTCGGCACTCCGCTTGGCAAGCATCCGACCCGTGTTCTGTTCCTTGGCTCCGGCGAGCTGGGCAAGGAAGTCACCATCGAACTGATGAGACTCGGCGCATGGGTGTGCGCGGCCGATTCCTACGCCGGTGCGCCGGCACAACAGGTGGCGCACGAATACCGCGTGCTCGACATGGCCAACGCGGACCAGCTGCGCGCGCTGTTCGACGAAATCCAGCCGGACATCATCGTGCCGGAAGTCGAAGCGATCGCCACCTCCGAACTCGCGGCCGCCGCCGAACGTGGCGCGCAGGTGGTGCCAAGCGCCGAAATCGCGGCGATCTGCATGGATCGCGAACGCCTGCGCGTGCTCGCACACGAGGAACTGGGACTGCCGACCACCCCGTACCGTTTCGCCGGCTCTCTGGAAGAACTACGTGAGGGCGCGCAAATCGTCGGCTATCCATGCGTGGTCAAGCCGATCATGAGCTCCTCCGGCCACGGACAGTCCGTGGTACGTTCCGCGGAAGCGATCGACGCCGCATGGACCGAAGCGCAGGAAGGCCGCCGCGCACACGACGAAGGCGACGTGTCACGCGTGATCGTGGAGGCCCTCGCCCCGCTCGACTACGAGCTGACCGTACTGACCGTCAGCTCCAGCGCCGGCATCGTGACCTGCGCTCCAATCGGACAACGTCAGGAAAGCGGCGACTACCGCGAATCCTGGCAGCCGGCCACCTTCACGCCGGACGTGCTCGAACAGGCCCAGCACATCGCACGAACCGCCGTGGAAGGTCTGGTGGCGAAGGCCAAGGCATCCGGCGAAAAAGGCTGGGGCGTGTTCGGCGTCGAACTGTTCGTGCTGACCGACGGAAACGTGCTGTTCAACGAGGTCTCCCCTCGTCCGCACGATACCGGCATGGTCACCATGGCTTCCCAGCGATTGAGCGAATTCGCATTGCACGCGCGCGCGATCCTCGGCCTGCCGATCACACAGGAACATGTCGCCCTGTCGATTCCGGAAGGCACCGTCGCGGCAAGCCATGCGATCGTCGTCCAGGGCGATGGCGAAGCGGAATTCCGCAACGTCGCCGCCGCGCTCGCCGAGCCTGGCACAGACCTGCGTGTCTTCGCGAAGCCGGAAGTGCATGGGCACCGACGCATGGCGGTCGCGCTGGCCGTCGGCGGCGATGAGGCGGATGCGCGCGCCAAAGCCGGGAACGTGGCCGAATCGCTCGACATCGCAATCGTTTGACGGCTATCGCCGGATGCTGAGACGAGGCTGCCGGAACGCGCCCAAAAGTCGCGCGATTGTAGCCTCCCGTTGGTATCTTGTTAACCGTCAAGTTCACCAAACTATCTACCTCCCACACACCAGGAAAGGCGAGTAATGGAGAAGTTGGAAAAGCTCTACGAGGGCAAAGCCAAGCAACTGTACGCAACTGACGATCCGGAGGTCCTCTGGGTCGAATACAAGAACTCCGCTACCGCAGGTGACGGCGAAAAGAAGGAAGACTTCGCCGGCAAGGGCAGGCTGAACAACCTCATCACCACGCTGATCTTCGATTTGCTGAAGAAGCGCGGCATCGACAGCCACCTGGTGGCACGCGTGGGCGAGACCTCCCAGCTGGTCAAGAAGGTCACGATGTTCCCGCTCGAGATCGTGCTGCGTAACACCGCGGCCGGCCACTTCTGCTCCCGCCTGGGCGTCAAGGAAGGCATCGAGCTCAAGGAGCCGGTGCTGGAGTACTTCCTGAAGAACGACGATCTGCACGATCCGTTCGTGAACGACGACGATCTGGTGGCGCTCGGCGTGTGCACCCGTGAGGATCTGGCCGAGATCGCGCCGCTCGCCCGCCGCATCAACGAAGCCCTGATCGAAATCTTCGCCAAGATCGACGTCAAGCTGGTCGATTTCAAGATCGAGATGGGCCGCACCTCCGACGGCACGCTGCTGCTCGCCGATGAAATCACGCCGGATTCCTGCCGTCTGTGGGATCAGCGCGACCATTCCGGCAAGGTGGAGCACCTCGATAAGGACCTGTTCCGCCGCGACCTGGGCGACATCATCCCGGCATACGAGGAGATCGAAAGCCGCTTGGCCGAGCTCGCCAAGTCCGAGGGCATCGAAGTCGCAGAGTAATGCGTTTGCAAGCCCGCATCTGAAGCGAAAGCCGGATGCGGGCTTCCTTGTTATATCGCAATCCTTCATTCTTTTGTCAATCCAAATCCAATAACCCCTCTTTTTTCAAGGAGTTGACCATGGTTTTTCGCGTGTACGTGGAAAAAAAGCCGGGCTTTGACGTCGCGGCCCAGCAGCTCGCCAACGAGTTGCGCACCATTCTCGGCATCGAAGCTTTGAAGAACGTCCGTCTCGTCAACCGTTACGACGTGGAAGACATCAGCGAGGAGCTGTTCGCCCAGGCCACGCCGACCGTGTTCAGCGAGCCGCAGGTGGACAACGTCTACGCCGACCTGCCTGATTTCGGTTCCGACACCGTGTTCGCGGTGGAGTATCTGCCCGGCCAGTTCGACCAGCGTGCGGATTCCGCCAGCGAGTGCATCCAGCTGATCTCCCAAGGCGAGCGTCCGACGGTTCGTTCCGCCAAGGTGTATGCGTTGGAAGGCGAACTTTCCGAAGCCGATGTCGAGGCCATCAAGCATTACGTGATCAATCCGGTGGAAGCCCGTGAAGCCTCTCTGGATGTCAAGACCACGCTGAAGACCCAGGTGCCGGTGCCAGGCAAGGTGGAAGTCATCGACGGCTTCCGTTCTATGAGCGACGCCGAGCTTGAGCAGTTCATCGAGGACCGTGGTCTCGCCATGGATCTGGCCGACCTGCAGTTCTGCCGTGAGCACTTCACCGAGGAGCAGCGCGACCCGACGATCACCGAGATCAAGGTGATCGACACGTATTGGTCCGACCATTGCCGTCACACCACGTTCGGCACGCAACTTGACGAGGTTTCGATCGACGATGCCACCGTCAAGGCCGCGTTCGACAAGTATCTTGAGATGCGTCACGAGCTGGGCCGCGACGCCAAGCCGGTATGCCTGATGGATATGGGCACGATCGGCGCGAAGTGGCTTAAGAAGAACGGCATTCTGAAGAATCTCGACGAATCCGAGGAAATCAACGCCTGCACCGTCAAGGTGAAGGTGGATGTGAACGGCCATGACGAGGATTGGCTGTTCCTGTTCAAGAACGAGACGCACAACCACCCGACCGAGATCGAACCGTTCGGTGGCGCGGCCACCTGCATCGGCGGCTGCATCCGCGACCCCCTGTCGGGCCGTTCCTACGTGTATCAGGCGATGCGTGTGACCGGTGCCGCCGATCCGACCGTGCCGGTTTCCGAAACGCTTGAGGGCAAGCTCCCCCAGCGTAAGCTCGTCACCACCGCCGCGGCCGGCTATTCCTCCTACGGCAACCAGATCGGTCTGGCCACCGGCCAGGTGGATGAGATCTACCATCCGGGCTATGTGGCCAAGCGCATGGAGGTCGGCGCGGTCGTGGCCGCGACTCCGGCCGATCATGTGCGCCGCGAGACCCCGGCTCCGGGCGACAAGGTGATCCTGCTCGGCGGCCGTACCGGTCGTGACGGCATCGGTGGTGCCACCGGCGCTTCCAAGGCGCATAACGTCGAATCGCTGGAGCTTGACGGCGCCGAGGTGCAGAAGGGCAACGCGCCGGTCGAGCGCAAGCTGCAGCGCCTGTTCCGCCGCGAGGATGCCTGCAGGATGATCAAGCGCTGCAACGACTTTGGTGCAGGCGGTGTGTCCGTTGCCATCGGTGAGCTGGCCGACGGCCTGTATATCGACCTGAACAAGGTCACCAAGAAGTACGAGGGTCTGGACGGCACCGAGCTGGCCATCAGCGAGAGCCAGGAGCGCATGGCTGTGGCGCTGGCCCCCGAGGACGTGGACAAGTTCATTGCCCTCGCCAACGAAGAGAACCTTGAGGCCACTCCGGTGGCAAAGGTGACGGCTGAGCCCCGCCTGAACATGGTGTGGAACGGTATGTCCATTGTGAACATCAGCCGCGAGTTCCTGAACTCCAACGGTGCCGAGAAGCACCAGAAGGTCCATGTGGAAAAGGCCACGGTCTGGCAGCCCCAGTGGGAGGGCCTGACCTTCAGCCAGAAGATGAAGAACATGGTGGGCGATTTGAACGTCTGCAGCAAGAAGGGCCTGTCTGAGCGGTTCGACTCCACCATTGGTGCCGCCACCGTGCTCATGCCCTTTGGCGGTGCCTATCAGCTGACCCCGCAGAACGCCATGGTGGCAAAGCTGCCGGTGGACGGCGAGACCAGCACCTGCTCCGGCATGGCATGGGGCTTCAACCCCTTCCTGATGAGCGCAGACCAGTACAAGGGCGCTCAGATGGCTGTCATCGAGAGCGTTACCAAGCTGGTGGCCTCCGGCTTCCGCTATGAGGATGCTTACCTCACCTTCCAGGAATATTTCGAGCGTCTGGGCACCGCCCCGGAGCGCTGGGGCAAGCCGCTGGCCGCCCTGCTGGGTGCTCTGGATGCCCAGATTGGTCTGGGCATTGCCTCCATCGGCGGCAAGGACAGCATGTCCGGCTCCTTCGAGCAGCTGGATGTGCCCCCCAGCTGGTCTCCTTTGCCACTGCCATCGGCAAGGCCAGCAAGGTGGTCTCCACCGAGTTCAAGAAGCCTGAGAGCACTGTTGTCCTCATCCGGCCCATTCCTGGACCCCCGAGACCGGCTGCCCCCAATTCTTCTCCCTGAAGGCAAACTCAAGATCGTGGAGCAGATGATCGAAGAGGGCATGGTGGCATCTGCCTGCGCCGTGGGCTACGGCGGCATTGCCGAGGCCCTGTTCAAGATGGGCCTGGGCAACCGCATCGGCTTCAAGATGCGCGCTGATATGCCCACCCACCGGATGTTCGAGCCCATGTACGGCTCCATCGTGCTGGAAATGGTCTCTGATTCCCCGCAGGCGAGCTGCTGGGCGAGACCACCGCAGACTACACCTTCGAGTGCTGCGGCGACAAGCTGGATATGGCTCAGCTGCAGGAGATCTGGGAGAGCAAGCTCGAGCCCGTCTATCCCTACCGCAAGGCCGGCCCCGCCGTCGAGAAGATCAACGGCAGCCTGACCGCCCCCG
>ENA-OQJG01000099-OQJG01000099.1-human-gut-metagenome-genome-assembly--contig:-NODE-99-length-15100-cov-2.079944_pt1 | contig 15100 bp, 15 predicted proteins | sample MGYA00242601_ERZ504767 | MGnify/ENA primary metagenome ERZ504767 (study PRJEB26092, sample SAMD00036362) | human gut metagenome | host: Homo sapiens | study: EMG produced TPA metagenomics assembly of... | reverse complement strand
ACGCAGGTACCGTATAAAGATATTCAGGAGGTTATCAATGAAACAAGATAAAGTACTGCAGGTGTGTTATGAGGATCAAACGGTGGGAACATTAGCTATGACGGCAGACCACAAAGTGGCATTTCAGTACAGTGATGAATGGCTGGAAACCGGATTTTCGATCAACCCATTTTCATTGCCTTTGCAAAAACAGGTATTTGTTCCAGTTAAGGATCATTTTGAAGGATTTATTTGGGGTTTTTGCGGACAGTCTTCCAGATCATTGGGGCAGATTACTGTTGGATCGCCTGTTACGGGCACATAAACAAATCCGGATGAACTGACCGTACTGGATCGTCTGGCGATTGTGGGCACATCGGGGGATGGGAGCGTTGACATATCACCCGGAAAAGAATTTTCCAGAGGAGCAGAGCAGTGCAGATCTGGACAAACTGGCGGAAGAGTGTCAAAAGATACTGAATACAGAGTATTCGGATAAACTGGACGAATTGTATCTGCTGGGAGGTACCAGCGGCGGAGCAAGACCTAAAATCATGACAACCATTGATAATGAAGAATGGATTATCAAATTTCCAGCGCATGTGGACGGAAAAGATGCAGGAAAAATGGAATATGACTATTCCTGCTGTGCCAAGGCCTGCGGAATTATGATGAGTGAAACGAGATTGTTTCCATCAGAAAAATGTAAAGGATATTTTGGAACTAAAAGGTTTGACAGGAGAAACTGTTTGAAAGGGAAAAAGAAAGTGCACATGTTGACGACAGCTGCAATTCTGGAATTGGATTTTGAGCAGTCCAAGTCTGGACTATCATGGATTAATGAAACTGACAAAAATCATGACACGCAATTGCGATGAAGATGTTGAAAATATGTTCCGCCGAATGTGTTTCAATGTTTTTGCACATAACAGAGATGATCATTCGAAGAACTTCACGTATTTGTACGAAGCAGACGAAGATAAATGGCATTTAAGTCCGGCATATGATCTTACTTACAGTAATACGTATTATGGCGAACATACTACGTCAGTAGATGGAAATGGAAGAAATCCAGGCAGAAAAGAGTTACTGGCGGTAGGAACTGGTGCAGGGATGAAAAAGACAAGGTGTGAAGAGATCATAGACGAAATTGAGAAAAAAGTAAAGGAAATGTTGGAAGAATATCTTTTGGGTAAGTGATTCTCTTTGCATTCAAAAAATTTTAAACAGCAAGTTATTAACAGTTAAATAAAAAAGAGTTGCCAGACAAATGAACACTATAAGTACCTTGCTACGAGTTTTATTTTCGTAGCAAAGTACAAGATAGTACAGAGATAAAAATATGTCTCATTTGTCGTTTAACTCTTTACATTGCGCTTTTATTTCTTCTATCGAATCCTTCAATAACTTTAATCTGGCAGGCTACTTTCTAAACAAAGTCGTCCCCATCCCACCCGCCGGTTCGGGTATTCGCTCTCGGATGCGATGGGTTTTGCACCTGCAATGAGATAAGCTTTCAGTTTTTCGCCATATAAAAACGGGTCATTTCCGCGCAGAATGCCCCATTCCATCATAAGCGCGGCGCTTCCCGATACAAAAGGCGTGGCAAACGAGGTGCCGGTGAAGGAAGCATAGCCGCCGCCGGAACGGGGAGCTGGGATATTGACACCCGGGGCGGCGAGATCAGGTTTAATTTCGTGGAGAATACGGGTATAGCCGCGGCCGGAGAAGCTGGCATAGGAGGAAAGGCGGGGATCGTAGGCACCGACCGTGATGGCGGAGCGGGCGGTGGAAGGGATGGTGAGTGTGGTGTCGGCAGTGGGGGAGAAGAAGCGTGTCTGTGAACCGACGGCGTTTCCGCCGGGAAGCCAGAGGTCAAAGGAACCGGAGATCAGGCGGCCGGGGGTGAGACGCAAGGTCCAGATGCCGTTTTCGACGGACAGATGGTTTCCTGCGCCCTGAAAGGTCAGGTAAATTTCCTGCGCCTGGCTGTAGGGGGATGGCATGCCATAAAAACAGGAGAAGTTCTGTCGGACCAAGCGTCAGACGCGCCGTGCCGAGGACAGGAGAGAGCGTGCCGGAGCGGATGCCGCCGGGGGAAATCAGTTCGATCGAGATTTCATCCCCATAAACCTTCCAGATCTGGAGACTGAACGAGGATTCATAAGCACCGACCTGAAATTCAACGGAGACAGCGCGGTCAGCCGTTGCCGAGACCGCAGACGTCGCAGCCGGATCAGATGTCGGACGGACTGTTTGCGTCTGACCGGACGACTTGCGGTCCGACTTTAGGTTCCCGGTATAATGGCGTCCGGTATCCCCTTCATTTCCTGCCCCGATACAGATCACGTTCTGCCCTAAATTTGACACTGCATTCAAATACGTTTCAAGTAAGGAATCCCCGCTGTGCGAACCGTAATTATTCCCGAAGCTCAAATTAATCACAAGCGGCCGCTCCACCAGAAGTGCATATCTTACGCAGAAATCCACCGCCTGCAGCAATTGCGATGTCCGCGGCAGATCCGCCGGATCAGGATTCCCAAGCTTTACGACCACGAGTGTTGCTTCCGGTGCCACGCCCCGCATGGCCGCATCTGCCGAGGATCTCCCATTTCCCGCTGCGATTCCGAGCACCGCTGTCCCATGCCCTGTCACATCGCGGGACGGCACGAGGGCAAACCGTTCTTCCGGCGTAGAAGATGCAAGTGCCTCATTGATCTGCTGCCGTGTATATACCGACCCAAGAGCATACCCCATCGGAGGATTCCCCGGAATCGTCTGATCCCATAAAATTGCAATTCGGCTTGTCCCGTCCGGTGCGCAGAAATCCGGATGCGCATAGTCCACGCCGGAATCAATGCATGCAAGTAGCACCCCATTCCCATACAGACCTGAAATCCCCTCCTGCACAGGTGTAATACAGGATATGCTCCGCATAAACGCATCCGCGAAAAACAAAGGTTTTTGGCTTTTTCCAGATACGTAATCTGCGGCAGTCCCGTCACGTAATCCATCAGAGACTCCGGTACCAGAAGAATGGCATACGAAAACAGCAGAAGCGTTACACGTACCCCCTGCTCCTCCAGAAAGGCCAGATCTCCCTGATATTGTACAATTACTTCCCATGTTTTGCTGTAAGAGTTATAACCTGCCGAAAGCTCCGGCACACGCCGCCGTTCGACTTCCGTTGCGGCCAGTGCAAGGTTCAACAGGTTTTCCCTTTTTTGATCAGTCATTACAAAAACTCCGTCCAAAATGTTGTTAAAATCTATTCCGCTTTTCCTGGAAATATGATATAATCGCCATCGTACAATAGGGGTACAGATCTGCTTTTTGGAGTGCATCGAAAAATGGTTTTACGATGCCGCCTGGCGGGTCTTTACTATTTTACGCGAAATGCTTTTGCATTGAAGGGAGAGAACATGAAAATTATCATTGTGGGCTGCGGAAAAGTCGGAGCCGCACTGACCGCCCAGCTGAGCCGCGAGGACAACCTTGTGACGGTCATCGACACAGACAGTATTGTCGTCCGCAACGTCTCCAACACCTACGACGTTATGGGAATTGTAGGAAACGGAGCAAGCTATCAGGTGCTTCAGGAGGCGGATATTGAGCATGCGGATCTGATGATTGCCGTAACCAAAAGTGATGAAATGAACCTGCTTTGCTGTGTCATCGCCAAACAGGCAGCAGACTGTCACACCATCGCAAGAGTCCGAAACCCGATGTATCGGGAGGAGAGAGAATTTATCCGTAAAAAGCTGGGTCTGTCCATGATCATCAACCCGGAGCACGCGGCCGCCATGGAAATGGCAAGACTGCTGCGGTTCCCATCTGCGATTGAGATCGACAGCTTTTCCCGCGGAAGAATCGAAATGCTGCGCTTTAAAGTGCCGGAAACATCGAAAATTGTCCATATGTCGCTGCGTGAGCTGGCCGGAGCGCTTCAGTACAGTCTGCTGGTCTGTGCTGTTGAGCGAAACGGCGAGGTTTACATACCGGATGGAAATTTTGTGGTTCAGGCAAAAGACAGCCTTTCCATCATTACCACACCGCAGAACGCAGAGAGCCTGTTTAAGAAAATTGGTGTTCATACAAACAAGGTACACAATACGATGATCGTCGGCGGCGGTGAAATTACGTATTATCTCGCAAAATCACTGGCAAATATGAACGTCGATGTCAAGATTATCGAGAAAAATAAGGATCGCTGTGAGGTTTTAAGCGAAGCACTGCCAGATGCAACCGTTATTACGGTGACGGAAGTGACCAGGAGCTCTTAAAAGAGGAGCGCATCCAGGATATGGATTCCTTTGTGGCCTGACACCGATATGGATGAGGAAAACATCATTCTGTCGCTGTATGCGAAAGAGAAGGTATCCTCAAAGGTTGTAACGAAAATCAACCATCTGGAATTTAATGATGTTATCCACAGCCTGAACCTGGACAGCCTGATCTACCCGAAACACATCACCGCAGAGTACATTCTGCAGTATGTCCGGGCAATGAAAAACTCCATCGGAAGCAACGTTGAGACGCTGTATAAGCTGATGGAAGACCGTGTGGAGGCTCTTGAGTTTATCGTGAACCAGAATTGCCGTATGATCGGCATCCGTCTGCAGGATATGAAAACACGGCCAAACCTTCTGGTAGCAGCGATTAACAGACAGGGAAAGGTCATCATTCCGGGTGGACAGGATTCCTTTGAGGCAGGAGATTCCGTCATTATCGTAACAACGGAAACCGGTCTTCAGGATATCCATGAGATTCTGGCAGAGTAACGGGGGAAGCGGATTATGAACTATAAAAATGATTCGTTTTGTCATCAGCTGGGTGCTGAAAGTGGAAGGTATGCTGATGCTGTTTCCGGCGCTGGTCGGAGCCATGTATCAGGAAAGACAGGCTTTGCGTATCTTATCTGGGGACTGCTCTGCATTGCGGCCGGTCTGATCCTCTGCTTCAGAAAACCGTCCAATATGGAAATCTATTCCCGCGACGGATTTGTCTGCGTTTCGTTAAGCTGGGTTGTCCTTGGTGTTTTCGGAGCGGTGCCGTTTGTAATTACGGGGGAAATTCCGTTTTATATCAATGCGCTGTTTGAGATCGTTTCCGGTTTTACAACGACAGGAGCCAGCATTTTGAGTGATGTGGAAGCCCTTTCACACGCCAGCCTGTTCTGGAGAAGCTTTTCCCACTGGATTGGCGGTATGGGCGTTCTTGTGTTCATTCTTGCATTGCTTCCGATGAAGGGCGGTTCCGTCATGAACCTGATGAAGGCAGAGAGCCCGGGACCGACTGTTTCCAAATTTGTTCCGAGAGTGCGCGGAACCGCTAAAATTCTGTATCAGATTTATCTTGGCATGACACTTTTTACCATTGCTGCCCTGCTGCTTTCCGGCATGAAGACATTTGATTCTGTCACACTCGCCATGGGAGCTGCTGGAACAGGAGGCTTTGCCGTGTTGAACAGCGGCTGTGCAGTGTACACACCACTGCAGCAGTGGATTCTGACAATCGCCATGATTGCGTTCGGTGTGAATTTTAACTTTTATTATCTGATGCTTTGCAAAAAGGGAAAGGCCGCCATTTCGTCCCAGGAGGTAAGAGCGTATATCCTGATTATTCTTCTGGCAGGAGGCGTGATTTCCTGGAATATCTATCCGATGTACCATTCCATCGGTGAGACAGTACGGACCGCCTTTTTCCAGGTCGGATCGATTATCACGACAACGGGTTATTCCACGACGGACTTTGATCTCTGGCCGGAGCTGTCAAAATGTATTCTGGTGATGCTGATGTTCATCGGAGCCTGCGCCGGTTCAACGGGAGGCGGAATCAAGGTTTCGCGAATCCTGATCCTCTTAAAAACCGTGAAAAAAGAGCTTGGTTCAATCGTACATCCGCGCAGTATCAAACGCATCCGTTTCGATAATCACCCGGTAGAGCATGAGGTTCTGCGGGCGATCAACGTATTTTTGATTGTTTATCTTGTGATCTACAGCTTTTCCATGCTGATCATCAGTGTGGATGGATTTTCCTTCGAGACAAACTTCACGGCAGTTGCCGCAACGCTGAACAACATCGGACCTGGTCTTGACCAGGTAGGACCGACCAGCAATTTCTTTGGATACGGTCCGGTTTCCAAGCTGATTCTGATTTTTGATATGCTGGCAGGCCGTCTGGAACTGTTTCCGATGCTGATTCTTTTCTATCCGTCTACCTGGAAGAAGAGAGGATAAAAGCGGTTCACCGGGAAAAAGAGGGACTTTGCGTCGGCGGGAAACTGCCGGAGCAGAAGGAAAGAAAAAATGGTTACGATTCACAGGGTTTTCCAAAAAAACAGAAAGACGGAATAAAGTCAGGGTGCATTTCCTGACCACAGGCAGAAAGGAAGGAACTTATGAGTAACTGGGAAAAGAATGTAAGAAAAGTTGTGCCGTATGTACCGGGCGAGCAGCCGCATGAGGCTGATATGATCAAGCTGAATACGAATGAGAATCCGTATCCGCCGTCACCAAAAGCCGCAGAGGCGATCAGACGGGTAGCAGAAGAGGATACCCTCCGTCTCTATCCGGATCCGACCGCGGCAGAACTGGTGCAGGCGATCGCGGATGTCTACCACGTAAGCCCGAAGCAGGTTTTTGTCGGCGTCGGTTCGGATGATGTTCTGGCGATGGCGTTTATGACGTATTTTAACTCTGACAAACCGATTCTTTTCCCGGACATTACGTATTCCTTCTACGATGTCTGGGCGGAGGAATTCCGCATTCCGTACGAGCAGATCCCGCTCGATGAAAATTTCTGCATTGTGCCGGAGCAGTATTTTGCAGAGAATCATCCAAATGGCGGAATCGTGTTCCCGAACCCGAATGCACCGACGGGTGTGGAGCTTTCGCTTTCTGCGATCGAATCGATATTACAGAACAACCCGGATGTGGTTGTAATTGTGGATGAGGCATATGTGGATTTCGGAGCAGCCACTGCGCAGCCGCTGCTGGAAAAATAATGAAAACCTGCTGGTTGTGCAGACAACATCAAAATCTCGTTCGCTTGCCGGCATGCGCATCGGCTATGCAATCGGAAATGAGAAGATGATTTCGTATCTGAATGATGTGAAATATTCCTTCAATTCGTATACCATGAATCAGACCACGATCGCAGCCGGAGCCGCAGCGATCCGCGATGTGGAATATTTCCGCAAGACGGTGAAAAAAGTGATGGAAACGAGAGAGTGGTCGAAGGAGGAGCTGAAAAAGCTGGGATTTTCTTTCGAAGATTCGAAATCGAACTTTATTTTCGCAACGCACAAAAGCGTACCGGCCGGGAAGATTTTTCAGGCACTCCGGGAACGCCATATTTATGTGCGGTATTTTGAGAAACCCCGCATTGACAATTATTTGCGTATTACGATTGGCACGCGGGAAGAAATGCAGACGCTGTTTGATTTTTTGAAAGATTACTTAACCGAATCAAGCAAGTAGCGAAGCGGATTGCAAATATCCGCTTGCCAAGAGGGATGAAGCAGCTGAAAATATAAAACAGAAGAAGAGTATCTGCAGAGGAGCAGAAGAAAATTTTAAAGGGGGACTGCCGTCGGAATCAGCCATGAGATCCGGCGGCAGTTTTAGAAGGTATTTGGGTATGAACAAAGAGAAGAAAGAAGTAGTAAAGGTAAATCAGATTACGGAAGGTGTTATCTGGCAGCAGATTCTGATCTTTTTCCTGCCGATTCTGTTCGGAACGTTTTTCCAACAGCTTTACAACACGGCAGATGCCATGATTGTCGGACACTTTCTCGGAAAACAGGCACTTGCGGCGGTCGGCGGAACGACAGGTACGCTGATCAATCTGCTGGTCGGATTTTTTGCGGCCTTTCGAGTGGTGCGACGGTTGTTATTTCACAGCATTACGGAGCCAATAAAGAGGACAAGGTGCAGTGGGCAGTGCACACTTCCATTGCCTTTTCCATTCTCGGAGGTATTGTGCTGACAGTAGTCGGCATTGGCTGTTCGAGATGGATGCTCGATCTGATGAACACGCCGGATGATGTTGTAAATCATGCGCTGATTTATATGCGTGTTTATTTTCTTGGAACCATCGGAAACCTGATTTACAACATGGGTTCCGGTATTCTGCGTGCGGTCGGCGATTCGAAACGTCCGCTGCTGTATCTGATCATCTGCTGTATGACCAATATCGCGCTTGACTTTTTATTGTTGTCGGTTTGCAGATGGGTGTTATGGGCGCGGCGCTTGCGACCATTCTGTCTCAGATCATCAGTGCGGTTCTTGTTATGGGCTCTCTGATGCGGACCAGAGACATTTACCGGCTTCATCTGCGGAAAATCAGCATTGACTGGATTATGCTCAAACGGATTATCCGCATTGGTTTTCCGGCAGGCGTACAGTCAATTCTGTACTCGGTATCGAACGTGATTATTCAGTCTGCTGTCAACTCGCTGGGAACCAACAATGTGGCTGCGTGGGCGGCTTACGGAAAGGTGGACGGTCTTTTCTGGATGATGATCAATGCGCTCGGTATTGCGGCGACAACCTTTGTCGGTCAGAACTACGGTGCGAAAAAGATGGATCGTGTACACCGCGGTGTGCGCACCAGCATGATCATGGCATTCCTGATGACGGGTCTGATGGTTGTGTTTATGTGGTTTATCGGTGATACACTGATTTCTCTGTTTACCACAGATACGGCGGTGCGTGAAATCTGTCACGGACTGATCCATTTCCTGGTTCCGACCTTCTTTACCTACATTTCCATCGAAATCCTTTCCGGTGCACTCCGCGGTGTCGGAGATGCATGGATTCCGATGTTTATCACCGGAATAGGAATCTGTGGAGTACGTATCGTGTGGATGACGGCGGTTCTGCCGCATTTCCACTCCTTAAAAGGAGCTGCCTTCTGCTATCCGCTGTCGTGGGTAATCACAACGATTGCATACTTTATTTATTACCTGTTCTTCAGTCAGCTGAGTAAGAGGAAAGAATTGAGGAGTATCTAACAGAATGTTCAAACTGTATTAACAAAACTGTGCTATCATGAAAATATCAGTGTCAAAAGGTCAAAAAACCGATGCAGGAGGATTTTTGAACTCGGGACACGGCAAAAAATGAGTAAGTAGCCATTTTTCAAAGAAAAATGAGCGGATTACAAAGGAAAGACAGGTGGAACGTAAGATGGTAAGTGAAAAAGTAACGATTGTCAATCCGTCAGGTCTGCATCTTTTAAACGCGGTAAATTTGTCAAACAGTGTAAGCCGGTACAAATCTTCCATGTCGTTTACCTATGAAAACAACGGGATGCAGGGAACGGTTAATTTAAAGAGTATTTTGAGTATCGTAGCTGCAGGAATCAAGCAGGGAGAAACCATTGAGATCTGCAGCAGCGGGGAGGATGAAGAGGAGGCACTTCGGGCGGCTGTTGCCGCAATTAAAAGCGGGCTCGGAGAGACGCCGGAGTGAGGAGATAGGAACATAGAATAGAAATAAAGAAAAGGACCTCGCTTTTTGAAAAAACGGAATGGGAAACCGGACCGTATTTCAAAAAGCGAGGTTTTTGTGTGGCGGCAGATAAAAGATTCCTGCCTTCGGGGGGGGATTTCGAAAGCAGGGATGAAAAGATAAGCTGCGAAGCAGCTCTTCGGCTATGAGCAAGCAGCGAAGCGGATTGCGAATATCCGTTTGACAACAGGAGGTATAAGGCCGGAAAAAAGTGTCTACACTCTGGATAAAGCAAAAATGCAGAGAAAAGGAGTGTAGAAAAAATGGCAAGGCAGAAGAAAATTGATCTGGAACATATGACGGAGAAGGAGAAAATGAAATACGAAATCGCAGGTGAGCTGGGGCTTTTAGAACGCGTGCTGAATGACGGCTGGCGATCACTCACGGCAAAAGAAACGGGACGGATCGGTGGCCTTGTGACACGGAGGAAGCGGCAGATGGCGGCGGAAGGAAAGAACGAAAACGAAGAAAAATAAGCGGTACCGCAATTTTTGCAATATCCTCAACAGTTTTGACCATAGATTTTTCCTGTGAAAGCGTTATAATAAAAACAAGGAATGGGTAGTGCCGCGCCAAAGTCCGTGTCTGCACGAGACCCGGCGACTGCCGCGATACCCTGAGAAACTCGCAGAGCGTGTTTCGGATCGTTTGGAGAAGTGAGGGAAAAGTTTATGGAAGCAAAAAAAAGAGAAAAAGTATATGTCGGATATCCATCTCGAGGATTATACCGAACAGTACGAAACGGGATTTGCCACAGTGGACACGATGATATTTGAAGGGGGAAGAAGAGAGGAGCTGCTGAACGGCGGCTGGCATTATGCAGTCGATCAGTACGATACCTGTCTGCGCCAGAAATGGTACAAAGAGAGATACCGCGACGAAAAAGGCTTCACTGTGCCAATCGACTATTCCTTTGACGAGTGGCCGGTGATGCAGCTTCCGTGCAGCTGGAATACCATCGATCCGATGTATCTCCTGTATGAGGGAAGCATGGTCTTTACGAGAAAATTTTCCTATATCGCAGAAAGAGAGGAAACAGTCTTTCTGAAGGTGGGCGCAGCCAATTATCTGTGCCGTGTTTTCTTAAACGGAAATACGTCGGTATGCATCGCGGCGGATCGACACCGGCGTTTCTGGAATATCACAGAATACCTGAAAGCGGAGAATCGCATCGTGCTTGCTGTTGACGGAACGAGACGGCCGGAGCAGGTGCCGACCGAGAATACCGACTGGTTCAACTACTGCGGCGTATACCGCGATATCGCACTGATCCGTGTTCCGAAATGCCATATCAAAACTTTTAAAATTGCGCTTGTGCCGGACGGAACATTTGGACATGTTATGGCGAAAGTGACACTGTCGGAAAAAATCACAGCCAAGGCAGAGCTTGTCATCGAGGAGCTTGGCGTGAGCCGGAAAATCCAGCTGGAAAACGGAGCCGGAGAAGTTGTTTTTGATGCAAAACCGGAGCTTTGGACACCGGAAAAACCGAAGCTGTATGATGTAAAAGTAACCTGTGGAACCGATACCGTCAGCGACCGGGTCGGCTTTCGTGAAATTCGCGTGAACGGCAGAGACATTCTGCTGAACGGAGAGCCCGTTTTCCTGCGTGGTATCAGTTGCCACGAAGACAGCGTGGAAAACGGAAAAGGCCTGACAAGAGAGGAACGGATCGAAAATATCCGCATTGCGAAAGAACTGGGATGCCAACTTCCATGCGCCTTGCACATTACCCGCATAACGAAGAAATGGCAAAACTCGCCGACGAGCTTGGGCTTCTTTTGTGGGAGGAAATTCCGGTTTACTGGGCAATTCGTTTTGAACGTGAAAAAACATATGAGGATGCCCAGAATCAGCTCCGCGAACTCATCAACCGTGACTGGAACCGCGCGAGCGTGATCATCTGGTCTGTCGGAAATGAGAATGCCGATACGGATGAACGGCTGAAATTCATGAGCGCACTGGCAGAATGCGCGCATCGGGAAGATGAGACGCGAATGGTGTCTGCGGCCTGCCTGGTTAATGCTGCGAAAAATAAGATTGAGGACCGTCTGATGGAATACCTTGACATCATCGGCATCAACGAGTACTGCGGCTGGTACACCCCGGATTTTGCGATGCTGCCGGCACTGATGGAAAACAGCCAGCCGGACAAGCCGGTTATCGTAACGGAGTTCGGCGCAGACGCGCTGCCGCATCACCATGGAACCATCTCGGACAAAGGAACCGAGGAGTGCCAGGCGGATGTGTACGAAAAACAGATTGCAACGCTGCGGAACATTGACTACATCAAGGGCATGACCCCCTGGATTCTCTACGATTTCCGCTGCCCGCGCAGAACAAGCCTGATCCAGAAATATTATAACCGGAAGGGGCTGCTCTCTGAGGACAAAAAGTACCGCAAACCGGCATTTTATGTGTTGCAGAAATTTTATGAAGAGCTGAAAAGAAAAGAACAGTAGGGGCAAGAGCTTTTCAAAAAGATCAGCCGACTTGCACGGTTGATGATATCAAACGGAACAGAGAAAAAAAGACAAGAACAGACAAAAACAGATGGTATGAAATCAGCTTTGAAGTCCGATTTCATACCATCTGTTTTTTTCACTGCAACAATCCGCCGTAGGCGGAGAATCCGGCAAGTGCTGTGTTATGTCTTTTTTCTGTGCAGCCATCCACTCCAGAATCGGAGTCTCTTTCCGTCTGTTATAACCGGTTTTCCGTCGTAATCGAGGACACACTCATCGTTCAGCATCGGAATCCAGGACCAGTGGCCGATGTATTCGAATGGGGTGCCATCCGCGTTTTTCTGTGTTCCAGTGTGATCGAGTACCTTGTCCCAGTAGGTGAAGTGTGCATTCGGATTGACCTTTGCCAGACGTTCATAGGTCGGAACGACAAAATCATCCGGAACGACAACCGGGTCGGTTTTTGCGTGTGTAAACCAGATCGGCAGATCTTTGAGCTTCAGGATGTCTTCATCGGAGATAAATGCATCCGCCAGAGCCTCGCAGACCGGATATGCGGCAGCGTAGCGGGACGGGTTGAAAATGATCTGTTTCATGGTCATAAAGCCGCCGTTGGAGCAGCCGCCGATGTAAATGCGGGAGCGGTCGATCTGCGGATGGGCATCCACGAAAGCACCGATCAGGGCATCGAGAACTTCGGTATATTTGGAAGAACCGTCTTTGGTATATTCTCCGCTTCCGTCATCCATCCACATGGTTGGCGCCTGTGGAGCGAGCAGGTAGGTCTTGCCGCCGAAAATTTTCTGAACCTTTGGGGAAATTAGGTTTACAACTTTATTTCCGATTGCTGCAATCGGCGGTTCCTGTCCGCCCTCACCTGCGCCGTGCAGCCAGATGATCAGCGGGATTTTCTCATCCGCATCCATTTCCGGCTCGTAGTAAACGTAAGAGAGCGGAATCTGCGGATCCTCGTAGCGGTCTTCTTTGAGCCATTCACCGTAGATGACGCGGTTTCCGCCGTCTACGTCGAACATCTGCGGAGAAATGGCACCATCGTCTGTTGCAATTTCAGAGACTTGTGTCACATCGTAAGCGACTTTGACAAATACATTAAAATTACCATTGAATTTGATGATCGAGCCGATTCCTTCCATGATAAAACACGGCAGCTCCAGCGTCAGGCAGGTGCCGTCCTCGCACGGTGCACCGGTTTTGCAGAAACGTAACGTTCGAAACGCGGCGGGTTCCGTCCATCGAGTCATCCGGTTTGTCGCCCATAAAATTCGGCCAGACAAAGTCCTCACCCTCGGTGGAAGTGCGGGTAACGTGTACCGTAAACTGCTCCGGAGATGGGACCGCACCCTTCATGCTTTTGCCATAATCCAGAATTACTTTCGAAATATGCGGACCGAAATCAAAAACTTCGGTAATGGTATAATAAGTTCCGTTCATTTGTAAAAACCCTCCTTTGGTACGGAATGTACGCTCAGAGTCTTTCTGCACTTGCTTTTGCGACTGACAAAAATCATCTCACAAAAATCAGGTACAGAAAAAGCTTGAGAGTACAGTTGTTTGCATGGGCAGAAAAGACGGTATTGGGAATGATAGATTTTTTCTGCCCTACAATACCAGTCTACTACAGACATTCCGAAAGAAAAAGTACAAATCAGAGATAAATTTGCACGGAGATGCTTTTTTCTGTGTTTTTGTTTCCGGAACGGAAAAAGTCTGATCGAAACAGAAACAGCAGAAAAGTGTCAAAAAACAGCAGAATCGTTGTTTTTCGTATTGGAGCCGTATGGAATAATAAAATCATACAAGGAAAAAGGGAGGTTTTATGAGATGATTACAAGACTAGAGGAGATTCCGGTAACGAAAGAAAGCTATCCGTTTGCCAGTGCGGAGCGTTACCTGAAGCTGTCGGAGCGCGGCTATGTGGAGAAGGAATATTATATGTATGGAACGGCAAATGTCTACGAGACAGCCGACGAGCGCGGCGGCGTCCGTGTGCGCACTGCGGATGCGCCGTATACAAACCGCATCATTGTCCGCGCACCGCAGGACACTGCAAAATGCAGCGGAAACGTTGTAGTGGAGATCATCAATCCAACGAGTTTTATGGAGATTGACCGCATGTGGATTCTCGGCTGGAAGAAATTTGTGCGGGACGGAGATATCTATGTGGGAATCACAAGCAAACCGAATACGATCGCAAAAATGGTAGAGTTTGATGAAAAGCGTTACGGCTGTCTTTCCTGGGCTAACCCGACGCCGGATGTGCCGTTCTCGGAGCGACTGCAGGTCACAGGCGGACTCGGCGATCTGAATCATGATTACGAAACGGGTCTTTTCTGGGATATGCTGACAGACCTGGCGTGGCTGCTGCGCGGCGATGAGGAGCAGAATCCGATTCGGGAATATAAGAGAGAATACGTCTATTTGACGGGCTGGTCACAGTCGGGTTCGTATCTGTTCCGCTATCTGAACAGCTTTGCGTATCGTCCGGAGGTGGCACGCGGTGCGTGTGTATTTAATGGTTACCTTTCCGGAGGAGGAGTCCATTCCCTTGGTATTCCGGTCAACCAGTATGAAACCATGACTCCGTACCATTACAGTCTGACACGTGTGGAAAAGGCGCGCGAGCCGTTTATCGCTGTACAGACGGAGAGTGAAAACGGAAGAATGGAAGCATGGCGCATTGCCCAGCAGGACAGCGATGATCCGGAGTTCCTGTTCCGCCAGTATGATGTGACGGGTGCAAGCCATGACACTTCCTATAGCTACGTGAATTACTATCAGAACGATCCGGATCTGGTGCGGATCAACCATCTGCCATTCTATATGGGAAAAAATGAGGAAGGAAACGACTATCCGTCCCAGATTCTTTTTGCGGCAGCATTTCGGAATCTCTTTACCTGGGTACGGACAGGCGCAGCTCCGGCGCACTGTGACCGGATTGCGGTTGACAGCGACGGAGAAAACAAAAAGGATGCGTTCGGAAATACGATCGGTGGACTGCGTACCTGCCTCCTTGACTACCCAACCGGAAGATACAGCAATACCAGCGACATTGAAAAAGGCCAGAATTTCCTGGATCCGGAATCGGAAAAGGAAGGATTGTTCGGTTATCAGCAGGCGTTT
>ENA-OQJG01000094-OQJG01000094.1-human-gut-metagenome-genome-assembly--contig:-NODE-94-length-15243-cov-2.314634_pt1 | contig 15243 bp, 14 predicted proteins | sample MGYA00242601_ERZ504767 | MGnify/ENA primary metagenome ERZ504767 (study PRJEB26092, sample SAMD00036362) | human gut metagenome | host: Homo sapiens | study: EMG produced TPA metagenomics assembly of... | reverse complement strand
CGTTGATGACCTGCAGGGCCGGGCGCACGGTGTTGGCGGTGGAGTTCACGGAGCCGGAGACCAGGCCGTCGGCGTAGCCGAGCACCACGAGCATGGTGCCGAAGTAGCTGGCGTCGGCCAGCTGCTTGCGGGCCTGCTCCTCGGTCATGCCCTTCTTGGCACGCAACTCGCACAGCTTGGCGACCATGGGCTTCAACACGTTCTCGTCGTCCATAGCCTGGAAGCGGGCGCGCTCCAAGTAGTTCAGGCCCAGTTCCTTGCCGCGAGCCAGAATGGCGTCCTTGTTGCCCACGATGATGAGGTTCACGATCTCGCGCTCAAGCAGGTAGTCGGCCGCCTTGATGATGCGGTCCTCCTCGCCTTCGGGCAGCACGATGGTCTTCTTGTCCGCCTTCGCCTTGCCCAGCAGACCGTATTGGAAAGCATAGGGTGTGGTCGGGGCGTCGAATGGCGATTCGAGTGCCGCGGTCAGTTCCGCGGCGTCGACGTTCGTCGCGAACGCTTCGTCTGCCTTGCTGATGGCGTCATCGTCGTTGAAATCGACGGCAGGTAGCGTCCACACCGGCACCGGGTAGTCGACGAAGCATGCTTTGAGCGGATCCGGCTGCGTGTCGTCACACCCAGTAATGAACACGCCGACGACTTTGCTCCCGGCGTCTTCGATGACCTTGGTGGATGCCTCAACCGTGCTTTTGACTTGTTCCGGTGTGCGTTCGATAGTGCATACGGCCAGCAGGACCGGCGATTGGAGGTCTGCCGCGAAGTCAGCGTTGAAAGAGAACATCGCGGGATCATTGACTGCTGACCTGTCGGTGCCGACAATCACCATGGCATCCGGTCGGGCTGTTTCTACGGCTTGGGTGTAGGCCGCAACGATATCCGCCCGCGAACCTTCCTTATCGTTACGAGCGCGCTTGGGGCACACGCCGACGGACTGTTCCCGGCTCAAACCGGCATTGGAAGCTTCGATCAGCACGTCCGTGAAGGTGTCTTTCTGCAGACCGCCGGACGGAACACTCCGGTCTTGCCGGCCTGCCGGCAAGTGCCTTGGTGACTCCAAGGGCGACAACATTACGGCCGTTAGCCGCTTCGGGACTGATGATGGTGACGCTGGTAAAACTCACGGTGTCTCCTATGTACTTCACATTATTCGGGTGCGATACCACATCGTTCGCACAATGAGCAATTGTAATGTGCAAACGGTAACTGACACGCGCTAGCGGTTTTGCTGTTTTAAGCCAAGCATATCGCACCGTAATACGAAAAAGCCCCAAGGGAACAATCCCTTGGGGCTTTTATCAAGCAATCAGGCCAAATAGCCTAGGCTCACTCGTTATCGCCAGCGGTTGCGGCGGTAGCGGAGACAGCACCCTGCTTGTTGGTGTTGACACCGGAGTAGACCCAGTCGGTGTAATCCGGGTGATCGTAGCCGTTGTCGACAGCGAACTGGAAGGCTTCCTGACGGAAGGCCTCGAGCTCGTTGATCTTGTCGGCGTACTTGTCAGCGTCGATCATGCGCAGAGCTTCAGCCTGGAGCTCGTAGCGATCGATGTTGTTCACGCGAACCATGTCGTACGGGGTGGTGGTGGAGCCCTGTTCCTCGTAGCCGTGAACGTTGAAGTTGTCGTGGTTCGGGCGATCGTAGATCAGACCACGCACGTCGCGGGCATAGGAGTGGTAAGCGAACAGGACCGGCTTGTCCTCGGTGAACAGCTCAGCGAACTCCTCATCGGAGAGGGCCTCGTTGTTCTCCTTGGCGGACTGCAGCTTGACCAGGTCAACCACGTTGACGACCTTGAACTTGATGCCCATGGCGTCCAGCTTGTCGGCAGCGGCCATGATTTCCTGAGTCGGAACATCACCGGTGGCGGCGAGCACGATCTGAGCCTCATCGTTGGACTTCACGTTGGAAGCCCACTTCCACTCGGCAGCACCCTTCTCGAGCTCGGCGCGAGCTTCGTCCAGGGTCAGCCAGGTGGCGGCCGGCTGCTTGCCGGCGATGATGGCGTTGATCTTGTTGGTGGACTTGTAGCACTTCTCAGCCACAGCGAGCAGCATGTTGGAATCCACCGGGAAGTAGATGCCGATCACGTGATCGTTGTTGAAGCACTTGTTCAGCAGGACGGAGGTGACACCCGGATCCTGGTGGGAGAAGCCGTTGTGATCCTGACGCCACACGTGGGAGGAGACGAGCAGGTTCATGGAGGAGATCGGCTTGCGCCACGGAATCTCGCGGACGGTAGCCTCGAGCCACTTGGCGTGCTGGTTCAGCATGGAGTCGATCACGTGCACGAAGGACTCATAGGAGCTCCAGATGCCGTGACGGCCGGTCAGCAGGTAGCCCTCGAGGAAGCCTTCCATCTGGTGCTCGGAAAGCTGCTCGGTGACCTGGCCGGTGACAGCCATGTGCTCGTCGACCTGAGCGGACAGGTATCCGGCGTCCCACTGCTTGTTGGTGACGTCGTAAGCGGCCTGCAGACGGTTAGAAGCGGTCTCATCCGGTCCGAAGATACGGAAGGAGTCCGGGTTGTTCTTGATGATGTCGCGGGTGTAGACGCCCAGACGACGGGTGGCCTCGAGCTGGCCCCAGCCGTGGCCGTACTCGGCGACTTCCTTGACCTCGTAGTCTTCCAGCTTCGGCAGCTTCAGCTCTTCGCGGATGCGGCCACCGTTGGCGTTCGGGTTCTCACCGATGCGCAGTTCGCCGGTCGGCATGAAGGCGGTGACTTCCGGCTTCACGGCGCCGTTCTCGTCGAACAGCTCTTCCGGCTTGTAGGACTCGAGCCAGTTCTTGAGGACCTCGAAGTGGGCCTCGGTATCGCGGGCGGAAGCCAGCGGCACCTGGTGGGAACGCCAGGAGCCCTCGGTCTTCTTGCCGTCGATGAACTTCGGGCAGGTCCAGCCCTTCGGGGTACGGAAGATGATCATCGGGTAGAACGGACGAGTCATGTCGTCGGTCTGAGCGGCGGCCTTGATGTCGCAGATCTCGTCGAAGACGGTCTCGAACAGCTCGGCGAAACGACGGTGGATCGACAGGTGATCCTCGTTGTCGAAGCCAGCGACGAACTCGTACGGCTCATAGCCCATGCCGTGGAAGAACTCGTGGAGCTCTTCGTCGGAGATGCGGGACAGGATGGTCGGGTTGGCGATCTTGTAGCCGTTGAGGTGCAGGATCGGCAGCACGATACCGTCGGTGCGCGGGTTGATGAGCTTGTTGGACTGCCAGCCGGTGGCCAGCGGGCCGGTCTCAGCTTCGCCGTCGCCGACGATGGCCGGGACGAACAGGCTCGGGTTGTTCATCACAGCGCCGTAGGCGTGGGACAGGGCGTAACCCAGCTCGCCGCCTTCGTGGATGGAGCCCGGGGTTTCCGGAGCGTAGTGGGACGGGATGCCACCCGGGTAGGAGAACTGGCGGAAGAACTTCTGCAGGCCAGCCTCATCCTTGGTGATGTTCGGGAAGTACTCGGTGTAGGTGCCGTCCAGGTAGGACTGAGCGGTACCAGCCGGGCCGCCGTGGCCCGGGCCCATGATGATCACAGTGTTCTGCTGGTGATCAGCAATGAGACGGTTGATGTGGCCGATGAGGAAGTTCAGGCCCGGGGTGGTGCCCCAGTGACCGACCAGACGGTGCTTGACGTCTTCGCGGGTGAAAGGCTCCTTCATCAGCGGGTTGCTACGCAGATAGATCTGGCCGATGGAGAGGTAGTTGGCTGCGCGCCAGTACTTATCCACGCCTTCGATAGCTTCCTCGGAAACCGGAGCGTTCAGCTTCTTCCAAGGGGTGCCAATAACAGGACTCGTCATGTGTACTCCTGTACTCCTGCACTGTGATGTGCGATTGTTTATTTCCTTAGGTCATGAGCCATGCCTAAAACCTTGCGGTTACGCGGCATGCCTCATTTCCAGTCACTTGCACATATTACGAGCGCGGTTCGACTTTTTGCTGTTTTTTTGCGACTGTGTGTTCAATTGTTATTTTTCTGTACGCAAATGTGTGCTTTTATCGGGATTTTTGTGCGTACTTCACACTCTATCAAAAAGATTGAAAAACGGCTCAAAATCAACGTTTTTAGTCGGTTAACACATGTTTCCCACGTTCGTTTCCCTAGATACACACGCGGCGTGTTGAGTAGGTGGGAGTAAGCAATTGTGAGATTCGCTCATTCTCCGTTCACGTGTTTCCAATGTCTCCTTGCAACGTCACAATAGAGCAGTTAGTATTGTTCGTTTCTTGATACCTCATATTAAAGGGAGAGTGTTATGGCTGCAGGTCCTGTGCTCGTTGTCGATTTCGGAGCCCAGTACGCCCAGCTGATCGCACGTCGCGTGCGTGAGGCCAATGTTTATTCGGAGCTCGTGCCGCATTCCATGCCGGTCGATGAGATGCTGGCCAAGGATCCGCAGGCCATCATCCTGTCCGGTGGCCCCGCTTCCGTGTTCGAACCGGGCGCTCCGCGCGTCGACAAGAAGCTGTTCGACGCGGGCGTTCCGGTGCTCGGCATCTGCTACGGCTTCCAAGCCATGGCATACGCGTTGGGCGCGGATGTCGACAAGGCCGCCCTGGGCGAATACGGCAAAAACGGAACCACCATCGACAAGGCGGAGGGTCTGCTCGACGGCTCTCCCGCAGAGCAAAGCACGTGGATGAGCCATGGCGTGGCCGTCAAGACCGCGCCGGAAGGCTTCGAAGTGCTCGCCCACACCGAAGGCGCACCGGTCGCCGCCATGCAGGACGAGTCCCGCAAACTGTACGGCGTGCAGTGGCATCCGGAAGTCAAGCACACTCCGATGGGCCAGAAGCTCATCGAGAACTTCCTGCACAAATGCGCCGGCCTTGGTGACAACTGGAACGCATCCAACATCATCGAGGACCAGGTCAAGAAGATCCGCGAGAAGGTCGGCGACGCCCAGGTGATTTGCGGCCTGTCCGGCGGCGTCGACTCCGCCGTCGCGGCGGCTCTGGTGCATAAGGCCATCGGCGAGCAGCTCACCTGCGTGTTCGTGGACCACGGCCTGCTGCGCAAGGGCGAGGCCGAGCAGGTCAAGCATGATTTCGTCGAGGCCACCGGCATCAAGCTCATCGCCGTGGACGCCTCCGAAGACTTCCTCACCGCGTTGAAGGGCGTGAGCGAGCCGGAGAAGAAGCGCAAGATCATCGGAGAGAAGTTCATCCGCACTTTTGAGAAGGCGCAGCGTCAGGTCATCGAAGAGGCCGGTGCCTCCGGCAAGGAAGTCAAATTCCTCGTGCAGGGCACGCTGTATCCGGACGTCGTAGAGTCCGGCTGCGGCGATGGCGCGGCCAACATCAAATCGCACCACAATGTGGGCGGCCTGCCGAAGGACATCAAATTCCAGCTCATCGAGCCGCTGCGCACCCTGTTCAAGGATGAGGTGCGCGCCATTGGCACCGAACTCGGTCTGCCGGATGAGATTGTCTGGCGTCAGCCATTCCCGGGTCCGGGTCTCGGCATCCGCATCATCGGCGAAATCACCAAGGAACGTCTTGACCTGTTGCGCGAAGCTGATGCCATCGCACGTGAGGAGCTTTCCAAGGCCGGCCTCGACCGCGACATCTGGCAGTGCCCGGTCGTGCTGCTTGCCGACGTGCATTCCGTGGGCGTGCAGGGTGACGAACGCACCTACGGCTCGCCGATCGTGTTGCGTCCGGTGTCGTCCGAAGACGCCATGACCGCCGACTGGTCGCGTATCCCGTACGACGTGCTCGCCACCATCTCGACGCGTATTACCAACGAATGCCGTCAGATCAACCGCGTGGTGCTTGACTGCACTTCCAAGCCGCCGGCAACCATCGAATGGGAGTGAGCCCGCAGGCTTAGACACGTAATGGGAGGGGCTTCCCGCGGAACTACTCGCGGAAAGCCCCTCCCATTATGCGGCGAAAAGAGTCCACTCTCGTTAGAATCGAACAATCTCCTTCACAACATCTCTTTCATACATCCGTCAAGCAAGCATGTCGTTCCACATATTCACGAAATTCGGCAAGGTTTTTGCCGTGGCGGCGATGTTCTCCACTTGGATGCCTTTGATGCGCAAACCAAGCATCGCAGCGAACGTGGCCATGCGATGATCGGCATAAGTCTCCATCACGGCCGGTCGAAGGCAGCCCGCGGATACGGGCGTTATCTTCAATCCATCCGGCAATTCACGAGCTTCTCCCCCAATACGCGTGATTTCATTGACCAACGCCTCAAGACGGTTCGTCTCGTGTCCGCGTAAATGGCCGATACCGATCATATTGGTCGGTTTGTCGGCGAAAGCCAGAATCGCAGCAAGCGATGGCGCGATTTCACCGGCAGCGGTCAGATCGAAATCACCCAAACCGTTGATGGCATGTCCACCTGTGACTTCGCAATAACGGATGCCGTTCTTTTCCGGGAAAGACACTTGCGCTCCCATGCGTTCAAGATACCCCGGCAGCAAACCACCAGGTTGCGTGGTGGTTTCCGGCCAATGCGGCACACGCACGGTTCCGCCGGCGATCAACGCGGCGCCCAGGAACGGAGCGGCATTCGACAAATCCGGTTCGACCGTCACCTGCCCGGGTAGTTGAACCGTTCCCGGAGCGACTCCCCAGACATGAACGTCTTCATCTGCAATCGCATCCACACCAGCACTTTTAAGATCGGCCACCGTCATTCGGATATGCGGCAGGCTTGGAGTCTTTTTCCCCGTATGGTGCAGCTCAAGGCCGCCTGGCACACGCGAGCCGATCAGCAACAGGCCGGAAATGAACTGCGACGAGCCGGACGAATCGATGGAAACCACATTCGGCGTTTCGCGCACGGCCGAATCAAATGCGGGCGGAGTGATTGTGAACGGCAGACGGCCTTCTTCACCGTGGTATTCAATGGTCGCGCCCAACTGCCGCAAGCCATCCAACACCGGTTTCATCGGGCGGGCATATGCCTGCTCATCGCCATCGAAATCGACGGGACCATCGGCGAACAGCGCAAGTCCCGGCACGAAACGCATCACCGTGCCGGCAAGTCCGCAGTAAATTTTCGCATCGCCATGGAAGTGGCCATCCGCTGGCGGCGTCACCGTTACCGTCGTATCAGTTTCGACATCAACCTCACAGCGGACGCCAAGCGCACGTAACGCCTCCATCATCAGCTCGGTGTCACGCGAGCGCAGCAGCCCTACCAAACGCACGGGCTCCGATCCGAGAGCCGCGAGAATGAGATACCGGTTCGACAGGGATTTGCTACCCGGCACCACCACAGTGGCGTTGAGCGGTTTGCCGGCATACGGTGCCGGCCATAGGTTCTCTTGAAGTGCTTTCATGCGACCCATGGTAACCAACACCTGCGGAAAAAGACGTGTCCATCTCGTCAGCGACATGCTGGTATCCATATGGGATGCAAACTATACAACTCCTTCCCCATCTGCCTATCATTGCGTGTAGGCGTCCTTTGACGACGTCCGTTCTTTTTCACCTCAATGTGGAGAAGAGCGAGCGCATAGAATGACATCGCCACAGCAACCACAGCCATATGTGCCTGTGCCGCAACCCCAACAACCGAATGCGGCCGTGCCGCAGCCGCAGCCCTACGCATCCGCATCGCAGCAATATTATCCGCCTGCCGCTCAACAGCCTCAGCCAATGGCTCCGGTTCCCGTTCCGGCGGGAGCGGCGTTGCGTACCAAACGCGGTCTGCTCAAATTCGTGCTGCTTGGTCTCATCACTTTCGGCATCTACGACATTTGGCAGATGAGTGAGGTTGGGGAAACCTTGAACCTGATCGCCACGCGTCGCGACGGCAAGCGCACCATGCACTATTGCCTCATGTTCTTCATTGTCGGCTGGCTGACTTTCGGCATCGGCTGGCTTGTCTGGAACCATCGTCTCAGCGCTCGAATCGGCACCGAACAGGGCCCGGCATTTGCCGGTGACCGTGACGGCCGCGACATACTGGCTATGGAGCGTTCTCGGCACGTTGATCATCGTCGGGCCGTTGGTCTACACATACAAGATCCTGCATGCCATGAATGATCTGAGCGCCGACTACAACATGCGTGGCATCTGAGTTTCTTTTGTGCGCACAATCATTGAAGCCCGGAATTCCAAGTGGCAAAACCATTGGAACTCCGGGCTTTTTGTCGGGCTGACAGGATTTGAACCTGCGACATTCTGCTCCATTCATAGGGTTTCATGCCAATTGCGGCTGAATGCCGAAAAGATGAATAACGTTGATATTCCAACGTTTTCCAACACATCATACTTGCGGTCGCTTGCAGCACGACGACCAGAAACGTGACGGTCTTTGTATGCGGTTTGTATGCGAAACGAAGAAGAGGCCCTCCCCCAGCCGTGCGCTGGAAGAGGGGCCATAGACGTCACGTGGCATGGTCACGCGTTTCCGTCGGTTCTGGCGTCGCCAGCGAGCTGGCTGACACCAATCAAAGCGCCGACGAAAACGCCGATCGCGTTGATGGTCGTAACGAGTTCGCCGCAGTGCGGCAGTCCCCATTGCGGGCCGACCGCTCCGACAAGCCACGCGACGGCCGGCAAAGCGATCAACGCGAGCCACTTGAGTATGTCGTACACCCCGCCTGGCAGCAGGTAGCCGGATTGCGGGCTATTGGATTCATCCATTTTTCACCTCCTTAAACATTGCGGCAACCGTCTCCACAACGCTTAAAGTCGTGGAAACGGGAGTTTCAGCGCAGGTACTGTCCGGGATAGATAACGTATGGGCTGCGGATGCCATTGCGTGCGGCAGCCGACTGCCAGCCGGAGCCGTAGATGCTCCAAAGGCTTTCGCCGGAACGGACCACATGGCCTCCGACCCCGCTCGAAGCGATGGACACGGACGCGCCGCCATAGGTGACGATCTGTCCCGGATAAATCCTGTTGACGTCACCGCTTGGCACACGCCAGGCGGACACCGGCTTCAGGCCGGTGCGTTCGGCTATGGCGCCCATGGTGTCGCCGGAACGGACCACGACGCTGCGCGAACCCGTGGCGGCCGTTCCGCCGGAACCTCCGCCGAGGCGGCTGTTGACGATCTGCATGACCGCCGCGTAATTGCCACCCAACGCCTGCCTGCGGGCCGGATCGTTGCCGAAGTCGCCGCGGATGGTGCGCGTGGCCAAGGCGTTCAGGTCGACCGTCGGAGCGGTCGTGGGCTGGGGCTTCGGCTTGACGCTCGGCAGATTCGCCGCGCCCTTGTCGTCAGGGTTCGCGTACTTGCGCCATGCCGCGCGGTCGCCACGGAACCTGTTCAGGTCGAGTCGTCCGGACCAGCCGCTGAGACTGCCGTTGGACGTGTACTGCCTCATCACCTCGCCACGCGCGCCGATGTTCCACGGGGCGGTCTGATAGCCGGTGACCATGTTCGTGGCGTACTGTGCGATCCAGATGCCGCAGTTCAGTTCGGTCTCCATGCCGGCGACCTGCCAGTAGCCGGAGTCCATCGTGTAGATGATCGGGTTCACGCCGGTCAGTCGCTTGACCTCGCGCGCCCACCTGCGCGGCCACTGCTTGTCGCCCCAGGCGGCATTGTCCTGCGCCTCCCAGTCGAGGATCAGGACGCTCTTGTGCACGTATCCGCGCACATTGTCGACGAAGAACCGGGCTTCGGTCTCCGGGTTGCCGCCGCGCGCGTAATGGTAGACGCCGGTCTCCTTGCCGCTGTTGATGGCACCGGCGAGCTGACGGTTAGCGTCGGTGTTGACGCCGTTGGACAGGCAACCACCGTATACGCCGCCGGATCCCCATGTGGTGCCGACGATGACGAAATCTGCCGGCACGGTCGCGGTGTCGATGCCGCACTGCCAGTTCGAGATGTCGTACCCGTTCATGTCGGCCATCGCGGCCGGCGCAACCGCCATGGATATGGCGACCGCGAGCGCGGTCAGTAGCTTGCGCCATTGTCGGCGTGGATTCATGCGCTTGTGTTTCGGCTTGCCTTTGTTGAGGATGTTCAATTCCTCTCCTTTCCTTTGTCCGTACCGTCCGCCTTGTACGGACGGTGTGGAAATCTTTTGAATCTTTCAATCTGTGTTCGCGATATGCGCGTCACGTATGTCTTGGATCATCGAGGTTCCGGTTCCATTGCCGCCCAGACCGTGGTAAGCGGCATATATTCGTTCCGCGCTTTGCTTCAACGGAATGCTCGCAACACCACCTGCATCGACCATCTGATGGTGCAGAGCCTCGAGTTTGCAGAACAACAGTTCCCTGACGCCCTCATGCAGTGGATCGTGACGTTGGTCGACCTTGCTCAGAATCCAGGTGACGAACACGCCGCTGCCTCCGCTGCCGATGATGACGATAACGATTGCGACGATGGTTTCCTGGCTCATTGGGAATCCTTCCGAAAGGAAAATCCCACACGTGGCTACCGTTGGAAGCCGCGATAACCACGTGTGGGATTTTGGAGGTTGAAATGTTGTTGGGAACGTTTGTGAATGAGGTCTGGTGGCCCTCCTGCGGGAAGCTCCGCGAGTGCACGAGGGTGGGCTACGAGTCGGCCTACCGCTGCCACATCCAGCCGAAATGGGCTGACGTCGACATGGAGTCGATCACCGCGAACGACATCGAGGAGTGGCTCGGCTCGTTCAATCAGGCCGGCGCCGCACGCAAGGCGTGGGCCGTGCTGCGGGCGATACTCCGACTCGCCTATCGCAAGGGAGTCACCGACAATGACGTGACACGTCGTGAAATCAGACTGCCGCACCTGCGGCGGTATGAGCCGCGCGTGCTCGACGCCAGACAGGTAAGACGGCTGCTCAAAGGCTTCTACGGTCACGCGTTGGAAGCCTGGTTATTGGTCTCCGTCTGCGCGGGACTGCGCCGATGCGAGTCCGTCGGCATTGAATGGGCCGACTTGGATTTACGCCGGGGAACCGTGACCGTCAAAAGGTCAGTGCAATGGGTCGCTGGACATGAAACGGTCACCGACCCGAAGACCGACCAGAGCCGACGGACGGTCGCACTACCACGGTTCGCGGTCAAACGGCTCGCGCAATTGCGCCACGGCAGAACCGGCAGGCTGGTCGGCGATCTGAACGCCAACCAAGTGGCAACTCATTACACGTCATGGTGCCAACGCATGAAACTCCCCTGCGTGCCGCCAAGGAACCTCAGGCACACCTTCGGCACTCTGGCAATCGCTGCGGGAGCCGATATCTCAGTGGTCGCACGACAACTCGGTCACAGCGACATCAAGACAACCGCCCGCTACTATCTCCGCCCCGATTTGTCCGTGCTGAGAAGTCTGCAGCGGGCATGGGAAAGACTCATCATCGGAGCCGCGTAGCTTTCCGTAACCCTGTACGAAGGTAAAGGTTTTTTCGTGCAGCGGGTCGGCATGATGATGCTTGTCAAATACTCCGGTTCCTTCGCCGGTGACAGCTGGAGCAGCGTGCAATGCGAATACGTGCTGCCGGTCGGACTGAGGCCACCCATCGAGGTCAATGGAATGGTGTGCGTGACGAACGGGCAGACGTCACGAATGCTCGTCGTCAATCCGAACGGCACCATAAGATGCGCGAATATGGGAGCCGCAGGCAGCAGCGCAGGATGCATGGGCTCACTCTGCTATCCAATCCCATGAGGATAGCTTTCCGTAGCCCTCACTGCTACCTTTAAGTTTCAGGACACAGGATCGTTTGTTGGCGCCCTATATGGTGGATCCAACACGATTACCGTCAAGGGCAACATGCTGTATGTCGATTTGAGCTCTTTCAAATCAACCGTCGAAGTCTCGAACTATAGGGTCTGGTTATATCAGTCAGGGATACGTCCATCGGCCACAATTGGATTGGGATGTGTTGGATCAAGTCTTGCGGATCCGCACTACAACAAGCAAGCGAATTGGAATCCAGATGGCAGTATTACGTTACTTGGCGGGGTTGGCAGGGATAACATCCTGATACAGCGTTTTTCCATGCCGATTCCTAGTGGAGTGACGTTCTCCTAGACAAGTGGCACCGTGATACAGCCTTCGACCCATCCCCAGTTTGTGCTTACTGTCATCTTTCCCGAGGAACGCAAGGCTATGGTGTGCTGCGCCACCTGCACTTCGACGCCATGCAATCCGATGCTCGAATTGGATACTGCGGCGCAATGCACCTCGAAAGCCGCCTCCAAACCGGCTGGGAGTGTGAGAATCGGGGAGGTCTCCCATTCTTTCGCCGCATTCCAGTCGCTACCGACTCGGATTGCGTGGAATGCGACGATCAACAGCTTGCCTACCAGCGCGGTACGGTAATTCACGTTCCAATTCTGGTTCGATCTGGTGAGGGTTACGGAAAGCTATTAAAAAGTGGATTTCCACGATTCCGCCTGTGACAGCCACTTCGGGACCAACGAGCAGGTTGACGGTCCCGTCCGGCGCGATCGAGACTTGGACTGACCGCTGCAGATATGACGGGTGGATGAATGGAATCGCCACTGTCGTCCCAGACGATAGTATGGCTCTGCCATTCAAAGCCTTAATCGCATTCGGATTGGGTATTTTCCCGATTGGATAGATTCCTCCGTTGCCATTGCTTTTCCCAAACGGCAGGGTTACGGAAAGCTATTGCTGCTTGATTGCGAACCACTGCACGATAACCCGATGAGTCTCACCTAACCATCCGTTCGTGTCGCCGCGCCGGATGCGAAAGCGTAGCCTATCCTTCGTAATATCCCAGGGGAAAGCACTAAAACGTTTGCCTTCCACATCATCCATGCCATTCGGATACAGTTGACAGAAAGAGTAAACGCCGGAACTCTGCTTAAAAGGGTTTGGGACCATCAGAAAACCATTCGCATCAGTCTTGCCGTCATACAATCCACATTGGGTTACGGAATCCCACAGCTGGCTCATCGGAGGCAACTGCTTGACAAGCATGACAGGAGTTCCAGCGGTGATGCCCCTGATTGGAATGCGGGCGATCGGAATCCATACGGTGCCGGAATTGTTCAGGATACTACCCGACGGTACCGTGGGGTCAGCCGCCGTGCCACTGGTGGCGGTGCCCTTCAGCACCGCGAGCGCGATCGTTTCGATGTTGTTCGAGTCTCGCGTGTATTTCACGCAGATTAGGTCGTTGCGGTTCCGTCCTGTGACTCCGCTTTCGATGGTGACGGTTTCCGCCGCGGTGACGCGTGCGTATCGTCCTTCGATCACAAGGTTGAGGACCGGGATGAGCGCTTTGTTTGCTGACTGCATGGTCACGGCGGGGAATTTGCCGTCGCTGCCTTGCAGCAGGTAGTTGCCGTTTCCGACCAGTCCGGCCTGCATGGCTCCTTGGTCGCTGGATGTGATGTGCGGAGCGCCGGCCTTGCCGGTGATGAGATTCATGGTCATGGTCATTCCTTCCTATCTGTTGTGTTGTTGAGGTATGCGGCGTAGGCGGCGTCCTGCGTGGCTGCCAGCGCTTTGAACGTCTGCCAGCATGCGGTACAGACGAGCGCGCCCTGTGCGACTCCGTCGACGGTGGTGTGGGTGATGTCGTGCCAGTCGCTGGAGGTGCGTGGGTCACCGTCGGCGAGGTATGCGGAGGCGTGGCATCGGTCGCAGGTGTATCTGGTGATGTTCGTGATTCGTGCCATTGATGTTCCTTTCTCTTTCAGGCTGTGCGCTGGTAGATGTGTCCTGGAAGGATGGTGTTGCATTCCTTCCAAGTGCCGCCGTAGGTGGTTCCCGGATTTGTTGTGGCGGTGGTCCAGTAGAGGGAGCCGACCGGGTGGGCGGCGATGAACGCCTGGCTTGCGCTCATGCCCGTCTCGCCCTTGTCGCCCTTCGGTCCGACGAGGCTTGTGTTCGAGACTGGCTTGAACGTCACGTTTTTCCCGGTGGCTGTGATCTGTGCGTACATCAGGTTCTTGCCGCCGTTGGTCATGGCGAAGAAGTATTCGCCTACGGTCGGGGCACGGTTGAAACTGAGTGTCTGCCAGTCAAAATCCGAGCATGCGGACGTCCAGTATCCGGATAGTATGCGTGTGATGATCAAGGCAGGCAACCCGGTCTCGCCGCGTTGGCCGGCCTCTCCTTTCGCTCCGGTGGCCCCGGTCGCGCCAGTGGCGCCGGCAGGGCCCTGCGGTCCTTGCACTCCCTGCTTGCCTTGCGGTCCGGTGTCGCCTTTGGGGCCTTTGACGTTGCCGAGCAGAATCTTCGTCATATGCGCTCCTTACTTTCCGTCATTGATCATGTAGTACAGGTCGCCCGTCGCCGGATCGTAGGAGACGGGAGCCGCCGACGCGGTGGTCGTATCCGCGTACACGGCGTACAGGTCTCCGTTCGGGTCGACCTGCAGTGTGAAGAATCCGGAAGTTGGCGCCGTCACGCCGCTGGCACCCTGCGGTCCTGTCGGTCCCTGTGGGCCCTGCAGTCCCTGCGCACCTTGTATTCCCTGCTTGCCTTGCGGCCCGGTGGGGCCTGTTGCTCCGGTAGGTCCGGCAGGGCCGGTGTCGCCTTTCGGACCTTGCGGGCCGGTAGGGCCTCCTTCTCCGGCGGGTCCGACATCGCCTTTATCACCCTTGTCACCTTTCAGCCCTTCAGGACCTTGCGGGCCGGTAGGGCCGGCAGCTCCAGTGGCTCCTTTAGGCCCGGTCTCGCCGGTATCGCCCTTCACGCCTTGTGGGCCGACGTCACCTTTTGGACCTTGCGGTCCGGCAGGGCCTTGCGTTCCGATGATGGATTGACGGGAAATCGTCTTTCCCGTGAATAGGCTGCCGGACTGTGAAACGCACTGCCAGACGATGCTGTATTTTCCGCCACCTGACAATGCGGTCGAATATTCGTTGGCGAGTGGTGTTCGGTTCAACCATTCGCTCACGTTCCCCGTGAAAGTGGATCCCACCGGATATTCGCCGACGAGGGACTTCTTCATCACGAGCGCCGGAAGGCCGACGTCGCCTTTAGCTCCCTGAACGCCCTGCGCTCCTTGCTTGCCTTGCGGGCCGGTGGCCCCGGTATCGCCCTTGTCACCTTTGGGGCCTTTGATGTTGCCGATCAATAGTCGCGCCATGTGTCACCTTTCCGGGATGTCCACGTACAGGTTCCCGCTCTCGGAGTCCCAGACGAACGAGGGTGGGTTCGTGTTGTCCGGATAGTTCACGTACAGGTCGCCGTCGCCTTCCATGCTGAGCGTGAAGAAGCCGCTCGAGGGGGCGGATACGCCGCTGTCGCCCTTGTCACCCTTCTCCCCTTGCGGGCCCTGGATGCCTTGGGAACCTTGGATGCCTTGTCTGCCCTGGGGGCCGGTCGCTCCCTGTGGACCCGTGGG